>Ga0172380_10004616_pt1 | contig 17513 bp, 17 predicted proteins | sample Leawe162metaG_FD_119747 | JGI IMG/M metagenome (GOLD analysis project Ga0172380, IMG submission 119747) | Leachate microbial communities from a municipal landfill in Southern Ontario, Canada - Leachate well 162 metaG | ecosystem: Engineered > Solid waste > Landfill > Unclassified | place... | reverse complement strand
TTTGGCGTCTTCCAAGTAGAATTCATTGTCGTGTCGAACCATGTTTTCAAATATTGTTCTGAATCTGGACGCACTAACCAGAATTCTCTTAAAGTACTCTTAGCAAATATTCTCTCCATTAGTTTCTATTCTGATGCAAAGATAATATAAATTCGCAAAATGGGAACTTTATTTTTACTGATTCATTTCTTTTAGTATGGTTGGCAACGGGAAGCATATGCTTTGTGGCGGACTTTAAAAGACAAATCTTTCTGTCCACGCTGATTTATATTTGAAACTAATATACTCATTTTCATAACGTAACCCGCCATAAAGTATATGCATTGTTGGGCATAGTGCTTTATTTTTTAATGAATTTTGCAACTAGTTTTTCACCCTCACTAAATATTTCAATGATATAGAGGCCATTATTTAATCCTGATACATCTATGAAGTTGTGTAAATATTTTTCACTTAATTCCAACTTCCCTGATATATTATAGACGTTTACTCTTTTTTGCTTACCAGGATAAAAATCATTAAAATAAATTGTATTAGTGGCTGGATTTGGGAAAATATAAAATTGATGGTGATCGTTTTTCAATTTTTCAGTAGTGCCAGTTAAAATATAAGAAATAGGCATTTTAGTTAAACATAAACAATAATTTGAATTTTGACTTTTCCTTACTTGTCCTAATACGACAAGATTATCGTTATCAATGATTATCTTTTCCCCAACATGAACATAATCTTCACTGTCCTTGAATATTGAGACGGAATCACCGCTTTTTGTGATACTTAGGATAATCATTCTTGACCAATTATAATTTCCAAACGCTCCAGTTAGGTATAACATATTTGTGTCAGTACAGATTGAATAATAATTAAAGTTCCCATAATTCCTTGTCCATTCGACAGTTGAATTCTCCAATTGAAAAATTGAATAATTCTCATTATCAGTAGCAAAATAGTAATTTTCCCCATCATATACAGTAGCGGTGCACTCTGCCCAGTCCATTTCTGTAAAACCTAGATATGATGTCATCGTTCCTCCACTATTGTACTTAATCTTTGAAGGCCAGCAACTTTCTGGAAATTGAGGTGGTTGATTTTCTCTAAAATCACTTCCTAATACTACGATATCATTATTGTCTAATTCTACAATTTCAGAGGTCTGCACTTGTACAGTATATTGGTTCCAGATTATATTTCCAAGACTATCAGTTCTTATTAAATTATAATCAGGAAACCCTGACCCTGGAAAGTGTTGACTTAATGAAAGAATTAAATCAAAGTTTGAAAGTTGCTTAATATATCTAATTATAGCATACTCATAATCAACATATTTCCTGCTCCACAAAGAGTCACCCTGTTTATTAATTTTCATCAAATAACCTATGTTATCAATACTTCCAGCTATATAATATCCTCCTTCAGTTTCTTGAACTTTGGTTCCAAAAAAATTTATTGATTTCTCCCATAGAAATTCTCCATCTTGATCTACCCTTAATATCAAGCTACTTGCTAAGATTAAGTATCCACCTTCACTGCATTTTACAAAATCTCTGTAATAAACATTGCTAGAATACTCATAATACTTTTTTGTAACTTGTGCTTGAGATCCTAATACAACTATATTGCAAAGTATAAAACACACCAGAAACTTCTTCATAGATTTAAATATTTATTCTGTTTATATGATATTTAATTTGTTATTGCTCCAAGTTGATGCTAATGCTTTTGTCTCTCATAGCATTGTGCCCAACGGGCGTGCATATGCTTTGTGGCGGACTTCAAAAGACAAATCTTTCAGCCCACTACAATTTATATTTGAAACTAAAATACTCATTTTCATAACGTAACCCGCCATAAAGTATATGCAGTGTTATGTGTAGTGCTTTATTCGATTATTAATTTTCTTGATCCAATAATTCTATTGTATGAATCAAAAACTTGAACTAAATATAGTCCGTGTTTATAATTATCAGTCCTGATTACAAATTCTTTTGTTTCAATCTTTTTATAAAAGACCAATTCTCCAAGATTGTTATAAATCAGTAGATTATTAAAAGAATTATCTTTAATGTCGATACGTACAAGAACTTTACTTGACGCAGGGTTTGGAATTATTTGGAGAAGGATTTCATCGTCCTTTTCATTTTGGTCTATTGATGTAATTAATTGGCAGAAACACCTGTTACAATTAGGGTTGTCTAAATATAATACGGTGTCATTGTGTTTAAAACATGCAAATGTATAGATGTCTCCGCATAATGTTATGTCATAGATTAGTGGGTTAAAGAGCCCATAAAAATTTATACTTCCAACCCCTTCAACCCAAGTATCTCCCAGGAAGCTTTCTAGAATCCAACTTTTTCTATACTGATTGTTTTCGAGTAAAATGGAATCAGTCGCTGTAACTACTTTAAAGTGGTCATGTTCCTCCAAACTAAGATTGTTCTCACATAAATGGGCACCAATATGATAAAAGATCGTGTCTCCTGATTCAAGGTTGAAATCGTATAATATTGATTCATTAAATCCAGGAATTAAACAAAAAACTTGTCTATTTGCATTCTCTCGAATAGCAGCAAAATAGGTCGAATAGGGATTTAATATCGTAGAGTCATACATTTCATAAACTTTCTGGTATAGAGTTGAGTTTATTACAGTATCCCCGTATATTGCATATCTAAAATTCCAATTATACCCAGAAAAGATATTATGCCCAACAGTATTCCAAGTAGCATTTGAATCTGGAAATGTAAAGAATTCCTGTGAGATTGAATATTTTCCAATTGTCATTAAAAAGATAAGCAAAGTAATTTTTATTGTTCTCATCTTAAAATAGTTTGGTTTCTCAGCATTACACATAACGGGAAGCATATGCTTTGTGGCGGACTTTAAAAGACAAATCTTTCTGTCCACACTGATTTATATTTGAAACTAAAATGCTCATTTTCATAACGTAACCCGCCATAAAGTATTATGCATTGTTACCTGCTGCCATTTTTTCCATCAGTTTGATGTTCATTTAGTTGTCATTGTTGTAACGCCAATAATAACTCCAAAATTCCCATCTGTTTTCGTCCAATCTTGTTCGGGTAAATATATCTTTGAAACAAAACCATCAAGATACAACGCATTTTTACAACCTAAACTTTGGAAGAATTTAGCAAAGTCATAAAAGTTAATTTCATTCTTTGACATGGCAAAAACCACTTTGTTGTCAGGCAAAATACCAACACCGTTTCTGATATTAAGATTTGTAGAGCCGTCTTTAAATGCAGAGTGTATTTCTCCATCAACAATTAACATAGGTCCAGATTGTGTTGCATATTTTATTTCCCCGTAGTTGACAAAGTCCGCTGTCTGACAAACAAATGGTTTATTGTCTTTAGTAATGTAAAAAACACCGTTTGGTCTTAAATAAAAATTTCCATGTCCATTTGCCGTGTCCAATGGAGCAAGCGTATTTGCGTTTTGAATAAAAAGCCCTTGTGGCGAATAGTCCTTTTTGAACATTCCTCCGTTCATCGCGAATTTTAGTGTCAGGTTTTTGCTTTCAACATATGTCTTTAGATTTTGAAAACTTCTCAGTATCTCACCGCTATCGTTTTTCCAATATAGTTGTAAGTCTTGGGTTTTAGTGTCAATCGAATAAGTTAATATTTGGTCATCAACTAACTTTTGTGTTGACGTTAAAGCAATTAGTCCGACTGTCAAAAGCAACAATAAACTCACTTGTTTTATTTTTTCGTTTAGTTTCAATTCCTGGTCGTTTTTAGTTTGCTGTGTTTTTTTATGGTTGCAGGTAACGGGAAGCATATGCTTTGTGGCGGACTTCAAAAGACAATTCTTTCTGTCCACTACGATTTATATTTGGAACTAACATGTTCATATTCAGACCGTATCCAGCCATAAAGTATATGCAATGTTAGCCGCTGGTATTATTTATAATATATAGATTTAAGTAGTCTTTTTGTTAAATACACTCCAGTTTTTCTAATCCTTGGATCGTAAACAGGAGAGATAATTCTATCATAATAAACTACTTTCTTATTCTCAGTGTCAAATACAATCAGTCGGAGATTGGAGGTGAAGGTTGGATGTTCTACTGGTATAACTGGTCCTGAAACTAGGTATAGTTTATCCCAGTCTATTTCCAAATTGCATGTTTTAGCAATGCATATTTGGTCTGATAGGAATTACTGAGTATGCTTAGAAGGGTGTCGCAAGAGATTTCGTTGAACCCCTTTGTTGGTATGTCTAGCTGATTATAAATTTCGCTATACAATTCAGGACTTATTTGCAAAAGCGGTTTTTTTTCTATTTTGTATTTAGAGGAGAGTAAGTCTATAGTAACACTGTCAATTAGAGTAATGTTGGCATTTACTAAATTTGTATCAATGATTTTTTTGTCGTGTCTAATTTCAATAATATTAACAAATGGTTCAAACACAGTTAATTCTTTCAATGATTTTTTGTTATTCTTGAAGTCAGTGGAATATTTGAAAGAATTACAACTAGTCAAAAGAATTACAAGACAACAAATCAATGTCATATCGAATTTAGGTTTCTGATAATTTGACTTCATCTTATTTTTTTTGGTTTTCGATACTTGCGGCTAACGGGAAGCATATGCTTTGTGGCGGACTTCAGAAGACATATCTTTCTGTCCACGACGATTTATATTTGGAACTAAAGTATTCATTTTCATAACGTAACCCGCCATAAAGTATATGCAGTGTTGGGTGCTGGTGTTATTTTGTCTATTGGCTTTTGTAATTCTGATTTGTTTTTGTTGTCCACGGTTGTTAGACAGCTAATTATTTAATTCTTTTATAATAAATACCTCCTTTTCAAAGATCAACTTCATAAAGGATTATATATTAGATAAGTAACGAATTATCCATGTTTCCCAATTATCGGATTTAATTCTTTGGCAAAATGAAACTCTAAAACATTCACTAAATCAGCCATTTCAGGTTCAAATTCAAAAACATAAACTCTCAATTTCAATGATAATTCTTTCGCCCAATGATAAAGTTGCAAGCCGTGTGCGTATGAAAGAGTTCTGTTTTTATGAGTATGATATCCCAAATGCATTATCAACCGCCCCCAAAAAAGACTTTTTACTTTGCCAACATACAAAATATTGCTGTTTTTTGGATAATTATCTTTGATAGCAGGCCTATTTCGATCTGTTGTGTTGATTTTCTTAACGATAGTATCTGGCTTTATGTCCGACAAAATTTCGAAATAATAAACGCAAGGACTATTTTCTATTTTTTTAAGCTTATCAAATAAATCTTTGTATTTTATAGAATCTCGAATGTTTTCATAAATGTATTTTTCTTCCAAATCTGAACAGTTTATTTCATATTCCGAAATACTTTTTGCACCTATTTCAGCAACTTTTCCAAATATCTGGGCAATATTTTGTCCAAATTCCTTTATTTTTTCGTTATCGAATTGCATAATCATTATAATTCTAATATTAATTTAATGGTTTTACTGGATATGCGGGCAATTTAAAAGATATGAAATCATCAAATCCCACTACATAAAATTTAAAAGTAACTTCGCCCGAATCAGTTAGCCAAAAATTACCTGAAGTATCCAATTTAGTTTGGTCGTCAAATGCTGAGATTGCCAAATAATGTTGGGATGGCCCTTCACTTGGGTTTATGCCATTTTTTTTAACTACATAATCATAATGGGCATACTCATTTGTTAAACTTAAATTAAATGTCGTGTTATAGTCTAATACTCCATTAGTAGCATTACCTAAATAGTCATATCCTGCATAAGTAAAATCAATGTTACCTGTAGCAAAGCCGTTATAACAATTAACTGTTAGATCAGTTGGTTTTTTATCTTTATCGTATTCGTTATCCATAACCCATTTACCAAAAACATTAGTATACCAAATTCTATTATCGTAATAATTAAATTGCCCGTGTAACTTTCCATCTTTATAATTGGCTTTTATAATCATTTTTCCTTGTTGACGAGAATTATTTGAGGAATAAGTAAGGGAATATGCACCGTGTCGTACTTTATTTCCACTCGAATCAAGATAATAACTATATTTTCTTATTGCTAAACCATCATCACTCTTCTCAGTAACTGTTTTTATACTTCCTCGTTGAGGTGCAGTGTGATTTAAATCTTTGTATGTAACTCCAGCCCTTTCATATTGTAGTTTCAAGCGCTCTTGTAATCTTGCTTTTTTGTCTTTTTCTATCTTTGAAATGGTGCTGGCGTATGAAATTGAATCTTGAATTGCTTTGGCTCTTTGAATGGAATCTTGCTGTAATTTAATATATTCAGGACTCTTTCGCATACGAACATCTGATATTGACAGCCCTACAAATTCTTTATGCCCAAACATTCCTGCCGAACCCATTGTAGAACATATTGTATCATTACCCGTAATTATCCAATCATAATACCATTTGTTATCTTCATATTTTTTTGGCTTCAACCACTCTTTTTTGATTATTTCATCTTTACGAAGACCAACATAGTTATTGAATTGAGAAGAACGAGGTTTTACCAAAATATAAACACTATCGCCAAGGACATACCATTCTCCTGAGATTTCACCTTTTGAAGGATTATCAGCAAGTTTATTGCTATTCCAAACTGGGTCATAGATGCTAAAATTCAAAGTCTTCTTCTTTGCGCCTTTAGGTTTTTCAACTTTTGGTAAATTTTGCCCAATTGCGAGGAATGCAAAGAGCATTAATGTTATTAATAATCCACTTTTTCTATAAGTTGATTTCATATATAATTGTATTAAAATGATTTTCACAATATCTTATCTATCATAGTTTCTGATTTTCTTTGATTTCTGTTCTTTTAGTTTGATCAAGAGAAGGACACCTTTTTGACTTACCGATTTTTTTTGTGATCTAATATCTTCTGTCATTTAACTTTCAAAATTTGATGGTCGTTCCTTACACTTGCACCCAACGGGAAGCATATGCTTTGTGGCGGACTTCAAAAGACAAATCTTTCTTGCCACAACGATTTATATTTGAAACTAAAATACTCATTTTCATAACGTAACCCGCCATAAAGTATATGCAGTGTTGTGTGCCGTATTTATTTTATTTGATATTCAACAAACAATGTCGCAGTCACTCTAACAGTTCCTTTACTTATTGCGATTGATTTATTTTTTGAAACAGCAACTTCTTCCATATCGAATTCTGCTTCATATTTGGATTCATTTGCTTCTGGCATTGAAGCGGAAATTTCAACATTCCCTATTTTTAAGATTTCTTTCTTAGATTCTGGTAGTTTTCCTAAGAGTATGTCAGTAAGAATTCCCGACTTCTCTAACGCATTTACATATGCTTCATTTTTCAAACTGTCAAGTCTTGAATGAGAATAACTTAGTCCACCAAGATCAAGGTTTCTATTTTCCAATAATTCAGTGTAGATCTCGTCAAGTTTCTCAATGTTCCTTACCGTTACAAATACAGTTGTTGAACTTCTATAGCCTTCAAATACACTTGAATTATTTCTCCAAGCATAACTTTTATTCATATCAACTGAAGTTGTAAGAATGTCGTCTTTGTTTATTCCAAAGGATTGCAAATTAGTATTCAATTCGTTAGATTTGTCAACTAAGCATTTCTTTGAATCTTTTATTGATTTATCTAAACAATTTAAATCTATATGAAAGGTCGCCATATCAGGAAGAGTCTCTACTTCTCCCAATGATTTTATCATAATAGTCTTAAATTTTGACGGTTCACCTGTCGAGGTGTTTTGGCAGCTTACTAATACCAAAAAGCTAAAAATTCCAATTAATTGTTTCATTTTATGTAGTCTAATTTATATGGCACACAACGTTTCGCATATGAAGCGGTTGCGATTTCTGGCGCTTCTTTTTCAATTTCCAGCTTAGTTAATTTCTTATTCATAGTTTCAAGTTCGCACTAAACCGCAACTGCTTTATTATGCGGTGTTAGGGCACGTGATTTATTTATTCATCCAGTCTTTAAATTTTTGCATTTTATCGGCATTATCAGAAATCCATTTATTTACGTCTGCTGAATTTGTCGATTGAGAAATATAATAACTAAATGCCTCACAATTATCAGATTGCACCAAGTCATAAAATTTTGTAACATATAAATCCCACCAGAATCCTTTATTTTCTTTTTTTAATTCTCCTAAGACACTGAAAAATCCTTTATTCGTCTCTATGAAAAAGTCCATTTCGCTCTTATTTTTGTTTTCTTCTGTATATCTAGATGCAGCTAATAAACTGATCATCATGTCTGCTGCTCCAAAAAAGCTATCTTTTGTAGAAGAATTAGGAACATGCACAGTAATATTTTTTTCGTTTTCTTCTTTAACACCTTGACCTAATTGGTCAACTAAACTGTTGTAATTAATTAAGGATCTTTTAGAATTTGGTTCTAGCATTAGAAAATAATATAAAGGCAAAATAGATTTCACTCTTTCCCCTTTTGCCTTCACGGTTGCTGACAAAATAATGTGGCTAGTCCCATGTGAAGGTTTTGCTATTATCGCATTAATTGAAGCTTTCTCCGCATTATCATAATCCTTTTGTTTATAAGAAGTCAATGCAAGATTATAGTTTAACAAATTGCTATTGGGAAATTTTTCTAATCCTTCTTGATATGCCTTAATTGCCTTATCTGGTTTATTGAGCATATCAAACGAACTACCTAAAACGATATATGCTCCATGTTGATTTTCTGCGTTTTGTTCAATAACTATTTTACTATACTTCACAGCATTATCATATTGTTCTGCTGCCATATATGTAAAGGATAGCTCATAATTGGCTAAAGTTGAATTTTTATCGATTTCTAAGGCTGCCTTATATTTAGAAATTGCTTCATCATACTTTCCTTGGTCATGTAATTCAGTTCCTTGGGAGACTAATTCTTTAATTTTATCATCCTGTCCAAATAGATTATAAGTTAAGAATAATCCCAAAGCCATTGTTGTCAATAATCTCATTTTATTTTACTTTTAGGTTAATATTGTTTCTAAGCTATTAAGTTCCGTTCTTTTCATGTGCCCTAACGGGCATGCATATGCTTTGTGGCGGACTTCAAAAGACAAATCTACCTGTCCACGACGATTTATATTTGGAACTAAAATACTCATTTTCATAACGTAACCCGCCATAAAGTATATGCATTGTTGGCACACGTTTTTATTTTATTCTTTTTCCAAATTCATTAAATTTCAAACTTTCTGTCCATTTGTCATTCTCAAATATCCAAATTGAACTTAGTGTCTTTCTGTCTTTGTAATGCATGAAATTAAATATTGATCCTGAAAATCTATTATCTGAAAATTGTCCATTCTTAATGGAAAAATCGTTCTCTATGATCCAATGCCCTTGTTTTCTGTTGAATCTGTCAGATTTGTTAATTGTATCTCGACTCGCCAATTCATATCTTGGTTTATAAAACTTGAAATTCTTATTGATATTCATGCTCTTATTTAGTGGCTTATTCCTGATGTGAAGTTTTACGTTCCAAACTGTATCATTTAATTGTTGTAGTTCGATTTCACCTTCGTTTTGCAAAGCTTCAAGACTGTCTGGCCAGTCACAAAAACAACCCCAATTGAACGTCGTATTAAAGAAAGCAGGATTATTGGTGAAATACTTCTCTCGTCCAGTTTCAGGTTTTATTTCAAACTGAATTTCTTCATAGTATTCTTCATCACTCGTGTTGGCATAGTCAGTATTCTTATAGATATAGTGAAATACTATTTTGTCTCCCTGTTCCCGCTCTTTTATCTTGTCTGAAGAAATTTTACAGTTAGTATAGAAATTAAAGAGGCTGTCGGCAGGAATCATTTCTGGAATTTCCAATGTAGTCTTATTTGAATCTATGTTTGTTGTATCCTGTTTTGTGCCTCTGTCTGAACAAGCCACTAAAAGGAATGTGATCAATAATATGTGGAAGGTTCTTTTCATAAATGTGTGCCAACGGTTGAGGCTAAACGCTGGCGGGCAGTTTTGAAAACATCTCTTTCCGGCCAGCACAATTTTCAATAAATGTACAATCTTTCTTTTATCAACCAAGCGCCCGTTAGCGTTTAGCCTTTGTTATGGGCAGCCTTTCTATCTTCCATACATTTCATACAATGTGTTTAAGCTGAGTCCATCGTTTTCGTGGAGTGTCCAAAAGTCGCTGATAGTATAAATAATTTCAATTTTTTCTTTTTCTGGTCCAAATTGATAGTCTGTAAGAAGACAAACCTTTTTAATTGGTGAATTGTCAAGTGCGATTTTAAGTAACTTGTCAATGTCAGATTTATATTGGTTCAGAAACTTGAACCTAAATTGTTGGTTCGCACCATGATTGTCAGTCAATTCGTTTTCGTCAAACTCTGGAATAAAAATTTCAGTTGGTTCAAAATCCCAATCAATAATTTGTCCTGCGAAAAAGCCACCATCTTTGTCGTCTTTTAAGTCTGGATTTCCAATGTGGATGATTACACCATTTTGTTTTCGGAGAAAGTCGTAAAAGAGTCCACGGTGGCTTTCAAGTTTACTTTCTTCAATAATAGCAATGTCAAAGTCAGCCTGATTTAAGCCAAGTCCTGTCGAGTTAATTGAAGCTATTTCTATTGTCGGCATTGTTTTTTAAGGTTGCCCATAACGGGTGTGCATATGCTTTGTGGCGGATTTTAAAAGAAAAATCTTTCTGTCCACCATGATTTATATTTGAAACTAAAATACTCATTTTCATAACGTAACCCGCCATAAAGTATATGCATTGTTATGGGCTGCCTTTTATTCTTAGTAATCTCGTAAACTATCTTTATTTTATTCTCTCCATTCATATAAGCTCTTGCATATGTCGTTCAAGTGCAAATTATCTAACAATTTTATCGTTTCAATTTCTTAACATGTATTTAAATCTCAGGATTGCAAACTCGAAATACCAGTAACTCCATGAGGTAGTTCTCGATGTCAAGGACTGTAAGGATGACTTAACCATACTAAATAAGTAGATATCGCGATATACATTAAAATAAGAACCATTTTAAAGTAATTGTTCTTTATTTTCTGTAGAATAATTACCATACCGATGAAAGAAAAAAAATGTATGATAAAGACGATCATAAAAACTGGCATGCCGACTAAACCTGTATAAGGAAATATTTCAGATAAAATCCATTTACTTATGAATGGACTAATGAATGAAACAAATAGTAATAGCAGAACAATTCTTTTCAATAACATTTACTTCTCTCTTGGTTTAATATGTCTAACTTATAATAATTTAATTCTTGTTCGATGTTCAACGTCTATTCTAAACGTAATTGGTTTAATTTCTTAGATAACTTGGCAAATATGTTTGGCAGTCTGTTGTAAGGTTGCCCATAACGGGCGTGCATATGCTTTGTGGCGGACTTCAAAAGATAAATCTTCCTGGCCACATTGATTTATATTTGGAACTAAAATACTCATTTTCATAACGTAACCCGCCATAAAGTATATGCAATGTTACCTGCAGTTTTTTCTTAGTTTTTATATGGTTCCCAAAATGAACCATTTACATTTCTATAAATATCCATCAAAATTTCTTTAGTCTTTTGATTATGAGGATTTCGGTTTTCTTCTCTCAATTTTTCCATGACAGAAATCTGTTCAGATCTGTCCATTGTATGATACATTGTGAAAAACAGATTCTTTAAACTGATTATTGGATAAATCTTGCCGTCAAAATCGTAATCGCATGGAATCGGTATTATCAAATTTTCTGAGTATTCGAAAATTAACAGTAACAATATTTCTCTTGTAGTAATTAAGTTCCCTGTTCTCAAGAAGTATTTTGCAATGTCGATATATGCTAATGATTTTAATAATGAGTCTTGCGATGAATTAATTACTGCATCAGTAATTTTCAACAAACTACTATCATATTTAACATTTCCTTTGTTGTCTGATGTTATGTGTTGGTAAGACATTGGACCAAGTAGGTTGCAATATTCATATTTTTGATAAAAGTCTCGAGAATTATGGTTTATAATATCTATTAGATATTCCAAAGCAATATTGAGTTGTCTGTCTTTTTTGTAATGCAGCAATAATTCATATTTTGTAAGTCCATTTTTATTGTTCTTTTGTTCAACAGTATTAACAAAATCAATTTCGTTAACTACATATTTTGCTGATATATATCTTGTTTCATCCATTAATTCATCAAAATAGGAATACCAATTTGCACTCTCTTTCTTTCCTGAAAATTTTGTTCCACAGTCAACTTGAAACGTATGTTGCATCAAAAAAGAGGTGTCAAGTCGAACATTTACATTGTCACCTACAACAAAGAAGGTACTGGATTGAGCATACGTCTTAATAACAAATGCTAAAATGAATAATGCAAGTATTGTAGTTTTCATGTCATTTAAAATTGCAGGTAACGGTTGCAGCTATGTGGAGTGCGGCAGAGAGAGAGTACTGCCTCTGTCATACTCGTAATGAGCCAAGCCGTTGCATAATTTTTTATTTATTTAAAATTTCAATCGTAAAGATAATTTATTTTCACAAATATAAATCGGCTTGGCGGGTTTTCGGGGGAGTAACGCCCTTCAAATTTCCCACGATTGCCGCATTACATATAGGTGCTGTTAGCGCTTGTTTTTCTTATTAACTATCTGTGGGATAATTCTTTTTTTGCTAATTCTCGGACTTCATTAGTAAGAGTTGTTTTCCCTTGTACAATATTTTCTAATTCTGCAACTGTTTTTGATTTTAATATTCGATTCCAATCATATGTCCCTTTGTAATTACTTCCATGTTTCAAAGTGCTGATAAAAATATTTCTGTGAAATAATATTTTAACTGCAATTGAAATTATTGAAGCAACTGGGAACATCAAAAATGGATAGAATTGTTTAACTTGATTGAAATCGAGATTGCCTAAAACTGGGATAAATAAAAAAAGGAAAACTAATGGAAGTAGATATTTAATTACAGCATAAGTATAGTCTATTTTGTAGGATATTTCATTGCCGCTAATTGAAACTACTGTTCGTTTTGAGAAACCTCTCCAAATATTAAATTTAAGGTATTTCGATGGTTCAAATGAAATAAATTCTGCTTCGATTGTTAATTTGTCATTTTCAATTCTTTTAATATTATCATAATCTGTTTCGCTTAAATTACTTACAAGATTATCGAGGATTTCTTTTTTATTTTCTGGCTGAATATTCCTCCTAAACGTTATTGTAAATATTGACATTGTATGCTATGTTGTTTTTTAAAATTAGCGCTAACGGTGGCGTGTATGAAACGTTTGGCATTTCGAAGCACTTTCCTGTCAAGTTACAAGTGCCTTTGATACAAGCTGAAACGCTCGATAACCCACTGACTGCCAAATGTTTTATATACGATGTTGTACGCTGGCCTTTATTATTTCTTTGTCTATTTATCTCATAATTAATGCACTGTCGCTCAGTTCGTGTGTCGGAGCGGGACGGGCTTGAAGGCTCTTTTGGCATTTTTGGATTGAGGGCAAGCCTTGCGGGAATGCCAAATGTGCCTGAGAGCGAAGGGATGGTGTGTGTTTGGTTCGTTCTCATGCTACAATTTTAAGTAATTCAGTCCGTATATTTTGCCAATCTTGATTTAGGTTTATAGACATAATCCTAATTTTATGGTTCTCATATTTAAATGAATGGACAAAATTATTTTGGATAGATGGATAAAGTAAAATTCCTTGACAATTAAGGGTAAGTTCGGAATCAGTTTCTTGGTTTTTCAGATATGAAAACAGTTGGTATAGGTTATTTGAATTTACTTTTTGTCTATCGTATCTGGTTTGAAATGCTTCTTTGTAATATTTCGTGTCGATTATTAATTTTTGATTCTTACTTTGTAAAGTAATATCTGTCAGCATTGTAGGGAGCATGTCTAAATCCTCTGCATTATCAGATTCAAACTGCCATTTAATTGAATCACTTGAAACAGAAAAGTCCGTTTCTACTTTATAAAAGTTTCTTACAAAAGCTTCAAACAACCTTGCCATAGCCTTTTCTTCACGCGTAAAATCCATGAATTTATAATTTCCTTTTGACTCGTCAATAAATAAATTCTCATTTACAATTTGGCACACTTTTAAAATGAAATCATAGTGATAATTATTACGATGTAACCTAATTTGATTAAACATTGACTTTCGAATAACTATTTCAGAAATGGGTGGTAATTTCAAATAGATTTTATGTAATTCGTCTTTTAATGATGAATCTAAATTCTTTGTTCTTAGCAATTTTCCTATTGTCGTTTTCAAAATTTGATTGTGTAGAATATCATAATCAAATTCATCGTAAATACAAGCTGTTTTGCTTAAAGGAAGAACATTTTGTTTTATTGTTGCAGAAAAATTGAATTTCCCTTTAATGCCCATTATCACATCTTCATGTTCAATGTAATATCTATCCAAACCTTGCTTTAATAGTCGTGAACAACTATTTGAGAGGACTTTTGCAAATAAGTCAATTAATTCAGTTGAATCAATTTCATTTACATCAACTATTTCACTTTCTTCAAGCTTATTCCACGCATAACAAAGCAAATAATAGATATTTTGAATTGGGATTTGCATGATTATGACAAAAGCAGATTAATTTCATTATCAACTTTTTCGCTGTCATCAAACCAGTATTCTTCCAATAATGGTCTTATTTCAAACTTTACAATATTCTCAAACCATTTTCTTTCATTTTCAGAATTTGCGTTGCAAAAGAAACTATGTCCAATTAAAAAGCCAGCGCCCAAATTTTTATCTGTTTTTATCTTTGCATTTAATAAATTGAGTTTTGAAGTCATTTCCTGTATAAAATCTTTTGAAAAGCCTTTAGAACTAAGGAATTCCTTAAATCTGCTATTAAATTTTGGTTCTAAAGTAATAAACCTAAATCGTCTACGTAAAGCATAGTCAACTATAGCTAATGAGCGGTCGGCAGTATTCATTGTGCCAATCAAATAGAGATTTTCAGGAACTGAAAATAAGGCATCATCTTTTTCAGAATAGGTTAATGGTACACTATATTTTCCTCTTTTATCAGATTCAATAAGCATCATTAATTCGCCAAATATTTTACTTAGATTCCCTCTATTTATTTCGTCTATAATAAAGAAAAACTTTTGGTCTGGTTCTAATTCTGCCTTTTTACAAAACTCATAGAATATGCCGTTTTTAACCTTGAAACTTTTTTCTGAAGGTCGAATTCCTTGAATAAAATCTTCATACGCATAGGATTGATGAAATTGAATCATCCTGATTTTTGTATCATCAGTATTCTTCATCATTTCATAAGCAATTTTTTTAGCTACGAAGGTTTTTCCAACACCGGGAGGGCCTTGCAAAACAATATTTTTCTTAACTTCAAGGGAATGAGTGATTTCTTTTATTTCTTGCTCATCCAAAAAAGGTTTTTCAGGGTCGTCAGAAAAAGAATAATGCTTTATTTCAATTTTTTCAATTTCCTTTTCAGTGATGATGTTTTTTTCATCAATTAAGTCACGTATAATATCGAATTCATCAGCAGTAAGACTAAATAAACTTCCTTGATTATTGATAAAAACTTCGCAGTTTTCGAGTCCTTTTGTTTCTTTTAATTCATCCCATGAAATTGGATCTTTGACAATTTCTTTTATTTCAAAGTTTATTATTTCTCCCTCGTTATCATCAATGTGCAATCCTTCTGTAATTTCAAATATTGCTTTAATTTGTTTTACTGGTGTACTCTCGTATCCAATAACCAAATCCCCTGGTTTTGCTTCTTCGAAATATTTATAAATCCTACGTTTGTTTCCTTTGTCGTTATGTGATGTATAAGATTGAATATCGCCAAGTTCGTAACTGTCAATTCGCCAAATTTTAGGATTAGCATTTAACCACCAAAAGTTTTGTGATTCAGAATCTTTTGGCAATGCTTTAGGTGGTGGTAATATTTCCTTTCCTGATTCTAAGTCATTAAAAATCTTTCCAAATGCAGAATTACTTTGAATGTATTTCTCTTTTATACTGCTCCATTTTAGAGTAGGTGTAAATGTATCAGGTCTGAAAATGGTCTTTTCAAAATCAACTAATTGGTTTATTAGCCATTTTACCTTTCTAATATGTTTGTTTTCTTTTCTATCAGGTTTAAACTCATATTCGCCAGTAATGACGCCTATCCCTAGTGCTTTACTTTTTCCTTTATTGGCAATAACAACGTCTCCGATACTTGCATCTCGAAAGTTTTCAATATTCCAGATTTGATTTGAATTATCGGAATCTTCAACGCCCAAATCTTCAGCAAGTGTTTCTGTTGTATAAGTTTTTAGGTCTGTCAAATCATCCCAACCAATAGCGATTATACTATCTTTATAAAATTCATCCCAATAAATGCCATTTTCGCCTGGTGCGAATTTCCAATAGTTTATAAGTGCATTGTTCTTTCTTTCAACCGATTCTTTTGAAGCTTTAAGTTTTAAAATCACTTCCTCAATCGTGTTGAAATCCTCAAGATTATTTGATGCCTTGTCATTTATATCCCAGCCAGCCAAAATACCTGCTTCAATTTTTTCTGCACCAATTTTTAAAAATAATTGATATGCCTTTCTATGTGAGATTTTGTTTTCAGGAAATCCCGCAATCCAACAATATGAAGTACCATAATTTTGAGGGCCATTAAAATCAACGATATGACTTTTATAATTTTTTAGCTTTAATGCTTTTTCAAGACCATCAACAACTTTATCTAACGCTTTATTTGTCTCACTATTAATCGGATTTGTGTAGATAAATGGAAAGAAAATACAAAAATTTCTTTGCCAGTTAACAAAAGGGGATTTCTTTTTTTTAGGATAGTTCTTTAAGGCATTTACTAATGTATCGCCGTATTTTGAAAAATATTCTTCGTCTTTTTCAATTATTTTAGTCTTAATGTTCTCAACTGTTTCAGAACTAATCTGAGTGCCTTCCTTTAATAAATGAAGAATGTCAAATCGCAATAAATTAACAGGCTGAAACCTAGTTGCAGAAAAGTCTGAACGCACAAAACTAAAATCATTTATTAATCCTTCAATTTCACTTTTTGGCTTAGAATTCAAAGAATCAAAAAGATACTGTTCACTTTGTTCTAATTTTTTAAGTTCTTTAGCATGTCTTTGAATTATATCTATTGCTTTCTGCATAATTTTATTTTTAAAAGTCTATCAATTTAGCACTAATTTATCAACGAAGCAGATGCGGTGGCAAAAAAAGCATGTGTTTGGCAGCGAAGCGAGGCTTGCAGGGATGGGCTGACAAACTCTTGCTTTTGTGGGTTGGCCTTTTTCTCTTTTTTCAAATCTGCAATCATTTTACTGCTGTGTCGGTTTTTTTTGGCTTGCGTACAACGGGCGTGCATATGCTTTGTGGCGGACTTCAAAAGAAAAATCTTTCTGCCCACACAGATTTATATTTGGAACTAAAATACTCATTTTCATAACGTAACCCGCCATAAAGTATGATGCATTG
>Ga0172380_10004615_pt1 | contig 17514 bp, 16 predicted proteins | sample Leawe162metaG_FD_119747 | JGI IMG/M metagenome (GOLD analysis project Ga0172380, IMG submission 119747) | Leachate microbial communities from a municipal landfill in Southern Ontario, Canada - Leachate well 162 metaG | ecosystem: Engineered > Solid waste > Landfill > Unclassified | place... | reverse complement strand
GCGGTGGCTACGATTATTTGCACGGGCTGACGCAGCCCGTGGTTTGCCATTGAGCAAGGCGTCGTTGGATTTCCATCGAGGTTTTCTTTTCAGGTGGTCGAGTGGGTAAAGCAGCGCAGGCGGCAGACGAGTTGCTGGCCGCCTTCTTCCGTTCTGTGCCGTCCCAGAAAAAGCAGCGGATGAGCGACGAGGAGTGGACCAGGTCGCTCAATAAATTTCACCAGGAAGCAAAGGCAATCCGTCAACGCCTGTCGCTTGGTGTGCTGGCGCGCGCCCGATCTGCATTCATCTTGCAGCAGAGCTTGCTTCAGGAAGGATTTCCAGCCGACGTGGTGCGTAAATTGGTGTTTGCGCTGGTTCTGAACGCCTTTTCCGGAAAGGAATGAGATTCTTTCGGGAATGGTTGGGGCGTTGCTCCCAGCTGTGGTTGGAAGGGTTTAACAAGCGCCACGGCCTGGCAGTTCAAGTGCCTGCCGCAAACCAGGAAGGTATCTGGCAAAGGGCTGGCCGGAACGGAGAGCAGGTGCTGCTTCATGTCGGTTGCGGCTATGCGACGATCGAGCAGATTCCGCTTTCGGGCTTTCATTCACCGGCCAGGCGCTGGCGTGAGGTCCGGTTGGATGCGGACGAACGGGTGGCACCGGACATCGTCGGCACCATGACCGAAATGAGCGCGGTACCGGATGGCGTCGTCGACGCCATCTTCACATCCCATGGCGTTGAACATCTGTACTGGCATGATGTGCCGCGGGCGCTGGCGGAGTTTCGTCGCGTGCTGGCCGACGATGGCTTTGTCATAGTCAGTTGCCCGGATGTGCAATCCGCCGCCCAAATGATTGCCGAGGACCGCATGTTCGAAACGGCCTATGTTTCGCAGGCCGGACCGATTACCCCCTTCGACATCCTTTACAGCTATCGACCGTTTGTCGAGGCGAATCCGGAATGGATGTCTCATCATTGCGGCTTTACTCTTACAACCCTGAGAGATGTTCTGCTTCAGGCCGGGTTCAAGTCGATCTACGGATTCAGGGTACTGAATGAATTCAATCTTTGGGTATTGGCGAGTAAATCCAATCGCACGGCCGACGAGCTGGTGCTCCTGGCAAACGAATATCTCCCGCCCGCGGGTTGAATCGAAATGGTGACCGGCCATCTGATGCGCTGGGTTGCGGGCTGGCTGGACAAGCGCGGACTTGGGGGTGTCGCCGACGTATTCGATATTCCGTTTGCCAGGAGCGGCGACCTCGAAGCGATGCATGCGGTGGCTCGCCGCGCACTATCCCGAGGGGATGCCGGCAAGGCAATTGACCACCTGAAACTGGCCGTTACCGCCAAGCCGGGGGATGCCGGCCTGTGGTGCAGTCTCGGCGCGGCATATCGTCATGCCGATCGCTTCGATGACGCTTGGGACGCCTATCAGCGAGCAGTCGCAATCAAGCCGGATTATCCGCAGGCGCTGACCAATCTGGGTGAATGGTGCATTGCCAAGAGACGGTACGAGGACGCGCTCGGATGGTTCGACAAGGCGCTGGCGAGCGCGCCGGCTTTTTTTGAGGCCAGGCTGAACAAGATTGCTGCGCTGTTCGAACTGGGGCGTTTCGAGAGTGCACGCCAGGTCGCAGACGATCTGGTAGCCGAGTATCCACAAAGTCCCGAAGCGCATCTGAACCTCGGCAACGTTCTCATTCATTCGGGCAGGGCAAAGCAGGGGATCAAGGCGTACCGGAAGGCGCTTGAGCTGCGGCCGGGTTATGTCGAAGCGCACTTCAATCTGGCGACCCTGCTGGGTTCGCCCGAGGAATTGGCAAATGCCATCGGCTATCTCGAAAACCAGATCAAGGAACGAGGCGAAGCGGTCCAGTACCTGGGCTTTCTCGCCGCAGCGTACTTTGCCGATAAACAAGTGGCCAAAGCCGAGAAGGTTTGCCAGCGAACGCTCGAGCGTCAGCCGGACAACATCATCGCGCTGGTAACGCTTGGCTCCTGCCTGAGTTCAAGCGGCAACTCGGCAGCGGCTCTGCCTTTGTATGAAAGGATTATTCAGGTCGACGAGAATCAACCGGCCCTGCACTCCAACATCCTGTTCGAGTGCAACTATCTTCCACAATTTGGACGGGAGGCAGTCTTTCAGCGCCATCTGGAATGGGCTCGCCGTTTTGAAGCGCCGCGACTTGCTCCGGACGATTTCCACGGAAGAAATCACGATCCGCGGCGCAAACTGCGCGTGGGCTACGTGTCAGGCGATTTCATGGCCCATCCGGTGGGTTTCCTGTTGCGCGACATCCTTCGCCATCACGATGCAAGCCAGTTCGAAATCCACTGCTTTTCGATGGTCATACGCGAGTCGAACGTTCTGCCCGAACTGCGGGAGGCGGCCGACAAATGGGAAGACATCTTCTTCCTTACGGATGAAGAGGCCGTCGAGCTTATCCGCAAGGCGGAGATCGATATCCTGGTCGACCTGTCAGGCCATACCGCCTACCATCGCCTGCTGGTTTTCGCACAACGGCCTGCGCCCGTTCAGGTAGAGTGGATCGGTTACTTCCATTCCACCGGGATGACCTCGATCGACTACTTTGTCACCGACCCATACACGACGCCGCCGGATGGAGGCCAGCTCTTCTCCGAAACCCCCGTTTGCCTGCCGCATACGCGGTTCTGTTTCAGTCCGCCCGCCTATAGTCCGCAGGTGGCGGCCCCGCCATGCAAGGAGTCCGGGTACATAACTTTCGGCTCCTTCAATCGCCTTTCCAAGCTGACGGACGAAATCGTTTCCGCGTGGGCCCGCATTCTCATTTCCGTTCCTGAAAGCCGGCTTGTCATCAAGTCCGGCTTCTTGTCGGAACAGTCGGTCACGGATCGGGTGGTTGAACGCTTTGAAGCTTGCGGTGTCGAGAAGGATCGCCTGGATTTGCGCGACAGGTCCTCGCATGGGGAGATGTTGGCCCAGTACGGCGAACTCGACATCGCGCTTGACACCTTTCCCTTCAACGGTGGCATGACCACGCTCGACGCGCTGTGGATGGGCGTCCCGGTTGTAACGGTCGCAGGAGATACGGTTGTGTCGCGGCAGACCATCTCGGCACTGGCCAACATTGGCCTGGCGGACGAATTGGCTTTCCCAAATGTCGATGCCTATATCGAGGGGGCTGTCGCCCTGGCAAACAATCCATTGCGCCTTGCCGAGTTGCGCAAGGAGATCAGGCCACGCATGGCGGCCAGCCCGCTGTGCCAGCCAGAGAAATTTGCCCGTGATCTGGAGGCGCTGTATCGTCGCATGTGGCAGGCGTATTGCCGGGGCGAGAAGCTGCCGAGCGCCATCACATGAGGATCTTGGCCATTCATCGAGAGGCAGGCCAGGAGCACCGTCTCTCCCCGATGGCTCCCGGCGGGAATTGAACCTGCCAAATGCACGCTATTCCCCCTTGAACTCGTTTCTTGTCCCGGTTTCCCTGCCTAGTATAGTCGGCAACAAAATGGGTCTCGGTGCGTCTAGTGCCAAAATTTCTCAAACTCGGAACTGAACCAGGCTGGCTATCCGTCGTGATGCGGGAGGGGCGTGTCGACTTCATCCACGTGCGTCGCGAGTCCGGCGGCAAGCCCCGCGTGCTGCTGGCCGACTCGGTCGAGAAAGGCGTCGACGAGACGGATACCCTGAACGCCCTCAGGAAGCCGATGCGACTCGACCGCTACCGGTGCACCACGCTGCTTGCCCACGGCAAATATCAGTTGATCCAGACCGATGCCGTCGCAGGGACACCCGAGGAAGCGCGTGATACGGTGCGCTGGAAACTCAAGGATCAAGTCGAATTCCCGGTCGATACCGCCGCGATCGATTTGCTGCCGATCCCGAATCCAGCACAACGTGCGTCGCAATCGTCGCGTGGCGGTGACGCCGATGGTATGGATTTGCTGCCGATGCCATCCCCATCCGATGGCCGCACGCCTCAGGTGTTTGCCGCCTTGTCGCCCGAATCGAGTGTGGCGCCTTTGGTACAAGCGTTTCAGGCGGCGAAAGTGCCGCTGGCGGCAATCGATCTGCCCGAACTCTCGCAACGCAACCTGGCGGCCTTGTTCGAGGAAGACGGGCGCGGCTTGGCGACCCTGATTTTCGACGACGACGAAGGCCTGCTTACCTTTACCGCGAACGGTGAATTGCTGGTCGTGCGCCATGTCGAAATTCCGGCGCGCCAGTTGACGGCGGCTGACGCCGGGCGGCGCGACATGTTGTTCGAGCGGATTGCGCTGGATGTGCAGCGCTCGCTGGACAATTTCGATCGCATCTACAGCGCCATTCCGCTGACCCACCTGCTGGTGGCGCCGATCCCCGGTGTCGATGGCTTTCTTGACTACCTGCGCACCAACCTGACGGTTTCCGTCATTCCGTTGGATGTGTCGGGTGTACTTGATCTCGGCGCCGTGCCGGCCTTGCTCGATCCCTTGCGGCAGTTTCAATGCCTGCGCGCAATTGGGGCGGCGCTGCGCGACGAACCGGTGGCGGCATGAGCGCGCAGATCAATCTCTATCATCCGCGATTTCTCAAGCAGCACGACCCGCTCACGTTGAAAAACGTGGCGCTGGCCGCTGTGGTGCTCTATACCTTGCTGGCGGCTCTCGGCGGGTGGGCCTGGCAGCAGGCGGCGAGCCGCAATGATGCTGCAACCGTCGCCGAGGCGCAACTCCAGGCGGCAAAGCAGCAAGTGGAAGCAGCCACCAAGGCCGCTGCGGACCGCAAGCCCAATCTGCAACTGATTGCCGAAGCCGAGGACGCTGAGGGCAGGGTGCGCCGTCGCGGTGAGATCGCGCGCCTGCTGGAAAGCGGCGCCATTGGCAGCAGCGGAGGCTTCGCCGAGTACATGCGCGGTTTTGCTCGTCAGACTCCGCAAGGCCTGTGGCTGACCGGCTTCACCATCGGCTCCGGCGGCAACGACATGGAAATCCGCGGCAGCATGATGAATTCCGCGGCGCTGCCCGATTACATCCGCCGTCTCGGCACCGAGAAAGCCTTTCAAGGCCGCACTTTTGCAGCCTTGACCATGAATCGCGCCACTGCGCCCGAGGCTGTTCGTCCCGTTGCGCAGGGCGCCGCCGTAGTGCCAGCGCCGACTTCTGGCCCGCATCCGATCGATTTCGTCTTGATGCCCAAGCTGGTCGAGACGAAAGAGGCCAGGCAATGAGCGCGCTGTCTGCTCAATGGGCGCAGTGGGCGGCAAAGTTCGCCGCGATTTCGCGTCGCGAACGTGCGATCGTCGCCGGCGCGGTCGTGTTCGGCGGTGGCCTGCTGATATTCAATTTTGCGGTCGATCCCTTCCTGCTCAAGGCGCGCAGTGCAAGCCGGGCAGAACTTGCAATGCGCACCGAACTCGCTCAGCAGCAACTGCAGGTGGCCATGCTCACGATGCAAAACGCGGATCCTGATGCCCCCGCCCGTCGTCGCGTGACGCAGGCGAAGCAGGGCTTGGCCGCCGTCAACGAGCGTCTCGGCAGTTTTGAGGCGGGCATGGTGCCGCCGGCGCGGATGCAGGCGTTTCTCGAAGGACTGCTGGCAGGAAACCGGGCGATTGAATTGCTCGGGCTCAAGACATTGCCGGTGACGCTGGTAGGCGCCCAGGGCGCAGTGCAAAAAAATGAAGCGGCTGCTGGCGCCGGCGCTCAGAGTGCGAACGCCGCGGGCAAGGACAAGGTCGATGCAGCGGGGGCGGCGCCTGTCCCGGGCGATGGCATCTACCAGCACGGAATCGAGATCAGGCTGGCGGGCAGTTACAATGACCTCCTGAAATACTTGACCGAACTGGAGCGCATGCCGCAGCGCGTAATGTGGAACAGCGTCAGTCTCACGGTGGAAAAATATCCGCGCAACGTCATGGTGCTGCGCGTGTATACCCTGAGCCTTGACCGGAACTGGTTGATTGTATGATGCGCGGCAGACTGCTTTCTGTCTTGTTGGCCGGTTCTGTCGTGGCAGTAGCGTTTGCCCAGGTGCCGGACCCGACACGTCCGCCCGATGCCCTATTGGCCCCGGCGGCAGAGGGTGGTGTCGTGGTGCCGCTGGAGAGCGGCGTGCAGACGGTGATTTTGCGCAGAGGCGGAAAGTCGGCAGCAGTGATCAATGGCCAGTATGTTGTAGTCGGCGACAAGGTCGGTGACAAGCGGGTACTGAAGATCAGCGAAAGCGAAGTGGTGTTGGAGGGGGAGGGTGGGCGCGAAGTCATCAAGGCGACGCCCGCCATCGAAAAAGTGCCGGCCAAGAGAACGGCTGCCATCAAGCGGCGCACGAGGGGAACCACGGACAAATGAGACACCCAATACATGCGCGCTGGATGCTGCTGCTGCTCACCGGCGCCTTGACCGGCTGTGCCGCGCCGCAGCGCGCCGGTAACGAGGTGCTGGGTCAGATCAACGATGTTCTGCTGAAATCGGCCACGGAACGCAAGGCGCATGCTGCGGAAGTCGCCGACATGTCGCTCATGCCGCCGCTGGCGCCGCAGACCGCGGTCGATGCGCCCGCAGCCGAACCGCGCTTCGATCTCTCGGTGGTCAATGCACCGGCCACGCAGGTCTTCATGGCCCTGGTGTCGGGCACCCGCTACAGCATGCTGCTGCCCCCCGATGTCAGCGGCAGCCTCACGGTGAATCTCAAGGATGTGACCGTGATGGAAGCCCTGGATACCATTCGCGAGCTTTACGGCTACGAGTATCGTGTTCAGGGCAAGCGCATTTTCATCGAACCCAACACGATGAAGTCCCGCGTATTCCAGATCAACTATCTCGCAAGTCGGCGCCAGGGCAGCAGCGACCTGCGGGTGACGGGCAGCTCGATGACCGCCAGCGGCGGTGGCACGACCGGCAGCGCAGCGACTGCCACGCCGACCGCCGCCCAGGCTGCACCGGGCGGTACGGGTACACCCACAACCGGGCGCGGCAACGACACCAGTCGCGTCAGCATGACCACCGACAGCGATTTCTGGGGCGATTTGAATCGCGCCTTGACGAGCATCGTGGGCGCTACCGAAGGGCGTAGCGTCGTCGTCAATCCTTCGTCCGGAGTGGTGCTGGTGCGGGCGCTGCCGAATGAACTGCGCAACGTCGAGAAATACCTCAAGGCCACCCAACTGATAGCCGAGCGACAGGTCATGCTGGAGGCCAAGATCATTGACGTGACGCTGTCGGAGGACTTCCAGTCGGGTGTGAACTGGGGTGCTTTCAAGACTCGCGGAAATAGTCATGGGGCTATCGGCACCGTCGCCCCTGGCACTACCTTGAACACCTCGGTAAGTGGCGCTGCCGGCGGTGGTGCCGCCGCATTGGGGAATGCGCAGTTGGGAATTCTGCCCGGCGAGGCCGGGGCAATTGCCGCATCGTTGCTGGGCAAGGGCTTCATCGGCCTCGCCTTCCAGACCTCCAATTTCGCTGCACTGCTGAATTTCCTCGAAACCCAGGGCAATGTCTCGGTGCTGTCTTCGCCGCGCATCGCCACGCTGAACAATCAGAAGGCGGTGCTCAAGGTCGGCACCGACGAGTTGTTCGTGACCAATGTCACGTCGTCCACCACGACCACGACGACAGGTTCGGTCTCGTCGCCGAGCGTGACCCTGCAGCCTTATTTTTCGGGAATTTCGCTCGATGTCACACCGCAGATCGACGATGACGGCAACATCATTTTGCATGTGCATCCCGCGGTCAGCACCGTCGTTGAAAGGGAGAAGACCATCAATCTCGGTTCGCTCGGCACCTATGTCTTGCCCCTGGCATCGAGCAGCATCAATGAAACCGACAGCATCGTTCGCGTTCAGGACGGCAACATAGTTGCCATCGGCGGCCTGATGCGCCAGGAGCAATCCTCCGACCGCTCGCAGCTGCCCGGCGCCACGGGCATCGTTGCCAACGCACTGGGCCAGCGATCTGCCGCCTTGCGCAAGCGCGAACTGGTCATTCTGCTCAAGCCCACCCTGATCGAGAACGACCGGGCCTGGGCGCAGGACATCAAGGACGTTCAGGAGCGCGTGAGGGCGTTTCCGTCCGGCCGGCCCGGGCAATAGCCCCTAGCGGCACGCGATGTACCTCAATCACTTCGGACTGCAGGAGTTTCCGTTCGGCATCACGCCGGACACCAGTTTCATCTATTCTGCCGACGCGCACCAGGAAGCCCTCAATACACTGCTGATCGGCCTCAATACGGGCGAAGGCTTCATCAAGATCACGGGCGAAGTCGGTACCGGCAAGACCTTGCTGTGCCGCCGCTTTCTGGCGACCCTGACCGAAGACCAGGTGGTCGCCTACCTGCCGAATCCGATGCTGGAGCCGCGCATCCTGCTTATCGCGATCGCCGAGGAGCTCGGTCTCGCGCTTCATGGTCTCGACTACCAGTTTCATTTGCTGAAGCAATTCAATGAGCATCTGCTCGACATGGCGGCACAAGGCAAGCGGGTCGTGATCTGCATCGACGAGGCGCAGTCGATGCCGCTGGAAAGCCTGGAGGCGCTACGCCTGTTGTCCAACCTGGAAACGGAGAAGCGCAAGCTGCTGCAAGTGGTGATGTTCGGCCAGCCCGAGCTCGACCAGAAGCTCTCCAATCCTGCAGTGCGCCAGTTGCGCCAGCGGATTGTGTTTCATTACCGGATGCCTGGCCTGAGGCAGCAGGAAGCAGCGCATTACCTTGCCCATCGCCTGAGAGTGGCCGGCCATCGCGACGGCGACGTGTTCCCGCCCGCCAGCGCAAGGCTGCTGTACAAGCTGTCCAGCGGCACCCCGCGGCTGGTCAACGTGCTGGCACACAAGTCCATGCTGCTTGCCTATGGCGAGGGCAAGACCCGAGTGAGTCGCGCACACGTTGCCCTGGCGGGTCGCGACACCGAAGGTTTGCCTGCGCTGCACTGGTGGCAATGGTGGTGATCGCCCCTCCGTCGGGCCGCCCCAGGGAGGCGCAGCCGTCGTATGGAGCCGCGCAGCGGCGCGCCACCGTACACCGTAGCCGGCGGACACTGCAGTGTCCGCCGTGGAATTGGGTGAAGGTAGTCCGATGAGCCTGGTCAACAAGATGCTGCGCGACCTCGATGCGCGCCGCGCCGGCGACAGCGAGCGTGCGACCTTCCCGGCGGCCGTCACGCCGCTGGCCGCGCATCAGGAACCGCGCCGGGGCGTGCCGCGGCTGTGGCTCGGCATGGTCCTGGTTGCCGCGGGTCTGGGTGCCGCAGCGTGGTACGGGGCGCAGCAAATGCCGGCGACGCCTTCCGTGGCGGGAACGCCGCCCGCACCGCCGGTCCCGGTCCCGGCGCCGGCTTCATCCGTGACTCCATCGGTGACCAGTGCCGCGGAACCGGCGCGCGCGGCCGCCGTGGCCTTGCCTTCCTTGCGGCTGGCCGATGAGTTGTCGGTAGTGCCTGCGCCTCTTCCCGCGCCACAACGTAAGGCGGTGGCTCCGGCGCCGAAGGCCCCGGAGCGGTTAACCGATCCCGTCCCGCCCCGGCCGCCGGTAGTTGCTTTGCCGAAGGTGCCGACGGTGCCGACGGTCCCGGCCGAGGGCCGCGTCGAGAAGCAGGTGCGCCTGCCGTCTGCGGCTGAACGTGCCGAGAGCGAATACCGTCGCGGTGTCCTGGCGCAGCGTCAGGGCAGGATCGACGATGCGGCTGGCAGCTATTTGGCCGCGCTGGAGCAGCAGCCCGAGCACGCCGCGGCGCGCCAGACGCTGGCGGCGCTGCTGATCGAAACAAAGCGTTTCGACGAAGCGGAAGAGCTCCTGCGCAAGGGTACGGAACTGGCGCCGGTGCGTTTGGCATCGACCCTGGCACTGGCGCGTTTGAAGGTCGAACGCAACGGCGCGCAGGCCGCACTGGAACTGCTGCTGAAAAATTCGGCGGCGGGCGAAAGCAGCCCCGAGTATCAGGGATTTGCCGGTGCGCTGCTCAATCGTGCCGGCCGCGCCGCCGAGGCGGTGGAGCGCTATCAGGCGGCGACGCGCCTGGCCCCCAACGAAGGCCGCTGGTGGGCGGGCTTGGGTATTGCTCTCGATGCCGCGGGGAAGAGTGCGGAAGCGCGCGAGGCCTATCAGAAGGCGCGCTCTCTGCCCGGCTTGCCGGCCGACCTGGCGCATCACGTGGAACAGCGCTTGCGCTGAGGTCCTTTCCCGGCGTGGCCGGGAGCTTCGCCGCTTAGAGTACTTGCTGTTCCGCCGCTACCAGCTTGCTTTGCGCCCAGGTGCGCAAATGGCTCAGCGGGCCGGTGAGATTGGCCCAGGTATCGAGCATTGCCCGCTTGTGTTTGGTGCGGTAGTTTTTCTCGGCACGGGCATAGTTCTGGATCTGTTCCTCGATCAACTCGCGCGCACGGTCCGCGGCGCGCGTCTGCACCAGGCGCAAGGCGTCGCGTGCCGCATAGTCCTCGGCGATCGAGTAGGGCAGCGTGATCGAGGTCGCCAGGCGCGAAATCTCGCGCAGCGTGTCGGCGCGTTCGATGGAGGAAATCTGCGTCTCGCAGCGCAGGGCGAAACGCCGTGACTCCATGCGCAGCAGGTTCTTGTCGACCGGATCGCGAAGCGCCATGAATATTTATCTGGAATTGAGAACAAGAAACCGGATTGTACAGCGGCGATCAGCTCTTTAGCGCCCGCGCCAGCACCAGGTTCTCCACGCGTGCGGCGCCATGTGCCTTGAGTGTTCGCGCCAGTTCGTCGAGCGTTGCCCCGGTGGTCATCACGTCGTCGACCAGCAGCACGGTCTTGCCCGTCAGGTCGATTTCGCTTTCAAAGGCGTGGCGGATGTTTTTCGCCCGCTCCTTCCAGGGCAAACCGGCTTGCGGCGCGGTTTCGTGGCGGTGCAAGCCGGTGAGTTCGAGCGCTACGCCGAGCGCGCGGGACAGGGGGCGCGCGATCTCCACCGCCTGGTTGAAGCCACGCTGCGCAAGGCGTGCCTGGGAAAGGGGAACGGGCAGGATCAGATCCGGCCTGTGCGGCAGGGCGGTCTGTGCCAGGACCTTGCCGAGAAAGTCGGCGCTGGCGAGACGGTGAGCGTACTTCAGCGCCTGGATCAGACTGTCGATCGGAAACTCGTAGCGGAAGACGGCCTGCGTGGCATCGAAATGCGGCGCGTGCGCGAGACAGGCGCCGCAAGTATTCGCGTCCGGCGTCGGCAGGGCGCAGACCGGGCAGCGCTCCGCGGTCAAACGCGGCAGGCCGGAACTGCACGCGTCGCACAGCAGGCTCTCGCCGCTGGGCGCGGCACAGAGGAAGCAGTCCTGCGGCAACAGGGCGGCTGCGCACCGGTGTGCCGCAGCGGCCAACCCGCCCGCCAGATTCGTGGCTGCACTCGCTGCAATTGACAAGCCCGGTTCCTTCCACCAAGATTCGCGCCTTCCCGCATTCTAGCGAGTCCCCTGCGATGACTGCCACAGCTGCTGCGCAAACCGTTTCGCCCGCCCATGTTCCGGTTGTCCGCTGGACCACCGATGCCCTCGTCGGGCTGTTCGACCTGCCCTTCAACGATTTGCTGTTTCGTGCGCAGCAAGTGCATCGGCAGCATCACGAGGCCAACGCCGTCCAACTATCGACCTTGCTGTCGATCAAGACCGGCGGCTGCTCGGAAGATTGCGGCTATTGCTCGCAATCGGCGCATCACGGCGAAGCGCAGCGCGAAGCCCTGCTCGAAGTCGACGATGTCGTCGCCGCTGCGCAGGCCGCCAAGGAAAAGGGCGCCACGCGCTTTTGCATGGGCGCCGCGTGGCGCGGGCCGAAGGACAAGGATCTGGACCGCGTCACCGACATGATCGGCGCGGTCAAGGCGCTCGGGCTGGAAACCTGCGTAACGCTCGGCATGCTCAAGGACGGCCAGGCCGAGCGTCTGAAATCCGCCGGGCTCGACTATTACAACCACAACCTCGATACCGCGCCGGAGTTCTACGGCCAGGTCATCAAGACGCATGCCCAGAGCGAACGCTTCGATACCATCGACAAGGTGCGCGAAGCCGGCATCAAGGTCTGCTGCGGCGGCATCGTCGGCATGGGCGAAACGCGCCGCCAGCGCGCCTCCTTGCTGGCCGAACTGGCCAACATGAATCCGCCGCCCGAATCCGTGCCGATCAACGAACTGGTGCCGATGCCCGGCACGCCGCTGGAAAACGCGCCGCCGCTCGATCCCTTCGAGTTCGTGCGCACCATTGCCGTGGCACGCATCAGCATGCCCGGCTCGATGGTCAGGCTGTCGGCCGGCCGCCAGGAGATGAACGACGAGTTGCAGGCGCTGTGCTTCCTCGCCGGCGCCAATTCGATCTTCTACGGCGACAAGCTGCTGACGGCCGGCAACCCCGAAGCCGATCGCGACGAAGCCTTGTTCGCCCGGCTGGGACTCACCGCCGCCTGAACCGCATCGTGCGCAGCGACTTCGCCGGCGCTGCCGAATCCTACGACTCAGCCGCGGTCCTTGCCCGCGAAGTGGGCGCTCGCATGGCGGCGCGGCTCGATCTGGTCAAGATCACCCCCCAGCGTGTTGCCGACGTCGGGTGTGCCACTGGCGACGGCATCCGCGTACTGCAGCAGCGCTACGCCAAGGCGCTGCCACTCGCCATCGACTATGCGCTGCCCATGCTGCACGCCGTGCGCAAGAGCGCTTCGCGCTGGCAGCGGCTGACCGGGCGCGGGCCGCGCCCAATCAATGGCGATGCGCGCGCCTTGCCGCTGGCCGCCAATTCGCTGGGATTGGTCTGGTCCAATCTGATGTTGCACTGGCTGGGCGATCCGTTGCCTGCCCTGCGTGAATTGCATCGCGTGCTGGAGGTCGGCGGCCTGCTGACTTTCGCCACGCTCGGGCCCGACACGCTCAAGGAGTTGCGCGCGGCAGCCGCGGAAGTCGGCGCTGGCGATACGGTGAGGCGCTTTCTCGACATGCATGATCTGGGCGACATGCTGGTCGCCGCCGGCTTCGGCGATCCGGTGATGGACATGGAACTCATCACGCTGACCTATCCGACACCGCGTGCCTTCCTCGCCGACCAGCGCCATCTGGGCGTGCGCGACGCATTGCTGGGCCGCCAGGGCTGGCGCGATTGGCGCCGATTGTTCGGCGCCTGGCCGCAGGATGTCGACGGGCGGCTGCCGGCCAGTTTTGAAATCGTCTATGGCCACGCCTGGAAGCCGGAGCCGCGGCAGATCGCCGACGGGCGCGCCGTGGTGAAGTTCCATTCGCGATGAAGCGGGCCAGACAGCGGCTGCTGCGTCCGCTCAAGCCGCGCAATCTTGCGGCGATCGACCCGCTGCTGAAAAAGGGCGGTGCCCACCAGCGCAAGGACAAGCGCGCCAGCCGGGCGCGACAGAAAGCTGCCTTGCGGCGCAGCACTGACGAGACCTGATTCGCGCCGCGTTTTGGCGGACGCAAGACCGCCGGCGGGGGAGAACCTCCCCTCCCGGCGGTCTTTCATTTTTCGACTGTGGAAATCCACAGATTGCGTATTGTGAAGTGACATTTTACAATGCGCAACATCGGCGGTGTGCCGATTCAATAACTAGGTCTATGCTGCGTAAAAAGAGGTCTGCCGGCATCGCGTCGCGCGGGCACTGATACAAACTCAACAGGAGGAGCACATGTCCGCTGCGAACGATTTTCCCGTCGCGCCCCAAGCCGCGCCATCCGACGTCGATCCGCAGGAAACCCGCGAATGGCTTGAGGCGCTGCAAGCCGTCATCGCCAATGAGGGACCGGAACGCGCGCACTTTCTTCTCGAGCAATTGATCGCGCTGGGCCACCTGACGGGCATCAATATGCCCTACAGCGCCAATACCGAATACGTCAATACCATTCCCGCCGATCAGCAGCCGGTCACGCCGGGCGATTACGAGCTGGAACAGAAGATCCGCGACTACGCCCGCTGGAATGCGCTGGTGATGGTGCTGCGGGCGAACAAGAATGATTCGGGCCTCGGCGGACACATTGCCAGTTACGCCTCGGCGGCGACGCTCTATGACATAGGCTTCAACCATTTCTGGCATGCGCCGTCCGATAATCACGGTGGCGATCTGGTGTTGTCGCAGGGCCATTCGGCAACGGGCACCTATGCGCGTGCCTTCATGCTCGGCCGCCTGAGTGAAGAGCAGATGGACAATTTCCGTCGCGAGGTCGATGGCAAGGGCCTGTCGAGCTACCCGCATCCCTGGCTGATGCCCGACTTCTGGCAGTTCCCCACGGTCTCGATGGGTCTTGGCCCGCTGCAGGCGATCTATCAGGCGCGCTTCATGAAGTACATGCAGCACCGCGAACTGATCCCCACCGACAATCGCAAGGTGTGGGCCTTCATGGGCGACGGCGAGATGGACGAGCCCGAGTCGATGGGTGCCATCGGCATGGCCGGACGCGAACGTCTGGACAATCTGATTTTCGTCATCAACTGCAACTTGCAGCGACTCGACGGCCCGGTCCGCGGCAACGGCAAGATCATCCAGGAACTGGAATCCGATTTTCGCGGCGCCGGCTGGAACGTGATCAAGGTGATCTGGGGCAGCTACTGGGATCCCTTGCTGGCGCAGGACAAGAGCGGTCTCCTGCAGAAACGCATGATGGAATGCGTCGATGGTGACTATCAAACTTTCAAGTCCCGCGACGGCGCCTATGTGCGCGAGCATTTTTTCGGAAAGTATCCCGAGTTGCTGAAGCTGGTATCGACCTGGTCCGATGACGACATCTGGCGCCTGAACCGCGGCGGCCACGATCCGCACAAGGTGTACGCGGCCTACGCGGCGGCGATGGCGCACAAGGGCCAGCCGACGGTGATCCTGGCCAAGACCATCAAGGGCTACGGCATGGGCGAAGCCGGCGAGGCGCAGAACATCACGCATCAGCAGAAGAAGATGGGTACCACCTCGGTCAAGGCCTTCCGCGACCGTTTCAAACTGCCGGTGAAGGATGCGGATCTTGAGAAGCTGCCCTACCTCACCTTTCCCGAAGGGTCGAAGGAACTCGAGTACATGCGCGAGCGGCGCATGGCTCTCGGCGGCTATCTGCCGGCGCGCCGGCGCAAGGCCGAACCCCTGCCGGTGCCGCCCCTGTCGGCCTTCGACGCACTGTTGAAGGCGGGTGGCGAGGGCCGCGAGTTCTCCACCACGATGTCCTTCGTGCGCGGCCTCAACGTCATGCTCAAGGACAAGATCATCGGCAAGCGCGTGGTGCCGATCGTGGTCGACGAATCGCGCACTTTCGGCATGGAGGGCCTGTTCCGCCAGATCGGCATCTGGAACCAGGATGGCCAGAACTACGTGCCGCAGGACGCCGACCAGATGATGTTCTACAAGGAAACCAAAACCGGCCAGATCCTGCAGGAAGGCATCAACGAGGCCGGCGCGATGGCCGACTGGATCGCCGCCGGCACCAGCTACTCGACGCACGGCGTGCAGATGATCCCGGTGTATGTCTGCTACTCCATGTTCGGCATGCAGCGCACCATGGATCTGGTGTGGGCGGCCGGCGACCAGCGTGCGCGCGGCTTCCTGATCGGCGGCACGGCGGGGCGCACCACGCTCAACGGCGAAGGCCTGCAGCATGAGGACGGACATTCGCAGGTGTTCGCCGGTACCGTGCCCAATTGCATTTCATACGATCCGACCTTCGCCTACGAGGTTGCCGTGATCGTTCAGGACGGCCTGCGCCGCATGGTGACCGAGCAGGAGGACGTGTTCTATTACCTGACGGTGATGAATGAGAACTACGAACATCCGGCCATGCCCGCCGATGCGGCCGCCGATATTCTCAAGGGCATGTACCAGTTCAAGAAGGGCGCCGCATCGAACGGTCCGCGCGTGCAGCTGCTCGGTTCCGGCACCATATTCATGGAAGCCGTGGCGGCCGCGGCCCTGCTGAAGAGCGACTGGGGTGTCGAGGCCGATCTCTGGTCCTGCCCGAGCTTCAACGAACTGGCGCGCGACGGCCAGGACTGCGCGCGCTGGAACCTGCTGCATCCGACTGAAAAGTCGCGCGTGCCGCATGTCTCGGCCTGCCTCGCCGAAACGCGGGGGCCGGTCATTGCGGCGACCGATTACATTCGGGTCTTCGCCGAGCAGATCCGTTCGCTGGTGCCGCGCCATTACACCGTGCTGGGCACCGACGGCTTCGGCCGTTCGGACACGCGTGAAAAGCTGCGCCACTTCTTCGAGGTGGATCGCTACTGGATCACGCTGGCCGCGCTGTCGGCATTGGCCGACGACGGCCAGGTGAAGCGGGAAAAAGTGGCGGAGGCAATCAAGAAATATGGCCTCGATCCGAACAAGCCCAACCCGGTGAAGGTGTAAGCCATGAGCATAGTCGAAGTGAAAGTGCCCGATATCGGCGACTTCAAGGACGTGCCGGTCATCGAACTGCTGGTCAAGGTCGGCGACCGGGTGACGGCGGAAGATTCCCTCGTGACGCTGGAGTCGGACAAGGCGACCATGGACGTGCCCTCGCCCGTTTCGGGCGTGGTCACCGAGTTGAAGCTGAAGATCGGGGACAAGGTGGCGGAAGGCACGCTGGTCGCGCTGATCGACTCCGCCGGCGCGGGAATGGAAGTCGGCGCTGGTGCTACGGTGGCAACGGCCCCGGCGGCCCCGGCAACAGCACTGGCGCATGCCGCCGCGCCTCAGGTGCAAGCCCCCGCCACTGTTCCGATTGCAGCTCCGGTAGTCGAGGACGCCGGCCCCGGGTCGGACTTTCGCCCGGGCGATACCGAACTGATCCCCGCGCAGCCCCGCGTCTCGATGCCTACGGCGGCGGACAGGCTTACCAGTCAGGCGGCCCACGCCAGTCCGTCGGTGCGCCGTTTTGCCCGCGAACTGGGCGTCGATGTCGCCAAGGTGCCGGGCAGCGGCCCGAAGGGGCGCATCCTGCAAAGCGACGTCCAGGCCTGGGTCAAGGGCGTCATCAGCGGGGCGACGCCCGCGGCCGCGCCGGCCGCCGTTTCCGGCGGTGCAAGTTTGGGCGGATTGGATCTGCTGCCGTGGCCGAAAATCGATTTCTCGAAATTCGGTGCGATCGAAGTGCAGCCGCTGTCGCGCATCAAGAAGATCTCCGGCGCCAACCTGTCGCGCAACTGGGCCATGATTCCGGCCGTCACCTATCACGAAGACGCCGACATCACCGAGCTCGAAGCCTTCCGCGTTCAGATCAACAAGGAAAACGAAAAAGGCGCAGACAAAACTGTGGCGAAGCTGACCATGCTCGCCTTCCTGATCAAGGCCTGCGTCAAGGCCATGCAGAAGTACCCCGAGTTCAATGCCTCGATCGATGGCGACAACTTGGTGATGAAGAAATATTTCAACATCGGCTTCGCCGCCGACACACCGAATGGCCTGGTGGTGCCGGTGATCAAGAATGCCGAGAGCAAGGGCGTGTTCGATCTGGCGCGCGAATCCGGCGAGTTGGCGAAACAGGCGCGCGAAGGCAAGCTCAAGCCGGCCGACATGCAGGGCGCCTGCTTCACCATTTCGAGTGTCGGCGGCATCGGCGGCACAGGCTTTGCACCCATCGTCAATGCGCCGGAAGTGGCGATCCTCGGCGTCAGCAAGTC
>Ga0172380_10004614_pt1 | contig 17515 bp, 14 predicted proteins | sample Leawe162metaG_FD_119747 | JGI IMG/M metagenome (GOLD analysis project Ga0172380, IMG submission 119747) | Leachate microbial communities from a municipal landfill in Southern Ontario, Canada - Leachate well 162 metaG | ecosystem: Engineered > Solid waste > Landfill > Unclassified | place... | reverse complement strand
TTCCATTACGACGATGGGGACGCGCCCAGTGGAGGTGGTTCGCGGCGTGTAATGGAGGGCATCACCCAATATCTGCCCCCAGTCGAGGAAGGTATATCCGGTAAAGGCCTCGTAGGCTTCAATCTTCTCCAGCCCGCCGACCATGCGTTCGCGCATGAGGTCGAACTTGGCGATATCTGTATCCGACAGGCTCGCCCGGTAGGTATCGCGATCGGCATCCGAGGCCTTGACGGCCATGTCGATCCAGCTGCGCTCCTGGTCGTCCTGCGGCTCGCTCATGATCAGTCCGTAACCGGCAGCGAGGGCCCGCTTGCTGGCGCTGTTGTAAATGGAGTCATTGCCCCAGGCGCGCATGAGTGTAGATACGGCGTCCTGGTATCCGGTTCGGGTGCCGGCATTCCCCGCCTGCTCAACCAGATCGATGAGTTCCGGGTTCAGCGTCGCCGCCTCCTGCAGGTCGCGCACCCAGCCGCTGCCGGCGATGTTGGGCAGGGCCTTTGCGGCATCGCTGACGGCGATCGGGGTAAAACTGCGCACGAAACTGTTCTGCGCCAGGATGAAGCTGCCGACCTCACCTTGGCTTCCGTCGCTGCGCGTGAAGCTGCCATCCTGTATCAATCGTGCGTCGCCATAGCTCCTGTTGCTGGTGACCGACGTGAGGCTGATGCTGGCGATGCCGGTATCTTGCAGCGTCCTCAACTCGCCATCCTGGCTCACGCCGTCCTGGTTGAGATCGCGCCAGACGCGGATATTGGCGAATTGCGCATCAGCGCTGCTGAAGGCTCCATCATGGTTGCTGTCGAGCTCGGCCAGCGCGATAAAGCCATTCCCCGCTTTCGTGCCATTGGCGAGCACAGTCTCGTCGCCGAAGAGTTCGCCGCCGTTGTCTATCGTCCCGTTGCCGTTGCGGTCTAATACCAGAAGGCCGTCATCCGCACCTGCCCAGGCCGTACCGGTGCGCACCGTGTCGCCGTTGACATCGAACAACACCGGCACCGGCCTGTTGAGCGGCGTGATCTCAATGCCGTTGCCGTTCAGGTCGAGGATCAGCGGATCGACGTACTTGATCGTCTTGACCAGCGGGTCGGGGGTGGTGCCGAGAGCGTTGGAAATAGCGCGATTCCACGGATGGTCCTTGCTTTCAAATCGGGATCGGCTAAACCAATCTCCGTGTTGCCACTCGGGAGAGGTTAACATCTCTTCCAGATTGGGGTTGAGGTCGTGGAGCAGGGTGTGCAAGAGGTTAGTCACTGCCTCCAGGTTCGACAACGGTGTATCGATCGCCGTATCCTTGATGAGAAACGCTGCAACGACGACGGAAGCCTGGATGCGATCAATGTCCGTCGTGAACAGGCCTGTCTGAGCTGCCGTTATGATGCTGGCAATCAACTTTTGATTGGCAAGTTGTTGTTGCTGGGCGGGATTGTTCGAGGCGGCGGCGGCATCGGTATCAAGATCGTGAATCCTGCAGAAGCGATCCGTCACGCTGATCGATTGAAGGGTACCCTTCGTTTGTGCTCCAGGAAGCTGAAACTCACCGTCGCTGTAACCAGCACCGCAGTAATTGGTGCCTACAATCTTGTACTGTTTCCACCAAATCGGGCCGAACTCTATCCTGACAGCGTAAACCATGATCTATCTCCTACTCAGTTTGCAAAAGGGGCAGCAACTTCAGTAAGTCGACGAAACACCAGCTCGCCGTCACGTTCGCCCGAGACATAGATGTCACCAGTGCATTTGGCAATGTCGTAGGTTGCCCACGTGGGAAGCCAAGCCAGTCGGACCGGCGCTGCGCCCTCACTGGTGGATCGAAGCAGTGAGTATGCGTAGCGACCGGTAACAGAGTACGCATTGGGACCGGTTTGAGCCTTTGTTCCCGCCTGAAAATACAGAGTTCTATTCCTATCGGCCTTCGGTCTGGAGAATTCAAACAAGGTGCCCATGTTGTTGATTGGAACGAGACCAAGTTGATGGGAAGCAAGACCAAAGGAGAAGATGCGAAATTCCGCAATCCCATCTACACCTTTGAGGTTGCTAAACTGCCTGGTCCCCATCCCTGCAAAAATAATTTCCCCATCCCCATAGAAGTCCCCATGTCCTGCCTGATAGAACGATTCCTCGGTGAGTTGCGCCTCACGGCCATCGGCAAGGTTCAAGGCAAAAAGTTCATAATGGCTAGCCGCCGTCGCGCCGATCTTTCTCACCTTGCCCTTGAAGTAATAAACTGTTTTACCGTCCAGACTCAAGAACGGATCGGCCTTGACGCCACTCCCAGAAGTAATGGTCTGTTGCGACCAGTTCCGAGGGTCGATCAGCACAACTTGGCTGTCCCCAGGATGGTAGTGGTTGTCCACTACTCCCGACGACACACCTATCAATTGTTTGCCGTCGCGCGACCACCGCGCCATTTCTAGAACGCGCTTCGGTTCCGAGGGAACAATCCGAATGGCACCGGTCTTGAGATCGATGACTCTCATGCCGTGAGACAGCTTTCTCGTGGTAAATATCAGCACATCACCATTGGGCGAAACTGAAAAATCCCCACTTTCGGTCTTGAGGCCAGTACGGTAGATTTTTTCTTCGGCAGCCGCTGCCGGCAATAGTGCAGTCAGTACAAGGCCACAGCAGAACAACAGTGTTTTCCACATGAACCGCTCCCGGGCTAGCGGATTCCGGGTAGAGACGCGCGCGACGATAGCATCGTCGTGGCAGGCATCGATGAATTGGCGCAAGTCCATTTCCCCTTTTCAGTTGTTGTTCTCGGGACGACCAAGTATTAATCTACCTTGTGCGCATTATGTACTTTGCATATTGCAGAAGTCAATCAAGCGAAGGGCATACGGCTACGGGTCACCGTCGAGGCGAGTGTCGGCCACACGCTACAAAGAGGAGCAGGGGTGATGCGGCGGGAACTTGCCGCTGCTGCCAAAACGCGCAATCGCTCGCCAGGGCTGGCCGCAGTGGCCGCCATCATCACCGCATCGAGCAGCATACCGGGGTCGGCGAGCGCGATATTCTCGCGTATCGTCCGGTTGAAGAGCACGTTCTCCTGCAACACCACGCCTATTTGCCGGCGCAAGGAAGAAGCGTCGACCTGCGCCAGGTCGATGCCGTCGATCAGCACACGCCCACGTTCCGGGATGTAGAGCCGCTGCACCAGCTTGGCCAGCGTGCTCTTGCCCGAGCCGGAGCGGCCGACGATGCCGATCACCTCGCCGGGTGCGATAGCGAGGTCCACGTTGCGCAAGACTTCCGGGCCATCGGGACGGTAGCGGAAATTCACCGCATCGAACACAATCGCGCCGCGAATCGGCGGCAGGGCGCTCTTGCCAGAGGCCGACTCGGTGCGGGTGTTGATACCGCATGGCAGACTTAAAACCACGCGATGGAGTATGCTTATGCCATATCTGCCGATCTCCAGATATTAAACCATGCTCACTTTTCGCACACTGTTTTCGCTTCTTCTGATCGCGCTTAGCTCGCTAAACAACTTTGCGTGTGCCGAAGACATCTCAGCCCGCGGTTGGCGATTCTTGCGACAAGGCAATAACTCTGACGCAATGCGACGATTCAACCAAGCTTGGCTGATCGATTACAAGAATGGATCTGCGCTTTGGGGAATAGGAGTAATTTCATCGATCAACAAAAGGTCCGAGGATTCATTGAAACTATTCGCAGAAGCAGAGGGCTTCGTCGGCGCAGATATCGACTTTGCCGTCGACTACACATTGACGCTTGGGAGCATCGCAGCCAAAGACGGAAACCAGGTTCTCCTGCAGGAGGCCTTCACACGATTTGCGCGTGTACATGAGCGTGCTCGACAACACACTTTGAACTTGCAGAGTTGGGCCATCACTCTCGTCAATGTAGGCAACTATGCCGAGGCATGGAAGAAAATTCAACTGGCTGAGGCAACCCCGCGTCGTGCCGACCTCGATAAACGGTTCATTGCTGCGTTACAGGCGAAGATGCCTCGGCCATGACAAGCACGACCCCTCTTTTTTCGCTCAAGTGGGAGGCAACGCCGGTAAGCCGGCTCCGCGCCCCGAGCCAGAAAGTTAAGCCCTCTTTAGGAGTTGATGATGACCAGGAGAAACGTTCGAGTTGCACTGCTTTTGACCGTGGCCTTCGCGCTCATCGTTGCCACGCTGCTCAACGCTTACAGGTTTGGTGGACTTGCACGGGCAACCGGTGACTACGAACTCGCTAGATTTTGGTATCGCCTAGCCGCGGTCGTGGGTAACCCAAACGCGCAAAACAATCTGGCTGGGCTCTATGCAGAGGGTCTTGGCGGCGAGCAAAGCGATGCACTAGCGGTCAAGTGGTTTCAGATGGCTGCAGATCAAGGCATTTCACAGGCAAAGTTCAATCTTTCAAACTTCTACGAATCTGGCAAGGGTGTTTCGCGGGACACAAAGAAGGCCGCGGCCCTTCTTGAAAGTGCAGCGGATGCTGGTGATATTGAAGCAGCCTTCAATCTGGGTAACCTTTACGCAACAGGCAGGGATGACTTTCCAAAGAACGTGGTACAAAGTATGGCTTGGTACAAAAGGGCTGCAGTGCGCGGCTTCGCCTCTGCCCAATACAACCTCGGATGCTTGTATTCGCAAGGGCGAGACACGCCCAAAGATCTGAGCCTAGCTGGGGAATGGTTTACCAAGGCAGCTCAACAGGGGCACGCGAAGGCACAGCTAGACCTTGGGACAATGTATGCGTTCGGGTTGGGCTATGAGCGAAATATCGCCGAGGGACTTCGGCTGCTCAACAAGGCTGCGACCGATCCCTCAACAGCAGCGACGGCCCGGGAGCGGATCAAAGTACTCTCCAGTGGCGCAATCGTGATATAGGTCGTACCCCATGCCTCTGCCGTTAGGTGCTGTGCAGGCCACGTTGGCCACTGTGAAACAGGCCCTATCCGTTCATTTTACCGGACCACCTTCGGAGCCCCGTAAACTCAAACGTAGAACGTCGGCTTTCGACGCATCGCCACTTTCGCTTTGGCTCGAAAGTGCTCTCTCAACTTTTTGAACAGCGGACGCCCAAAGCAGCAGCGCTAATCTTTGCTCAACTTGCCAGCGGCCGAAATAGCCGACAAGAGACGGTCAGCAGTATCACTGTAACCATCAGCGCTGGTGTTGACGCGGACCATAGGCAAGCGGACGGCGACGGGAGATTAACCGCCTCCGCCCGCCGTCGCGGAAAGCTTGATGGGTTTCCTACAGGCGCTCGAAAATCCCCGCGGCACCCATGCCGGCACCGACGCACATGGTCACCATGCCGTACTTCAGGTTCTTGCGCCGCAGCGCGTGGATCACCGTCGCCGCACGGATGGCGCCGGTCGCGCCGAGCGGATGGCCCAGCGCGATGGCGCCGCCCATGGGATTGACCTTGGCCGGATCGAGACCGAGATCCTGAATCACCGCCAGCGACTGCGCTGCGAAAGCCTCGTTCAACTCGAACCAGTCGATCTGATCCTGGGTGATGCCAGCGACCTTGCAAGCGAGCGGTATCGCCTCCTTCGGGCCTATGCCCATGATCTCGGGCGGCACGCCACGCACGGCGAAAGAGACGAAGCGCGCCAGCGGCGTCAGATTGCAGGCCTTGAGCATCTTCTCGCTGACCAGTATCAAGGCACCGGCGCCATCCGAGGTCTGCGAACTGTTGCCGGCAGTGACCGAGCCCTTGGCGGCAAACACCGGCTTCAGCTTGGCCAGCGCCGCCAGATTCGAATCGGCGCGCGCGCCCTCGTCGAGCGTGACGCTGCGCGTTTTGGTATCCACCTCGCCGCTTCCCAGGTTGGGAAAACGCTCGACCACCTCGATGGCCGTCATCTCGTCGGTGAACTCACCCGCCTTCTGCGCCGCGATGGCCTTCTGGTGCGAGGCCAGAGCGAAGGCATCCTGCGCCTCGCGCGTCACCTTCCACTGTTGCGCGACTTTCTCGGCGGTGAGCCCCATGCCGTAGGCGACGCCGATATTCTCGTCGCGGAAGATGGCGGGGTTCATCGCCGGGTGATGGCCCATCATCGGCACCATGGACATCGATTCGGTTCCGGCCGCGATCATCACGTCGGCCTGGCCGACGCGGATGCGGTCCGCCGCCATGGACACGGCGGTGAGGCCGGAAGCGCAGTAGCGATTGACGGTAACACCGCCCACCGTCTGCGGCAAGCCGGCCAGCAGCACCGCCATGCGCGCCACGTTGAGGCCCTGTTCGGCTTCGGGAAAGGCACAACCGACGATGACATCCTCGATCAACTTGGGATCGAGGCCGGGAGCTTGCGCCAGCGCCGAGCGCAGTATGCGCACCAGCAGATCGTCGGGCCTGAGGTTCTTGAATACGCCCCGCGGCGCCCTCCCGATCGGGCTGCGCGTGGCGGCGACGACATAGGCATCCTGTACTTGTTGGCTCATCTTGTTTCTCCTAATTGCGCACCGGCTTGCCGGTTTGCATCATGCCCATGATGCGTTCCTGGGTCTTGGGATTGTTGAGCAGCTCCATGAAACCGCGGCGCTCCAGATCGAGCAACCATTGCTCGCTGACCAGGCTGCCGGGCTCGATGTCTCCGCCGCAGACGATGTTGGCGATCATTGTCGCGAGCGTGTAGTCGTATCCCGAAATGTAGCCGCCCTCGCGTATGTTCACTAGCTGCGCCTTGATGTTGGCGCAGCCGGTGCGGCCGGCGACCGGTACCAATCTGGGCAGGGGCGGCCGATAGCCCGCGTCGGCCATGGCGCGCGCCGTGACCCGGGCGACGTGCAGCAACTCGTAGGGGTTGAAAACGACCACGTCATCGGGCCGCAGGTAGCCCATCTGCCTCGCCTCGTGCGCCGACTTGGAGACCGTGGCCATCGCCGCGTTGGTGAAGGAAGATTTGAGAAACTGGAACAGATCGTTGCCCTTGGCATCAATGGCCGCGCGCAGCGCCGCTTCCTTGAGACCGCCGCCCGAGGGAATCAGGCCGACGCCGATCTCGACCAGGCCGATGTAGGACTCGATCATGGCGACGCGGCGCGCCGCGTGCAGCAGCAGTTCGCAGCCGCCGCCCAGCGCCATACCGGCCACCGCCGCGACGACCGGAACCTGGGCATACTTCACGGCCATGAAGGCGTTCTGCACCTTGGCCACTTCCGGCTCTATGGCTTTGACGCCGCCGGACATGAACAGCGGCAGCATGGCGGCCAGGTCGGCACCCGCAGAGAAGGCGCCGCCTTCGGCGGCGTCGGCGTTCCACAGCACCAGCGCCTTGTAGCTCTTCTCCGCCTCACTGACGGCGCGGGCGAGGCCGGCGATGACCCCGGGCCCCAACACGTGCATCTTGGTCCTGGTGGAAAAGACCAGCACCTCGTCGTCCTGGTGCCAGATCCGCACCGAATCGTCCTCGAACACCGTGGTCCCGAGGCTATTGCCGTCGGCCGCCGCTTCGCCGAGCACAGGGGCACGCAGCACCTGACGGCGATACACCGGCAGAGCTTGGCGCGGCATGTAGCCCTGTCCGGCCGGCGACCAGGCGCCGGCCGGAGTGTGTACGCCGCCATGTTCGGCCACCGGGCCCTTGAACACCCAGGCCGGGAGCGGTGCGCTGCATAGCGCTTCGCCAGACTCGATGTCGGCTTTGACCCACTCGGCGACCTGCTTCCAGCCGGCCGCCTGCCAAGTTTCGAAAGGCCCGAGCTTCCAGCCGAAGCCCCAGCGCAGGGCCAGATCGATGTCGCGCGCGTTGTCGGCGACGGCCTCGAGATGGACGGCGATGTAGTGGAAGGCATCGCGGAAAATCGCCCAGAGAAATTTCGCCTGCGGGTGGCTGGACTCGCGCAGCGCCTTCATGCGCTTGGCCGGGTCCTTTTCCTTGAGGATGCGCCCGACCAGATCGTCGGCCTTGGCGCCGCCGGCCACGTAGGTGCCCGTGGCGAAATCGAGGCGCTGGATGTCGCGCCCGACCTTTTTGTAGAAGCCGGCACCGCTCTTCTGCCCCAGCGTCCCCGCCGCGAGCAGCCTTGAGAGCACCTCGGGCGGCTTGTACAGGGCGCGGAAGGGATCGTCGACGAGTTTGTCCTCCATGGTCTTGATGACGTGGGCCAAGGTGTCGATGCCGACGACGTCGACCGTGCGGAAGGTGCCGGAACTGGCACGCCCGAGGCGGGAGCCGGTGAGGTCGTCGACCAGGTCGCAGGAGAGCCCGAATTTCTGCGCCTGGAACATGGTCGACAGCATGCCGAAAACGCCGACCCGGTTGGCGACGAAATTGGGCGTGTCCCTGGCCCGCACCACGCCCTTGCCCAGGATGGTGGTGAGGAAACTCTCCAGTTGGTCGAGGATCTCCGGGCGGGTTGCCGCGGTAGGGATCAGTTCGACCAGGTGCATGTAGCGCGGCGGGTTGAAAAAATGCACGCCGCAAAAACGCTGCTTCAAATCGGCGCTGAAACCATCCGAGAGCGTCGTGATGGAGATGCCCGAGGTGTTGGAGGCAAAGATCGCCTGGGCGCCAATGTAAGGCGCCACCTTGGCATACAGCCCATGCTTCCAGTCGAGGCGCTCGGCGATGGCCTCGATCACCAGGTCGCAGCCACGCAGTATCTCGAGGTCATCGTCGTAGTTGGCGGCAGTGATCAGCGTCGCGTCGTCCGGGTCGGCCAGTGGCGCCGGGCTGAGCTTCTTCAAACCGGCTATGGCACGCCCGACGATGCCATTCTTGTCGCCCTCCTTGGCCGGCAGGTCGAACAGGACCACGGGAATCCTGGCGTTGATGCAATGGGCGGCGATTTGCGCACCCATGACCCCGGCGCCGAGAACGGCGACCTTGCGCACTAAAAAATTGCTCACGTTCATCCTCTCTTTCAAAACAGATCAGCTTCGAGATCAAGCAGGTTCGCTGCGCCCGAGCGAGCCTGGCGTATCAGCATGGCCGTCTCCGGCAACAGGCGGGCGTAATAGAATCGCGCTGTGGCCAGCTTGGCCCGGTAGAAGGGGTCGCCCGAATCGCGCTTCGCCAGGGCGATCTTGGCCATGCTGGCGAAGAAGTAGGCATAGACGAGATGGCCGAGCACGCGCAGATAGGGCACCGCCGCGGCACCCACTTCGTCCTGGTTCTGAATAGCCTTCATGCCGATTTCCATGGTCAGTTTGCTGAGTTTATCACCGAGGTCGGCGAGCGGCGTCACGAACTCGTTCAGGGCCTCGTCGCTGCCGTTTTCCTCGACGAAGGACTGCACCATGCCACCGAACTTCCTCAGCTTGGCGCCGTTGTCGAGCAGCACCTTGCGGCCCAGCAGGTCGAGCGACTGGATGGTGTTGGTGCCTTCATAGATCATGTTGATGCGCGCATCGCGCACGTATTGCTCCATGCCCCACTCGGCGATGTAGCCGTGACCGCCGTACACCTGCAACGCCTCGGAGCTTGCCAACCAGCCGTTGTCGGTGATGAAGGCCTTGATCACGGGCGTCAGCAGGGCGACCAGGTCGGCGGCGTCCTTGCGGACCTTCTCGTCCGGGTGGTTGAGTTCCCTGTCGATCTGCAGGGCGATGAAGGAACAAAAGGCGCGGCCGCCCTCGGCATAGGCACGGGCGGTGAGCAGCATGCGACGCACATCCGGATGCACGATGATGGGATCGGCCGCTTTGTCCGGCGCCTTGATGCCAGAGAGGCTGCGCATTTGCAAGCGATCCTTGGCGTACGCCGCGGCGTTCTGGTAGGCGACTTCGGTCAGCCCCAGAGACTGCATGCCCACACCCAGGCGAGCGGCGTTCATCATCACGAACATGGCGTTGAGACCTTTGTGCGGCTCGCCGATGATCCAGCCGACCGCATCGTCGAGATTCATCTGGCAGGTCGAGTTGCCGTGTATGCCCATCTTCTCCTCGATGGCCCCGCAGAAGATGCCGTTCCTCTCACCGGGCTTGCCCTCGGCGTCGGGAATGAACTTGGGCACGATGAACAGGGAGATACCCTTGGTGCCGGCCGGCGCACCGGGCAGCCGCGCCAGCACCAGGTGGAGTATGTTCTCGGCCATGTCGTGCTCGCCGGCGGAAATGAAGATCTTGGCTCCGCTGATCTTGTAGCTGCCGTCGGGCTGAGGCTGGGCCTTGCTGCGCAAGAGGCCGAGATCGGTGCCGCAATGCGCCTCGGTAAGACACATGGTGCCGGTCCACTCTCCGGATACCAGCTTGGTGAGATAGATGCGCTTCTGCTCGGCAGTGCCGTGCTCGCGCAGGCATTCGTAAGCGCCGTGGGAGAGGCCTGGATACATGGTCCAGGCCTGGTTGGCTCCGTTCAGCATCTCGTAGAGCGAGTTGTTGAGCACGATCGGTAGTCCCTGCCCGCCGTATTCGGGATCGCAAGACAGAGACGGCCAGCCGGCGTCTACGTACTGGCGGTAGGCCTCCTTGAAACCCGTCGGCGTGGCGACCGCGTGCGTCTGCCCATCGAGACGGCAACCCTCGCGGTCACCCGTGTGGTTGAGAGGAAAGAGCACCTTGGAGGTAAACTTGGCGCCCTCCTCTATCACCTGGTTCATGGTATCGGCGTCGATTTCCGCGTGCGCCGGCAGCTGTTTGAGTTCGCTCTCCACCTGCAGAAGCTCGTGCAGCACGAACTGCATGTCGCGCAAGGGCGGCGTGTATTGACCCATGATTTCTCCTCTTCGGGGTTTCGAATGTTATGAGTGGGGCACAGTGCCAGCCTCTCGCCGCTTGGTCGCACGCTGGCGCGGCCTGGATGACGCTGGCTGCTGTAAATCGGGTAAGGGCGCGCGCAGGCCACCGATGAGGAAGCTCATCAAGCGCGCCGTAAGCGCTTCGCCATCGGCTTCGTCGAGCGACACGTCGGCGACGATGCGCAGGGCATCGGCGCCGGAAATCGCATAGGACATGGCGCCGAGCATGAAGTGGAAACGCCACAAGATCTCTTCGCGTGGCACCTCGGGCAGGGCCTTGAACAGCGCGGCCTTGAAGCGGGGTATCGCTTCAGAGTACTCGGCGGCGAGAAAGCTGCGCACGAAACCGGCGGGCTCGGTGTAGGTACGCCCGAGCAAACGCATGAAGTTGTGACCGCCGCTCTGCCTGTCGGCGGCCATTCTCAGCGCCACACCGAAAAAGGCATCGACGATCTGGCTGGGCTTGAGCGGGGCACCCTTGGCCGCCGCTTCTAGCCGGTCAAGCGCCTGCAGACGTTGTTCGTTGAGCCAGGTGAGGCGACGCCGGAACACCTCGGCGATCAGCGCCTCCTTGGAACCGAAATGGTAGTTCACCGCGGCGAGATTCACCTGCGCCGCAGCGGTAATCTGGCGCAGCGTCGTGGTCTCCAGCCCGAACTCCACCAAGAGGGATTCGGCGGCATCGAGGATACGTTGGCGAGTCTCGGGGGCTTGGCTCTGCGACATTACGAACGCGCGTTTCAAACGATCGTTTTAATTCTACAGCAGATGCCCCGGTCTTGCAAAGAAAGACCTTCTTGGCAAGCAAATTGAGGACGACAAGAGACAGCGCGAGACTGGGCTAATCCCGATCGGCTGCCAGGAAGGTGGCAAAATCCCCGGCGGCCAGGGGCGGGCTGAAAAGAAAGCCCTGGCCTTCGGCGCAGCGATGGGACTGCAGGAAGGTGAGCTGTTGCCGCGTTTCGATGCCCTCGGCCACGACCCGCTGATTGAGGCTGTTGCCCATCGCGATGATGGCACTGACGGTGGTCGGTTCATCGGCATCGCCGTCGATGTCGGCCATGAAGGACTGGTCGATCTTGAGCGTGTCGATGGGGAAACGCCGCAGATAGCTCAGACTGGAATAGCCGGTGCCAAAATCATCGATGGCAATGTGCACCCCGAGCTCCTTCAGCCCACGCAAGACCGCCGTCGTCGGTTCCACGTCCTGCATCAGCGCGCTCTCCGTCAACTCGAGTTCGAGGTGGCGCGGGTCCAGGCCGGTGTCGTCGAGAATCGCGCGAACGCCGGCGAGGAAATCCTTGGCGTGGATCTCGGCGGTCGAGACATTGACCGCGATCTGCCCAATGTCGAGCCCGGCTTGCAACCACGCGGCCGTCTGACGGCAGGCTTCACCCAGCACCCATTTGCCGATCGGCAGCATCAGACCGCAGTCTTCCGCGATACTCACGATCTCCGCTGGAGTGACGCGACGATGATCGGATCGCTGCCAGCGCAGCAGGGCTTCGGCACCGGTGATTGCGCCGGACTCGAGATTCACCTTAGGCTGGTAATGCAATACAAACTCGTGTTGTTCGAGCGCGCGGCGTAGTTCCCCCTCGACCGATTGCCGGGCGACCGCGCGGGGATCCATGTCCGGCGTAAATGGCTGGTAGTTGTTGCGGCCGCTCCTCTTGGCGTGATAGATGGCGGTGTCGGCGTTCCTGACCAGCGCTTCGACGTCCTTGGCGTCGTCTGGGTACAGACTGATGCCGACGCTCAAGGTGACATGGAGCCGATGGCCAGCGATGAGATGTGGCTCTTCCATGCACTTGATCAATTTTTCGGCGGTGAGCGCGGCGTCCTGCACTTCCTCGACTTCGGCCAGCAGGACCACGAATTCGTCGCCCCCATGGCGGCTGACGGTGTCGGAGAGACGAATGCAGGCTTGCAGGCGCTTGGCGGCCGACTGCAGCAAGCGGTCGCCGACCGCATGGCCGAACGTATCGTTGATCTGCTTGAAGTGATCGAGATCGAGATACATCAGCGCAACTCGTTTTCCATGACGCTGCGCGAGCGCGATCGACTGCGCCAGGCGGTCGGTCAACAGCGATCGGTTGGGCAAGCCGGTGAGAAAGTCGTGTTCGGCCATATAGGACATCTGCACCGCCGTCTGCTCGGCGGCCGCGGCCATCGTCTGGGCGCGAACCGCCGCGACGACGAGGTTCTCGTTCGCTTCCCGCAACTGCTCCTCGGCGCTCGAGCTGAGCTCAGCTATGGCCCTCTCGTCACTTTCGTGGGCGCGCAGGGTCTGCTCGCGCAGCGTGTCGACCTCTTCGCGCAGGCTGGCGGTCGCTTCGCGCAGGTCTGCACTCTTTTCGCGCTGGTCGGCGGCCGCCTCGCGACCAATGACAACCTGCTCTCGATTAAGAATGGAATGCTCGGCGGCAAGGACCATGGTCTCGCGCGCGGCGGCGAGGGTCTTCGCGGCCAGCGAGTCTTCAGGTTGCGCGCCCCCAGGTACCTCAAGACGCCGCCCGGTCACGCCTTTCCGACTAACGCGACGCGTCTTGCTCATCGTCGTTTGCCTCCATCCACCGTCCCGGACGCTGATCGGCGCGTCGGCCGCCCACCGAGCAGTCCCTCGTAGTCGAGCACCGGGTCACCGATGACGATGCCGTCCTCGCTGATCTCGAACTGGCGAATCTGGTTGCTGTGGGCGCTGGCGCGCACCTTGACCACCGCCATGACGCGTTTCAGGCAGCTGTCGACCTCGATGTAGCGCTGGGCGATGATCGCGTCGGTGAGAAATGCCGACCCGTAGGGGCTGAAGCGCAGATCGCTGTAGCGGTCTTCGAGTTCCGACGTCATCAGCACCGTCACGCCGATGCCGGAGAGCACGGCGATCATGCGAAACAGCGACTCGCGAAAGTCCTCGCGGAAGGTCGGCGCCACCGCCAGCTCGAACCCGGAAAGCGAGTCGATCACCACCCGGGTGGCATTCATCCGATAGATCATCTCGGTCAGATGCTGGACGATCTCGTCGATCGACAGGTCCAGCGAGCGCGTATTGATCAGGCCGATCTTCCCGGCGCGGACCATATCGTCGATCGTGTGGCTGCGCGACCGGCTCGGCGTCTGCTCGAACGCGACGATGACGCCCGTTTCGCCGCGGCGCACGCCTTCGGCCAGGAAAGCCGTGGCGAGAATGCTCTTCCCCGATCCCGAAGGACCTGCGACCAGCAGCGAATACCCCGACGGCAAGCCACCGCCCAGCATTTCGTCGAGCCCCGGCACACCCATGGCCAGCCGCGCATCGCTGCGCAACGCCCTGCCAGCCACCGGCGCAGCCCCGCTATCGTCGCGAACGACCGCCGCCGAAAAGACCTCGATCCCGGCACCGGTGATGCGGAACGTATGCACTCCGGGACTGGTCGCCTGGCCACGCATTTTCAAGACCTGGATCTTGCGCACCATCGAATTGCGGTGCACGTTTTGGCTCAGCAAAAGCAGGCCGTCGGCTACCGTGAAGACGGGGCTGGAATCGGTCGCGACGTAATACTCGCCGACCAGGAAAGTCGTGGCCTGCCAACTGGAGAGATCGATCCCAAGCTGCTGGATAAACTGTTGCTGGCTGATCTTGCCCTTGGCCTGGTGCCGTGCCTCCAGCAGGACCGCGCGGAAGGAATCGACGAAGACCAGTGCCGGAGACGACGCCTCGACCTCCTTGGTGATGCGCGCCAGCACCCGGTCGAAATTGCCCGTCGCGAGGTCGTCGCTCAAATTGACGAAGCGAATCGCTGCATTGATCTTGTCGAGGTCGAAGAACGAGAACTGCTGCTGATAACGCAGCATCTTCAGCGGCGGCTCGCCGAGCACGGTGAAAAACAGCGCCGGCCGCTCGCGCGTCGCCAGGGCGAACATGATCTGGTGCGCCAGCGTCGTTTTGCCGGAGCCCGGAGGCCCGGCGATGAGGTTGAAGGAGAACTCCGGCAGGCCGCCACCGAGGACCGCATCGAGTCCCGGTACGCCAGTGGCCAAGCGGCCTATGCTCACTTTGTGACTCATGGTACGGTCTCCTGTGCAGACGTCTGTGACAGGGGTGCCCAGACCGGACCCAGCAGACGCTCGGTCAAGGACTCGCCAATCAAGCCCGCCAGCAATTCGATGAAGTTCAGCAGCAGGGCATGGCTCACCTCTGCGGCGGCTGCGGCGTCGCTAGTCTCCAGGCGCGCCGCGAAGCTTGCGAGTTGAGCGGCGCCATCATCATCCCCGCCGGCGATTGCCAGCCAAGGGAATGCAGCCCGCGTCAGGTGCAGAGCGCGGCCCAAGATCGCGTCGACACCTCGCACGCCGATCACGGGTACAAGCCTGACGGCCATCTGGTGCCACGTACCCAGCATGGCTTCTGCCGCGGCGCTGGACGAGGGGGCATCCCCTGCAATCTGCACCAGCATGCTTCGCATCGTCTCCCGAAGCAACTCATTATCCGTAGTTGGCATCGAATCTGTTCCTACGCCAACGTCCGCCTCTTGGCCTGCTGAGGCAATGTGCAGCGGTGCAAGAGGTAAGCGTCTGTTGGAAGGTGTTGGATACTCACGGCCGCCATGTGAAAGAGAAAGACCACACTCCACCGCGTTAGACCCCCTTAGATCCGGGCGTCCCGATATATGTTACATGCATTTTGTTAGCCATGCAAATGTCTCCCGAGGCCATTGCATCAAGCCTTTGTTTCATCAAATCACCATGACGCGCCAGGCGCAGTGCGCTTGCCACTGGTCCTGAGATATATACCGTTGGTCATATGAAGTTGACCCTGACCGGCAACACCTTATGCTGGCCCCGTCGAGCCCATGGCTATTCATCCGAGCAGAGGAAAAAACGTATGTCGCAACGCAAGCTTGGTGGCTTCACGCTGATTGAACTGATGATCGCCATGGCCATCGTCGCGATCCTGGCGGCGGTCGCGCTGCCCAATTACACCGCCTACATTCAACGCGGAAAGATCGCCGAGGCGACGGCGAACCTGGCGGCCATGCGCGTGCTGATGGAGCAGTACTTCATGGATAACCGCACCTACGTCGGCGGACCCTGCACCTCGCCTGGCCCAGCCAGCTATTTCAGCTACGCCTGCAACCCGGCGGCAACGACCACCACCTACACCATGGTTGCAACGGGCAGTGCAACCCACGGCATGAGCGGCTTCACCTACACCCTGGACCAGGCCAACAACCGCCAGACCACAGCCTTCCCGGGTGCCGCCGGCCTGCCAACGAATTGCTGGATGACTTCGAAAGCCGGTTGTTAGGAGTTGAAGGTGAACAGGCAGACAGGCATGACCCTGATCGAACTGATGATAGGCGTGGCCATCATGGCCCTGCTCATCATGCTGGCGGCACCCTCGCTGACCACGTTCATCCAGAACCGGCAGATCCGCAGCACCGCCGAATCGATCAGCGGCGCCCTGCAACTGGCGCGCGGCGCAGCGATGAGCAGCAACTCCCAGGCGATGTTCAGCCTGACCTCGACGGTGGACGACAGTTGCGCGCTGTCCTCCAGTGGCCCGAACTGGGTGGTGAGCAACGGCGACCCGACCGGTGCCTGCGGCAGCGGCGCCCAGGTCATCGAGAAACAGGCGAGCGTCGAGAACACGGCCAATACCCAGATCGCGGCCACGCAGAACACGGTAGCGCAAAGCGGGCAAATCGTCTTCAACGGCTTCGGCCGGGTGACGCCCAACCAGGCGGCCGACATCTGGATCGACGTAGCCAATCCGGCAGGCGGCGACTGCGGCACCGAATCCGGCGACATGCGCTGCCTGCGCGTGGTAGTCAGTCCCGGCGGCATGATCAAGCTCTGCGATCCCAACGTCGCCTACTCGCTGACCTATTCCCAGGGCTGCTGATCATGTCTTCCCGCACCCCTACGCCAATAGCCGGTCCGGCGGAAGACGCGCAGCGAGGTTTCATGCTGCTCGAAGCGCTGATCGGCCTGCTCATCTTCTCCGTGGGCATCCTCGCTGTCATCGGCCTGCAGGCGCTATCGATCAAGAGCGTCGCCGACGCCAAGTTCCGCGCCGACGCGGCGATGCTGGCCAACGAGTTGATCGGCAACGTATGGACCAATAGCAAGAGCCTGGGAACGCTGCAGACCACTTACAACAGCCCGGGCGGGACCTACTACGCGACCTGGCTCGCCAACGTGCAGAACGAACTCCCCGGCGTCACATCGACCAGCAACGCGCCGACCGTGGCGGTTAGCCAGGTGGCGAGTTCCGGTCTGAACGTGATTCAGGTGGCGGTGACCGTACGCTGGCAGGCGCCCGGAGAGAGCGCGCACGGCTACAGCACGCTGACACAACTCAACTGCACCGTCACCGACGCTCTCGGTACGGCCTGTTCCTGGTAACCGCGGCCATGGCACGCCAGCGCGGCTTCACCCTCATCGAGATCATGGTCGGCCTGGTGATAGGCATGATCGGCGTCGTCGTCATCATGCAGATCCTCGAGACCGCGGAGCGACAGAAGCGCACCACCGCTGCAGGCACCGATGCCCAGGTCAATGGCACCATCGCTCTGTACACCCTGGAGCGCGACATCCGTCTGGCCGGTTACGGGCTGGCCTCGGTCAATCTGCTGAACTGCAGCATCAACGGCTACAACAACACGCGCAATCCCAACCTGTTCAGCTTCCAGGCGGCTCCCGTGGTGATCAATCCGGCCGGCATCCCGGCGGGCGACGCCGGCAGCGACATGCTGCAAATCGTCTACGGCAACAGCGCCGGGGTCGTCGAAGCCGACACCCTCGCGACCAACAGCACCTTCCCCACCTACGGCATGAACAATGTCGCGGCGCTATCCACCAGCGAATTCATCCTCTTCACC
>Ga0172380_10004613_pt1 | contig 17516 bp, 16 predicted proteins | sample Leawe162metaG_FD_119747 | JGI IMG/M metagenome (GOLD analysis project Ga0172380, IMG submission 119747) | Leachate microbial communities from a municipal landfill in Southern Ontario, Canada - Leachate well 162 metaG | ecosystem: Engineered > Solid waste > Landfill > Unclassified | place... | reverse complement strand
GCTCCCCATCGGCGGCGACCTCGTCACCAAGGATCAGACACTTGACTCCTTCGGTCACGTCAAGCTGTCGGGCATCGGCGACTGGCTTGCACAGCAGATCGAGACGCGAACCGGATACGAGGCCCGCACGACCGTGCTCGGCCACATCCAGCGCGGAGGCTCGCCAACGGCATTCGACCGAGTCCTGGCCACGCGGTTCGGCCTGAACGCGATTCAAGCGGTGAAGGAAGGCGCCTGGGGCACCATGGTCGCCCTGCAGGGCACGGATATCGTTCGCGTGCCACTGCAGGAGGCCACCGACGTGCTGAAGACCGTTCCCCATGAACGCTATGTCGAGGCCTCCGCCTTCTTCGGGTAATCCGCGATCAGGCGCACCTGCTGCCTGCAATACCCTTGCCACTATGACGGCCCCCACTTCACACGTACATTCGGCAGCAGTGCAATGGCCGGATTTGCCCGTGTATCAGCAGCCGCCATGGCCCGATGCCGCTGAATTGGCCGCCGCTGTCGCCGAGTTGCGCACCCTGCCACCGCTGGTCTTCGCCGGCGAGTGCGACCAGCTCCTGAACCGGTTGGCTGCTGCAGCACAGGGCAAGGCCTTCGTACTGATGGGCGGTGACTGTGCCGAGACCTTTGAGGCCAATACGGCCGACTCCATCCGGGCGCGGCTGCAGACCGTGCTGCAGATGGCCGTGGTGCTGACCTACGCCGCATCCATGCCGGTGGTCAAGATGGGCCGGATGGCCGGGCAGTACTTCAAGCCGCGCAGCAAGCCGACTGAGGTGCGCGAGGGCGTCGAGCTCACCTCGTACTTCGGTGACGCGGTGAACTCCATCGACTTCGATGCAGTCGATCGACGTCCGGATGCTCATCGTCTCGTGCGTGCGTACAACGCCTCGAGTGCGGCATTGAACCTGGTGCGGGCATTCACCCAGGGCGGCTACGCCGACCTTCGCCAGGTGCATTCCTGGAATCAGGACTTCGTGCGTGATTCGCAGGCCGGCGAGCGCTATGAGGCGATGGCCGCCGACATCGATCGCGCCCTGTCCTTCATGAGTGCCTGCGGGGTCGACCCCGACGAGTTCCAGCGTGTTGAGTTCTACGCAGCGCACGAGGCGCTCTCGATCGACTATGAACGCGCCCTCACGCGCATCGACTCACGCACGGGCCAGCCCTATGACGTGTCCGGCCACTTCCTGTGGATCGGTGAGCGAACCCGTCAGCTTGACGCTGCCCATGTGCAGTTCGCCGAGACCATTCGCAATCCGGTCGGGGTGAAGATCGGGCCGACCGCGACTCCCGAAGAGGTGCTCGAGATCGCTCGGCGGTTGAACCCTGACAGTCAACCCGGTCGACTCACCTTCATCACCCGCATGGGCGCGTCGAAGGTGCGCACCACGCTGCCCGCGATCGTGAAGCAGGTCGAGGAGAGCGGGATTCCGGTGGTGTGGATCTGCGATCCGATGCATGGCAACACTCGTGAGGCAGCATCCGGTCACAAGACGCGATCCTTCGACGATGTCATCGATGAGGTCAAGGGCTTCTTCGAGGTGCATCATGCTCTCGGCTCGCATCCCGGTGGCATCCACATCGAGCTCACGGGTGACGATGTCACCGAGTGCGTTGGTGGCACAGGCGGAGTGCTGGAGACCGATCTCGGAGATCGCTACGAGACTGCCTGCGATCCACGACTGAATCGCGAGCAGAGCCTCGAGCTCGCCTTTCTCGTCGCGGACATGCTGATCGAGAAGTAGCGCCGTACAGTCGCAGGCCTTCGCGCTGCTAGATCACGCTGATCGTGACCGTGCTGCCCTTGGGTATCTGCGTTCCGGCAGCGGGGTTCTGCGAGTAGACGCGATTGAGCGGTGTGGCCTGGCCGGACACCACCCTTGCCCTGAGGCCCACTTTCTTCAATGCCGCGATGGCGTCGTTCCGCCTCAGGTCGATGAGCTTGGGCACTATCACGGGGGGAGGACCGTCGGAGACCGTGAGATCCACGCCGGTACCGGAATTCACGGTGGTGCCCGCGCTTGGCTTGATGGACATGACGCGACCCTTGGCGACAGACTCTGAGTAGACCTTCGTCGCGTTGACGGTGAGGCCGAGAGCCTTCAGGGCCGCGGTTGCGCCGACGAGCTTGCGGCCGACGACACTTGGCACCGCAACTGGCTGCGGGCCCTTCGAGATCTGCAGGTCGACCACGGTGTTCCGCTTGACGCTTGCTCCTGCTGCCGGTTCGGTCGCTGCAACGGTGCCAGCTGGTGCGGAGTTGCTGAAGACCTGGGTCTGGGATCCCACCACCACGGGGAGGCTGCCGAGTGCCGCCGTGGCGGCCTCCACCGACTTCCCGCTGACATCGGGAATCGTGAATCGCTCCGGTCCCTTGGACACTGTGGCGTTGACGCTCGAACTCTCACGGATGTCTGCCCCGGGCTCGGGGTCGGTTGCGATGACGGTGCTGGTCGGCGCTGTCTCGCTGAACGCCTCGGTGCCGATCTCGAGTGTCAGGCCACTCGTGGCCAGGGTGGCTCGCGCAGCATCGACGCTCTGACCGATGATGTTCGGTGTCGGGATCTTGTGTCCGAGGGCGTTGCTCACCCAGAAGCCACCAAGCACGGCAAGCACAGTGGCCAGGACTGCTATGCCCACAATGATCATCCGACGCGACACCGAAGGACGCTGCCTCGGGTAGTCGCCATCGGCAGCAGAGGCATTTGCCACTGGCGGCTTCTGGCCTCCTGCGGCCAGGCGGGCGTTCGTGCTGGCGTCAACGATCAAGGTGGTTCGTGTGTCGCTGAACGGTCGTGGACTGGGCAGCACTGCGCGAACGCGACGCACATCGGCAAGGAAGTCCTGCGTGTGCTGATAGCGCTGCGAGGCAGTGCGCCGCGTCGCCGTCAGCACGAGCCCATCGACATCGGCGGGTATCCCGGGCCTGATCGACGACGGGGTGGGCACATCCTGGTTCACGTGCTGATACGCGACCGACAGCGGGCTCTCACCGGCATGAGGCACCTGCCCGGTGACCATCTCGTAGAGCAGGATGCCTGCGGCATAGATATCGGAGCGCTCATCGGCCTCGCCACGTTCGACCTGCTCTGGTGACAGATAGGCGACCGTGCCGATGAGCACGCCCTGCGTGGCACTCGAGTTCGAGGTTGCCACTGCGCGAGCCAGTCCGAAATCGGCAACCTTGACGCGACCGTCGTCGGAGACCAGGACGTTCTCCGGCTTGATATCGCGATGCACGAACCCTGCTGCGTGCGCTGCGGCCAGGCCCTCAAGGATCGGGTCGAGCATGACGAGCGCCTGCTCAGGAGTGAGCGGTCCGAATTCGCGCAGGATGTCGCGCAGGGTCCGTCCGGGCACGTATTCCATGGCCAGATAGACCAGGCCGTCAGCCGCACCTTGGTCGAAGACGCCTACGACATGGGGATGTGAGAGGCGTGCCGCTGCGCGCGCCTCACGTTGAAATCGTGCGACGAAGTCCGGATCGTCTGCGAGGTGCCGATGCATGACCTTCAGGGCCACGACTCGATCGAGCCGCACGTCGAGGGCTTCGTACACCGTGGCCATGCCACCGCGCGCCAGCCGGGCCTGCACCAAATATCGCCCATCGACCATTTGGCCGACGAGGGCATCGGGTTGCAGATCCATTTGCGCCAGTCTAGGTCGATTGTCCTGCGGCTTCCGGCTGCCACACGCTGCCGAACTCGGCCTTCAGGAGTTGATGAGCAAGGGGAATTCGGCCGTGCGCTCCGGTGATCTCAAGGACGCACCCTCCTGGCGCCAGCTCGTTGACCCAGGCGGCCAGCAGTGCATCTGCCTGATCGCGGAACTGCGGACCGTCATGCAGACCAGGCTCAGCGACCCAGGGGATGTCCGGGCGGCACCACAGGAGTGCGTCATAGTCACGCGCGAACACCGCTGCATCGTCATGCAGTGAGTCATCGTCGAAGTACATCTGCGAGTACACAGCGGTCATCAGCGTGGCCGGATCGCAGATCACGTGCGCATGCGGATGCTGGTTGGCCGCGTGCTCCTCGCGCAGTCGCTGGGCAAGCAGGATTGATCGCTGCTCCTCGCGCAGGGGCGTGCGCCCGTGCTCTTCGACAAAGGCACGCAGGGCTTCGGTCACCACAATGCCGTGCACGGCTGCCGCGAGGGCTTGGGCCAGCGTCGACTTGCCGGTTGATTCGCCACCGATGCAGGCGATGCGCAATTGACGAGGCACTGTGCGAGAGTAACGGGCATGTCGCGTCTGGCCTATGTGGGCGTACTCGCTTTCGTCGTGGCCGGCAGTGCTTGGCTTGAGATTGCCCTGCGCACTCGCGTGCTGCGCAGGATGCTGCGGCTCGCCGTGGCCTTGATCCCGGGCATCGTCATCTTCGTTGCGTGGGATGCATACGCAATCGCCCGGGGGCACTGGTTCTTTGATGTCGATCGGGTGCTGGGCTGGCAGGTTGTTGCGGGCGTACCGATCGACGAAGTGCTGTTCTTCGTCATCGTGCCCTTCGCTGCGATTCTCACGCTCGAAGCCGTGCGTGCAGTGCGTGGCTGGAGAGTCGGGGATGAGGGTGACGCATGACCTATACCCAGCTCGGCATCCTGGCTGTCGTCTGTGCCTTGCTGATCGATCTGTTCGGCATGCGAACCCGACTTGTCACGCGCAAGGTCTTCTGGGTCGCATACGCGATCATCTTCTTCTTCCAGCTCGTGACCAATGGCCTGCTCACGGGTTTTGGGATCGTGCGGTACTCAGGTGAGGCGATCATCGGCTCGTCCACGTCCGCGGATCTGCCTCCACCGTTCATCGGCGATGGACGTCTGGGCTATGCACCGGTCGAGGACCTGATGTTCGGATTCGCCTTGGTGCTGTTGACATTGACCATGTGGGTGTGGCTGGGCCGCAGGGGAGTGCAGCGCGAGCCCGGGTCCGGACCACCTGTCTGGCGCAAGGTCAACTAGGGCAGGCGCGTGAGTCCGGGACCGAAGTCGCGCCGAGCCCGTCGGGCACTTCGCCAGGCGGGACCGGCAACGCGCAGTCGCCGACTCAGTGGGACGGTTGCTCGCCTCTCGAAGACGTCGTAGTCGAGTCTTTCAACCTCATCGACGATGCCGCAGTACAGCACGCGAGCCGCCTCGATGCACGGCTGCACGGCTGGGTGCAGCATGGTGATGCCGATGCGTGAACGTTCCTCGAGTTCGCGTACGCGAGCGATCTGGAAGGCCAGTGCTGCCTTGATGGCAGGAGTCGCAATCCGCCGGTTGAGGTCAGTGGGAGTGACCCCGAAGTCTGCCAGCTCGTCGAGGGGCAGGTAGATGCGACCTCGATCGAGATCCTCACCGACATCACGAATGAAATTGGCCAGTTGGAAGGCGACTCCCAGATCCTCGGCGAATTGATAGGCGAGGGGATCGCTCGGCTCGAGGATGGGAACGACCTGAAGGCCGATGACAGCAGCTGATCCGTAGACGTAGGTGTAGAGGTCGCTGTAGCTGGCGTACTCGCTGACAGTGAGGTCCATCGTCATCGACGTGAAGAAGGCCTCGAAGTTGGATCGCGCGATCCGCCAGCGAATCGCGGTGTCGACGACGGCCTGGCAGATCGGGTCAGTCGAGGATCCGCGATCCAGATCTGCGAAGAATGCCGATGCCCACTGCTCGAGCCTGGCGCGACGCTCATGATCGGTCATTGGCGATCCAAGATCGTCGACGATCTCATCTGCGTACCGGGCCAGGCCGTACAGCGCATGGACGAAGGGACGTTTCGCAGCGGGCAGCAGCAGCGTCGACAGGTAGTAGGTCTTGCCGTACCGCTTGTTGAGCTGCCTGCAGCGCTCATATGACGCCCGCAACTGCGGATCCTGGATCCCGGCGGCTTTGAGCTCGCGATTGCTCACTCAGGCTTCCTTGAGCCTGCCCCAAGAATCAGGTGTCGCTCCCTGGGGCTCGCGAGACTGATGATGAGCACGATGGCAAGTGCGATCAGGAATGTGATGAGATCGGTGATGTCCCAGACGTTGTCGGAGGCTGTACTGGATTCGATCATGCCGTGCACGATGAGGATGATCGTGATGATCACTGCCGTGCGTCGCTCGCGGATGCTGAGCCCTGCTGCGGCGAACAACGGCAGTGCCCACAGCAGGTACCAGGGGTGGACAACCGGGCCGAGCACGACGATGGCACCGAAGGCCAGCGCAGCACCGCGCAGTGGGCTTCGTCGATCGCCGGTGAAGATCAGCCAGGCGATGAGCACGAGAGCCAGCAGCGTGCCGATCGTGTGCACGACCGAGATCACGCCATAGGCGTCAGGCGTCAGGCCGACAGCCGTGGTGATGCCACCGGTGATCTGGCCGACGACAGTCGTGGGCGAGAGCCAGGTGAGCACACTTCCCGGAGTCGCGAATGCCGCTTTGAGCACGCCATAGCCGGCATCTGCGACGAGAAATGCGCAGACGATCACGACGCCCGCCGCCAGCCCGGTGATGAGCCAGGCTCGGATCCTCTTCATCCAGCTGGCTCCAGTGCCTGCATACTGCAGGCCGATGAAGGGAAGGGCAAGCAGGCCGATGGGCTTGATCGACGCAGCAAGCCCGATCAGTGCCGCACTCCACAGGCATTGCTGACAGGTTCCCAGCCAGAGCGCAAGGACGATGAGCCCGACCATGAGGGCATCGTTGTGGGCCCCCGACACGAAATGCATGATCACGAGCGGATTCAGCACGCCGATCCACATCGCCGTCGATTCATCAGCGCCATAGGCCCGGGCGAGCTTTGGCACGAAGACCGCCATCAGGGCCACGCCGGCCAGGCTGATCAGGCGCAGCATGATCCCGGCGAGATAGGCGTTGGGGTGCGCGATCGAGGAGACGGCTCGCTCGATGAGCAGGAAGGTCGGACCATAGGGGGTCGGCGACTCAGTCCACATCGGATCGGCGCCGATGTCGAACCAGCCGGGCAGGCTGCCGACACCCGTTGTAGTCGGATCTGCTCCGGTCTCGAAGAGTCGACCCTGTGCGTAGTAGGAGTAGACATCCCGGCTGAACAGGGGTGGGGCCAGCGCCAGCGGCACGATCCACATGCCCAGCACCCAGCGCAACTGCCGAACTGGCCAGGCCCCTTCGTGGATGAGGTCGGTTCCGATCAGCAGCCAGGCCTGCAGCAGCACTGCAAGCCCGATGAGGACCAGGCTTCGCGCGATGAGTGTTCCCGAGGTGGAGCCGCGCAGCGAGTCGACGATCGGATTGGTCAGCAGCTCAGTGGTACCGGGAAGCCAGCCGACGCCAAGGGCACCGACGGCGATGCACGTGGTTCCGATGAATCCCGGCAGTCCGTGCCTCAGCAGCAGATGCGAGGTCGGCAGCGATAGGGGAGGTGCGACCTGTGTCATGGCCGGCGCTTCGTGGACGATGGCCCGGTGATGCGTTCGGCTGCGAGTCGGCCCGACACGAGCACCATCGGAACCCCGACCCCTGGTCTGGTGCCCGACCCGGTGAAGACCACGTTCTGGCCCCACAGGTTTCCGGGACGAAAGGGACCGGTCTGCATGAAGGTGTGCGAGGAGGCGAAGGGAGCCCCACGCTCCATGCCGCGCTGCTGCCAATCGAGGGGTGTCGTGATGCTCTCGACCTCGATGCTCGCGGTGAAATCCCGATAGCCGCGCTCCTCGAGCACCCGGCACACCTCATCGCGATAGCGCGGACCTTCGACGTTCCAGTCGATGTCGGCGTCAAGGTTGGGTGTGGGGAAGAGCACGTAGTAGATCTCCTTGCCGGCTGGTGCGAGCGAGGAGTCGGAGAACGTGGGATTGGTGACGAGCATGCTCGGATCCGACATGAGTTTGCGATCACGAATGATGTCGTCGAACACCCCACGCCACTTCCTGCCGAAGTGGATGTTGTGGTGAGCGATCGATTCGTAGTGCGCCGAGGAGCCGGCGAGGAACAGGTAGCACGAAGGCGAGTACTTGAGTCGTCGAATCGACCAAGGCTCCAGGCCGAGAAGTTCCTTGTATGCAATGGGAACATCGAGATTGAGCACGACGACATCTGCTGCGATGCGCTCTCCGTCGCTCGTGATCACTCCGGTGGCCTTATCGCCAGTGCGCTCGACCATGGCGACCTCGACTCCATAGCGAAAGGTCACGCCGTGGGCAGCGGCAGCCTGGGCCATTGCCCTGGGAACTGCGTGCATCCCGCCACGGGGGACGAACACCCCGGCGACCGAATCCATGTAGGCGATGACGGCATAGATGGCCAGCGCGTCATAGGGCGAGAGTCCGGCATACATGGACTGGAAGGAGAACACGCGCTGCGTGCGTGGGTCCTTGAGGTACTCCCCGACCTTCGGCGCCAGCCGACGGAAGCCACCGATGGCGGCCAGACGGGCCAGGTTGGGCGTGAGCAGGTCCAGGGGCGAGTCGATATTGCGATCGATGAAATCGCTCATCTCGTACTGGTACAGCTGTGAGACGAAGTCGACGTAGCGTCGGTAGCCAGCGGCCTCGTCCGGGCCGATGACGGCGCGAATCTCATCTGTCATCGCATCGACATCTGCGTGCACGTCGAGCACGGAGCCGTCGGGGTAGAAGGATCGGTACAGCGGCTTGACCGGATCGAGGGTGAGCCAGTCACCCATGGACTCGCCCAGGGCGTTGAAGCAGTCGGCAATGAGATCGGGCATGGTCAGGACCGTTGGGCCGGTATCGAATTCGAAGCTTCCATCATCGGTCGCAATGCTGAGCCGACCAGCGCGGCCGCCGGGAATCGCCTCGCGTTCCAGCACTGTCACGGTGCGTCCGGCAGCAGCGAGGTGCATTGCCGCACTCAGGCCGCCGAGCCCAGCACCGACGATGACCACATTCTCACTCGGACCCGGGACGGTCCTGGCGGAAGCGTTCGGGCTAGGCCTCATTACTTGGCCCGTCGGGTTACGGCGTCGACGAGTTCGGCAAGAGCTGCTCGGCCCTCTGCCGAGATCGGTGCGGCATCAAGTGCCGACATCGCCGCGGCAGTCTGGGTCTGGATCAGCTCCTCGGTGGCGGTCAGGGCCTCAGTGCTCATCAGGATCTCTCGGATCTCGTCGACCTCGGCGGACGAGAGCGCCGAATTGCCGAGCTGCCTGCTCAGCAATTCCCGCTGCGCGCCGGTTGCGCGTTCGAACGCGAGCGCCACCAGCACCGTGCGCTTGCCCTCCCGCAGGTCATCGCCGGCTGGCTTGCCGGTCTGGGCAGGGTCACCGAATACGCCAAGCAGGTCGTCGCGCAGCTGGAAGGCCTCGCCCAGGGCAAGCCCGAAATCGGTGTATGCGCTCACGACAGCGTCACTGGCCCCTGCCAGGGCCGCGCCGAGGTGGAGCGGACGCTCAATCGTGTACTTGGCCGACTTGTAGCGCACGACGGTGCGAGCCCGATCGATCGAGGTGTTCGAGCGAGCCTGCTCGAGCAGGTCGAGGTACTGGCCGGCCATCAGCTCGGTTCGCATGACGTCGAACACGGTCTTCGCACGTGACAGCGAAGCCGGGGGCAGGGCCGTCATGAGGAACATCTGATCGGCCCATGACAGACACAGGTCGCCCAGCAGGATCGCCGAACCGATGCCGAACATGACCCCGGTTCCGACCCAGTGCTCATCGTGATGGAGTGATTCGAAGCGGCGATGCACGGCGGGCAGCCCCCGGCGAGTGTCGGACCCGTCCATCACATCGTCGTGGATGAGTGCGCAGGCCTGCAGGAATTCCAGGGATGACGAGGCCTCGAGCACTGCTGCGTGATGGGCCAGGAGGTCTTCACGCGAGGCTGCAGCGCGCCATCCCCAGTAGCAGAAGGCCGGCCTGAAGCGCTTGCCACCGCTCATCATCGCCGACAAGGCATCGGTCAGCGGGACAAGGTCGGGACTGATGCCCGCCAGCACTGCCGACTCCTGGGCGATGACCGTGTCGACTGCGGCCTGCACACCCGCGCGCAGCGCGTCGGCATCGAACGGCAGCAGTGGGGACATGGTCATGAAGCCTGAGCCTAAACGCTGACAGATGGGCCCACCCTTAGGCTTGCCCCCATGACCCACACGCCCTCCGGTGCCAGCCTGGCCGAAGTCCTCCGCGCGGGTGGGCGGTCATTCTCCTTCGAGCTGTTTCCTCCCAAGACCGACGAGGGGGAGCGCGCCCTCTGGAAGACCGTGCGCGACCTCGAGCTGCTCCATCCCACCTTCGTCTCGGTCACCTACGGGGCTGGGGGCTCCACACGCGACCGGACCGTGCGCATCACTGCCGAGATCGCGGAGCAGACCTCGATGGTGCCCGTGGGCCATCTGACCTGCGTCGGGGCCAGCCGCACTGAGCTTGAGGGCGTCATTCGTGAATACGCCGAGGCCGGAGTCTCCACGATCCTGGCCCTGCGGGGAGATCCACCGGGCGGTCCGACAGCCGAGTGGACCCCGCATCCTGACGGACTCCAGCACGCTGATGAGCTCGTCGCCCTCATCAAGTCGATGGGTGACTTCACCGTGGGGGTTGCCGCCTTCCCTGATGGACATCCGTCGTCGCCTGATCTCGATGCGGATGCCCGGGTACTGGCTGCCAAGCAGCGCGCGGGTGCAGATTTCGCCATCACGCAGTTCTTCTTCCGGTCGCGGGACTACGCCGATCTCATCAGCCGGGCAACCGCCCAAGGCGTGACGATGCCGATCATCCCGGGGCTCATGCCGGTCACGAACGTCGCGCAGATCGCCCGGTTCGCCGAACTCTCCGGGGCGGCGTTCCCGCCCGAGCTCGCTGCTCGCTTCGAGGTCGTCAAGGACGACGAGATTGCGGTATGCGACCTTGGGGTCGAGGTCGCCGTCGAGCTGTCGAACGAGCTGCTCGAGATGGGCGCGCCAGGGCTGCACTTCTACACCCTGAATCGCTCGACCTCGACAGCTCAGGTGTACGAAGCACTGGGTCTGGGCTCTCGGTAGTTGCCATGACGCTGGATTCGCTTGCTGCAGCGCTGCTTGTCGGGGCCGCAATCGTTCTGATCTCGATCCTGGGCGTGCGCTTTGCCGGCCGCCTCGGCGTCCCCGGACTCCTGCTGTACCTGGGGCTGGGACTGGCACTGGGCACGACCTTCGAGGCCCTCAACTTCCAGGATGCCGAGCTGGCTGCGGTGCTGGGCTACGTCGCATTGATTCTCATCCTCGCCCAGGGCGGACTCACGACCCGAATGACGGAGTTGCGCCCTGTGCTGTGGCCGGCCATCACGCTGGCGTCGGTAGGCGTGCTGGTGAGCATCGCTGTGGTCTCGGTTCCGCTGATCTTCCTTGCGGGCATGAGCAGTCACAATGCACTGCTGCTCGCATCCGTGCTTGCAGCCACCGATGCGGCCGCCGTGTTCTCGGTTCTGCGCAAGCTCAAGCTCTCGCCGCGCCTGCGAACCATTCTCGAGGCAGAGGCGGGATTCAACGACGCGCCGGTGGTGGTGCTCGTCAGCGTGGTGGCCAGCGGGGCCTTCGGCGATGAGCCCTGGTGGCTCATCGCCATCCGCATCCTGGTCGAGCTGGTGGGTGGAGCGCTGGTCGGCATCGCAGGCGGCTACCTGTCGCGATGGCTCCTGCCACGCCTGGCCCTGCCAGCCGTCGGCCTGTACCCCATTGCGGCGATGGCACTGCTGATCGGCATCTTCGCCAGCGCCTCGGTGCTGCAGGTGTCCGGCTTCATGGCCGTGTACGTCGGCGCAGTGCTCATGGGCTCGGCACTGCACATTCCGCACCGTCGTTCCATTATCGGCTTCGCTGACGGATTGGCCTGGATCTCCGAGATCGGCCTGTTCGTCATGCTGGGACTGCTCGCCGATGTGCATCGACTCCCAGCAGTCATCGGGATCGCCGCAGTGGCGGGACTCGCGCTCGTGCTGGTGGCCAGACCGCTGGCGGCCTTCGTCTCGCTCACGCCGTTTCGCTGGGGGCTGCGCGAACGCATCTTCGTCGGCTTCGCAGGATTGAGAGGCGCCGTGCCGATCGTCTTCGCGGCAATCCCACTCGGCCTTGGCCTGGCAGGCGCGACCGAGGTGTTCGATGCCACCCTGATCGTGGTGCTCGTGCTGCTGATCGTGCAGACGCCATTCCTGCCTGCGGTTGCGCGTCGGCTGGGGCTGACGCTCTCGGCGGAGGCGTCAGAATTCAACATCGAGAGTGCACCGCTGGATCAGATGAACGCGGTCATGCTGGCCCTTGACGTGCCCAAGGGATCGGGACTGGTCGGCGTGTACATCAGCGAACTCGGCCTGCCGCGCGGAGCAGTCGTGTCATTGATCATTCGTGACAACGAGCCGTTGACCATTGACACCCATTCACGCTTTCGCGCGCTCGACAGTTTCCTGGTCGTCTGCCCAGGCGAGGTGCGCATCGCAGCCGAGGAACGGCTGCGACTGGTCGCCAAGGATGGCCAGTTGGCCACCTGGATCGAGGATCGACTGCCGCCGGAGCGCCAGCCGATCGCCAAGCCGTCCTGGCCTCGGCAGGCGATGACCTGGGTCAGCGAGGTCGTCGAGCGCGCCCGATGAGCTCTGCCACGAGTTCGGCACCCATGCCGACCAAGGGCAGTCCGCCTCCAGGGTGCGAGGATCCCCCGACGAGGTACAGCCCCGGAATGCTCGACTGATTCCTGGGTCGCTTGAAGGTTGACAGGGATCCGTGGCTTGCCGTCCCGTAGATCGCGCCGCCAGGAGCCGCGACCGCCTGCTCCTGGTCAGCCGGAGTCGAGATCTCCTGCCAGAGGATGCGGTCACGAATGTCAGTGCCGCGAGCCGCGAGCCGATCAAGGACGTGAGTTGCGTAGGCAGCCGCCAGGCCCGGGGCGTTCCAGTTCAAGGTGCCCCGCGCAGGCGTGTCGCTGTGACGGGGAGCATTGACCAGGATGAACCAGGATTCGTGCTCACTGTCCGGACGCATCTGCGGATCATCGGGCACGCACGCGTAGATCGCTGGATCGTCGGGCGCATGTGCCTGCTTGCCGAAGACTGCGTCGAACTCCGCGTCGTAGTCCGGTGGGAACCAGATGTTGTGGTGCTGGATGCCAGGCGTGCGCCCACGAACGGCCAGCAGCATGACAAAGCCAGCCAATGAGGGCGTGCTGCGTGCAATTGTGCGCGCCACTGATCGCGACTGCGGAACAGCGGGAATCAGTGAGGTGTAGAGCGCCGAGGCATCGGCGTCGGACACGATGATGTCGGCATCGACGAACTCGCCTGTTGCCAGCTCGACTCCCGAGACGGCGCCATCGCGAAGTGCGATGGAAGCGACAGGCGACTTCAGTCGGATGTCGACACCCCGCTCACGGGCGCGTCCAGCGAGCGCCTCGGCGAGGGTTCCGACGCCGCCGCCGATGTGCCAGGTGCCGAAGGTCTGCTCCACGAAGGGAACTGTCGCCAGGGCGGCGGGTGCATGGCGCGGATCGCTTCCGGTGTACGTGGCGTACCGGTCGAGCAGGGTGATGAGCCGAGCATCGGAGAAGGTCGCCTTGCCCAGGCGCCGCAATGAAGTGAACGGCGCAATGGTGCGCACGGCACTGGCGCTACGAGTCAGCCTGACAGCGCTGCGCCAGCCTTCCATCGGTGACTGCAGGACAGGACCTCGAGTGAGCTGCCACATGTCACTTGCCCGCTTCATCAACGTCAGCCACTCGGCCTGTGCATTGCCGCCCAGTGCATCGCCCAGGGCGGCGGCAGCACGACCTACGCCTACACCCGGAAGTACCGCGCGAGTGCCATCTGCGAAGCGGTAGGCGAACCCTGGCTCGACCTCCTGCAGGTCAACGGCATCCTCGAGCGCGCCACCGGTCTTGAGGAACAGGTCGCGGTAGACCGCGGGAAGGGTGAAGAGCGAGGGCCCGGTGTCGAAGGCGAAGCCGTCTCGACGATAGGTGTGCAGTTTCCCGCCGACACGATCGGCTTGCTCGACGATCACGACCTCGTGGCCTTTGACGCCCAGTCGTGCTGCAACGGCGAGCCCACCGACGCCAGCACCTATCACCACAATGCGACTCATGGAAGCGAGCGGCCCTTCCACTGATTCGCCCCGCGCCGATGGCGCGACCAGGAGATGACGGAAAGTGCGACGAACATCGAGATCGATCCGGGGTGGGCAGCGCTGTCCGGCCAAACGCGGGAGCCTGTGCGTCGCGCCACCAGCACCCGACTCGTGACCCCGGCTGCATACCCGGCCAGTCCGATGGCCCGCGTGCGGCGGCTTCTCGCCGTCACTGCCGCGAGCGCCGGAACGAGATAGGTGGTCAGGAGAAAGGCGTTGGCAGCGATGGATCCTGCTGGAGTGCCGAATGCACTCCACAGTGATTTCGCATAGCCGTCGACGACCTGGTCGGTCGACTCGTACATGCGGCAGGTTGCGATGGCCGAGCCGTCCATGGTGCATGCGCGAAGGCCAGCCACCTTGAAGGCACGCATCAATGCGATGTCCTCGAGCACGTCATCTGCAACGACTGCATGCCCGGCGATCTTGCGGTAGGCCACGGCATCGACCACGAGCAGTTGGCCGTTCGCTGCGCTCAGCGATGGCCGAGTTGATGTCTCCGCAACTCCCAAGGGCAGGAATGCGCACCAGGACCAGCTCACCAGTGGCTGGACGAGACGCTCGAGCCATCCTTCGGCAACCTGGTGCGGATACGGGGAGACCATCGCGAAGCCCCGAGCCCGCAGTTCACCGACGCATGCCCTGATGGCGTCATGCGCGAGCTCGACATCGGCATCCATGAAGACCAGCACCGAGCCCGTTGCCTGGTCTGCAAGTCGCTGGCAGGCCCAGGCCTTGCCGAGCCATCCGGGTGGCGGGTTGTCGATGCCGCGAATGACACGCACCCGCTGATCAGCGATTGCCTCGACCAGCGCTGCGGTGTCATCGGTCGAATTGTCATCGAGCACGAGGATCTCGAGATCGGGAACGCCGGCCTGGACGAGAACGCTTGCCACGGCTGCTGCAATGCTCGCGGCCTCATTCCGCGCAGGGATCAGGACACTGACGCGTTCGCCCAATGGTGGGCACACCACATTGGGTCGCCGCAGTTGCGTGAGATTGAAGGCCGTGTGCGCGGTGATGACGCCTGCGGTCACTGCGCCGACAGTCGTGATCCTTCGCATCACCATTGCGGCTGGCTCCAGCTGCGCCACCACCACGGAATGATGATCGCGCCCATGACAAGGCCGCCCCACAGTGCTACCCCTGGACGGCCGAAGAAGACCAGTGCTGCAAGGACATTCGAGAGGTACACCCAGCTCAGCATGACTGCCGGCACCCCGTCCTTTGCCACTCGTCGGGGAAGGCGGTCCAGCAGCCAGACCAATGCGAAGGCGGTGAGCAGCCAGCCCAGGAAGTTCTGCAGCGGAATGCCCTCGATGCCGGGCAGGTGCCAACCGATGCTCGTCCAGGTCCAGTAATGCTCGCCGACCATCTGCGGATCCAGGAAGAGATCCCAACCGGCGAAGAGCACCCCGCCGATCAGGGTCGTGGTCAGTGGATCCACGGCCAGTCGCTGGGCTGCGAGCAGGCAGGGGTAGGCCATCGCCGCCCAGGCCAGCGGGATCAGCAGGGGAACACCGAGCAGATGGGGTCCGAGCGCACTGCTGTAGGAGTAGTCGCCGAAGGGGAATTGGGCATTCACGCCCAGTACCTCGACGGCGTAGCTCAACCCAAGGGTGATGCCGAGGTACTGCAAGGTCCACTTGGTGCGCCGGGACAGTCGCGCATGACTCACAGTGGCACCGAAGAATGCGATCACCGAGACGATCGTTGCCGCTGTTCGTGGAGTGCCGTTCAGCAGCACCCAGGCGATCTGGGCAGCGATGCCAAGGCCGAGCAGGGACCAGGGGATGAATGGCACCCACGGCGGAAGATTGCCGCCTCGATCAGCATGTGGTCCGCTGTAGATCCGCACGCTCATGCGGTGGAGTCTATTGCGAGCACATTGTGCAACCGTTGACTAAACCGAGTCAGCACCGCGGGTGATATCCGCCCAGGCGTCCCATTCATCGAGTCGCGTCCGGTACGCACTGGTGGCGAACGTGAGCGCAGGGCTCGACAGCAGCAGTCGCAGTGGCGGCTGCTCCGCGTCGACAACCGCGAACAGCGCCGCAGTGGTCGCCTCGGCCGGCGGGGTCTCGCGTCGGGCGGCGGCCCGCGCTGTCCGCTTGGTCTCGTAGTGCGGAAGCCCTGCTGAATGCACGGCCGAGTTGTTGCCCCATTCCGTCGCGAATCCCGAGGGCTCGATGATCGTGACCTTGATGCCGAACTCGGCGACCTCCTGCGACAGAGCCTCGCTCATGCCTTCGAGCGCCCACTTCGAGGAGTTGTAGGCCCCGATCATCGGGAAGGCAGCGACGCCGCCGACACTGGAGATCTGGACGATATGGCCCGTGCCCTGTGCCCGCATGATGGGAATCGCAGCCTGGGTGATCCACAGTGCGCCGAAGAAATTCGTCTCCATCTGATTGCGGATGTCCTGCTCGGTGAGTTCCTCGATGAAGCCGAAGTGCCCATACCCGGCGTTGTTGACGACGACGTCAAGGCGCTCGAAGTACTCATGTGCCTGCTGCACCGCCGCGAAGTCAGCGTCCCGATCGGTCACGTCGAGCTGCAGCGGAAGGAATGCGTCTCCATACTGCCCAGCGATGTCATCGAGTACCGACAGGTCGCGGGCAGTTCCCGCAACGCGGTCACCTCGTTGCAGTGCGGCAAGCGTCCATGTGCGGCCGAAGCCTCGTGAGGCTCCCGTGATGAACCAGACCTTGCTCATGCATGTTCCTTCTGTAGGGTGAAAGGACCTTATCGACCTCGGAGCGAGCCATGGCCACGATTGAACTGACCGAAAAGAACTTCGAGGAGAAGGCGATCGGCGCTGGCATTGCCGTGGTTGATTTCTGGGCCGAGTGGTGCGGGCCCTGCCGCAACTTCGCTCCCGTGTTCGAGGCGGCGTCGAACACGCATACCGATATCACCTTCGGCAAGGTCGACACCGAGGCCGAGCGCGAACTCGCATCGAATGCGCAGATCACGAGCATTCCGACATTGATGGTGTTCCGCGACGGCATCCTGATCTATCGCGAGGTAGGCGCCCTGCCTGCTCCGGCTCTCGAGGATCTCATCTCAGCGGTGCGTGCCCTCGATATGGATGAGGTTCGCGAGCAGGTGGCGAACCAGGCTGAGGGCGGAGGCGTCGAACTGCTCGCGGTCAGCACTTTCGTTGAGCGGGTCATGCAGACAGGCGCAGTCGTGCTCGATGTGCGAACCCCGTCCGAGTTCGCTGCAGGCCATGCGGCCGGCGCGATCCTGCTGGACGTGCAGGATCCGGCCTTCGGCATCAACGCTGCATCGCTTGATCCGTCGGCGACCTATGCCATCTACTGCAAGGCCGGGCGGCGGGCGCAAGTCGCTGCCGAGCAGATGGAACTCGCGGGCTTCCCTCGCCTGATCGTGCTGGCCGAGGGCGGGTTCGACGACCTGGTGCGCATCGGCGTGCCGACCGAGTAATCG
>Ga0172380_10004612_pt1 | contig 17516 bp, 26 predicted proteins | sample Leawe162metaG_FD_119747 | JGI IMG/M metagenome (GOLD analysis project Ga0172380, IMG submission 119747) | Leachate microbial communities from a municipal landfill in Southern Ontario, Canada - Leachate well 162 metaG | ecosystem: Engineered > Solid waste > Landfill > Unclassified | place... | reverse complement strand
TGCATGGATGTCAAGAGCAAGCTGGATATCTTCCTTGAACTTTTTAAACGATCCACCGCCACGAAGAAGAAAGGCTGGATGTACCGCTGCCACTACCCCGCCGGACGCGAACGGAGAAGAGAAAATTCTGCCGCGCTCTTGTGTTACCTTCAGGTTATGATCTCCAGTCACAGACCACAAAGCGCCATTACCCAACGTAAGAATTACCTTACGCGGATGTGCAGTAATCTCTTCGATCAGGCGGTTGTGGCAACTATTCGTCAGTTGCGAAAGGATACCAGAGCCTTTCTTATCACCAGGAGGAGGCATACACGAAATGGCGTTTACATAATACACATCCATCCCTTTTGGAATAATACTATCTAGCAGCGCGCCATTGGCTCCAGAGAATGGAACACCTGTCTGTAATTCCTTAGCTCCAGGACTTTCCCCCACGATAACAAAATCGGCCCGAGGATTTCCCTTCGGACCGATTTTCTTACCCTTGAGAGGGCATGTGTCGCAACCTAGCTTTGTACCACATTCTTCAGCCACGTTTCACCATCTGGATTTGTCCTTGAATGAATCCCATATTGTATGCCATGCAGTGATTGAACTCATGGCACGTTACCATATAGACTTCCCTATCCACTTCCGGAAGTCTCATTGCGCCTCGATCGTAGTACCTGATTTGTTCGTAACCGCAGCGCATCGGAGTAGCTGAATCGATACCCGTAACATTCGGATAGCGGAAGCACGAGATGTCATCAATGAAGTTGTCCGACATCCCGAGCAAATGGATCGGCCAGCCAAGCTTATCCAGACGGCTTAGTGCGTGATGACGGCTGCCGAGTTTATTCGTTACAACACGTGGCAAGCCGAACATCTTGGCACGAGAAGGATTGATACCCTGCATTTGTACAGCGCAGTCACCGAGCTCTTGATATGACGAACCTTGCGGAATATACATATAACCCGTATTTATCGGTGCGCGCCAAGCCCACTGCTCGATTGCATTCTTCACTGCCGTCAGAGTCGCTGCTGCATCACTCAATTTATCCGGCAGAGCCATATAGTTAGGCTTCGCGATGTCGCACGCAGCCAGCATCACTTCAGGATCTGCGGGTTTCCCGAGTTCGATCAGGCTGTTATCGAGCATAAGCGTACCGCGCCAACCTTCCAGGAGTTTCTCGTATTCCTTCGGAAACTGGACAACGTTATGTGCCAGAAGCAGAAGATAGTTCGGAAGCCAGCCATGTCGCTTCATTTCGAGCAGCATGTAGATATCGCCGATTGGTGAGTACATGATTAGCGCCCCAGATCGTTACCGTACGCGAGTACGTGAAGTTGCGGAAGGAATACAGCACCTGCAAGCGCTTCCTCGATATAGAGGAGGTCACAGATGGCCTTGTAGCGGTTCATCAGCTCCAGGCGAAGATCTTGGCTGGAATCAGAAGCGTCAGGATTATTCGGTGGGCGAGTGTTACCCAGCGAAAGGTAAAGCGTAACGCCATATGGCTGGATGATCTTCTGGATCTCCTTGGCGAACTCGATATCATCTGGCCCGAAGATAACCACTTTGACGCACACGCGAGCAGTATAAACAGGGTAGTCTGTTTTGATGTTATGAATACGCTTCATGTATTCGGCGAATTCATTCATGTCAGTGTGCTCGCCCATACCCGGCCCTTTCGGGGAAAGCGTAATCAGATCACACTTCATGATCCAATCCTTCCAGAGCGTACCTTGCGTTTCGACGGCAACTTTCATACCGCAGCCATGCAGGTGTTCGATGAAGGTATTCAGTTCATGCATCAACGGATTACCGCCAGAAACGGTTACCCATTTAGCGAAGCCCGATTTGGCTATGACAGCATCAGCCGCTTCGTTCTCCGTCATCATGGTGGCGTTCTTTTTCCACTGTTGCGGAATGACAGCGTGAAGCGAATCGCACATGACGCAGCGATAATCGCAACCACCGAGACGGATGAAAGAGGTTTGCTTACCGCACATATCCCCTTCACCTTGGATCGTAGGACCGAAGATCTCTACGACAGGCAACTTATTCAACATATGTAACTCCCCAGCTTGTAAAATTATTATACCACATTCTTTAAGGCAAATCAAGAGGGATTATAGGAGTCCGCGCCTCTTAAATTCAAAGAACCCTTCCATCAGAGCTTGCGCATCAACCATTGCATCGTGCGCGTCAGGAAACTCTTTGCCGAACAGGAACTTGTACGTTTCCTTCAGCGAAGGTGTTTTGTACGTATTGAAGCCGTACTGAAGCATCTTCGGTGTAGGAGGAAGTTTCAGAACCGGTTTAGCAACTGCCATCAAATCGTGTTCGATACGGCCACGATAGCAGTCAGTGGACTTCTTAACGCGATGGAATGCAATGTCCATGATCTTGAAGTCAAACCACTTGTTGAAGATCACGATGTCCGTAGTCCTCGTCAAGATGTCTGATACCTCTTCGACAGCTTGTAATGCAGGAACACCTTCAGCCATCGCACGCTCGGTAGTGATCCTGTGGACGTTTGAAGCACCAGGAGGAATTGCTGCTTCGAGGTAGGATTTGGAATCCGCGCACCAGATTTTACCTTCCGGCTTCACGATGCGGTTCAGTCTATCAACAACCTCTCCGTTGGCGTCCGCAAGGATAACGGCCACCTGACAGATATGAGGGTTGCGAAGATCGCTCAGACCCCATTTCTTGTCGAAGAGACCGGTTGTCTCCGTATCAAGGAACCCATATAACTGCATTTAGTCCTACGCTTTCATTTTGGACGAGACGTTGATGCACGATGCGGAGTTGTTGCGATGTTCCCAGGTCTGTACTTTATCAACCCAGCAACGGCCGTTTGTTTTCTCGCGGACCATAGCATCCACAACTGCCAAGATGTAACGGCAGGAGTCTTCGATGCCAGGACCAAACTCTTCGGACATAACGTTCAGATTGACCACTCCGAGGCTGTGCATTTGTTGTAACGCCGCAAGATACGGATCATCGTGCGCTACCAGAAGACGGTGGTCCCATTCTCTTTCGAGCCATGCTTTGACCTCTCGCAGAGAACCAAAGTCAACAACCCATCCTTTCTCGTCCAGTTCTCGCGCCCCAAAGGTAATTTCAACCTCTCGGCCGTATCCGTGAATGAAGGAGCAGTGGGTATCTGATCGCCATTGACGGTGAGCGACACTGATAGGACCGAATCGTTTTGTACAGGTGTGAATGACATGCATCAGAATTTCATCCCTTTAATTTGGTCATAGAATTCTTCCTTAGCGGAAGGATTATTAGCCATGACACCGCGAACAACGGTGTTTGTCATGACCGATTCATCTTTGACGCCTCGCCAGCACATACACATATGCTCAGCACGCATCGTAATAGCCAAGCCGATCGGCTTCAGGTCTTTCATGATGTGATCAGCCAGCTGCTGGATAGCTTCTTCCTGAATCTGCGGACGGCTCATAATCCAATGAGCCAGACGAGCATATTTTGAAAGGCCGACGACATTGTCTCCAGCGATGATGCCAATCCAAAGATCTCCCATGATCGGAACCATATGGTGAGAGCACATGGAACGAATCTTGACTGGGCCAACTGCAAAGAGCTGGTCCATTTTCTTTTCGTTCGGGAAGACAGTCATCTTCGGAGGCGGGTTATAACGACCCATCATAACCTCGTCGATATACATCTTTGCCACACGTCTGCCCGTATCCTTGGTGTTGTGATCTTTGTCCTGGTCGATCACAAGAGCATTCAGCATGTTCTGTACATGTGTCTGGACTTCGGCTTTCAGCTCTTCCAGTTCACCTTCCTTGATGAACTCGAAGATGCTGTCATTCGCCGAATAGGATTTGCCGGCTTCGATCAAGCGCTTGCGGATACGATCCGAAGCTTTGTCCGAAGGAGGGTTTTCGATTGAGGGAGGATGTCCCGTGAGAACATTTGCGTCTGACATTATACGCCTTTCGAAAGGTAAGTGGTGGGATCAGGAACGCCGGCAACTTGGAACGCAGTGATGCGAGCACGGCAGGTAGGGCACGTACCACAATGATGCGAACCGCCTGCATAGCAGCTCCACGTCATCGCGAAATCCAGACCGAGATCATAGCCGGTCTTGACGATTTCGGACTTCAGCATCCACTGCAGCGGAGTCACGAGACGGGTCTTTTGATAGGTGCCGATGAAGATGGCGTTTGCCATAGCACCGTTGAATTCAGGCGTGCAGTCAGGATACGCCCAGTTTGCAGCATCTTCCGAATGTGCTCCGTAATACAGGAGATCGAAACCTTCCTGTTGCGCAATCGACGCAGCATTCGACAGCATCAGACCGTTACGAAACGGAACGTATGTAGGAGAAATACCATCCGGCAGATCTTTGTAGTCTGCATCAGGAATAGCAATGGAATCATCGGTCAGCATGACGCCCTTGATCGGAGGAAGAGTAATCACCTGGCGCTCGACGCCAAGCGACTTGCACAGACGGTCAGCATGATCCAGTTCGATCTTATGGCGCTGGCCGTAGTTGATGGAAATGGATTTGACATTCGGCGCTCCGAACTCGTTTGCGGCAAGAGCAACGCAGACACTGCTGTCTAAGCCGCCACTATGTAGTACCAATACCTTCTTCATCCTTAGGCTCCATTCGTTGTAACATTGCGAGGTCTTCGGGCTGTCTGTTTCCTTCGGCCATGAAGCGAGTAACCTCATCCTTGGTCACTCTGCGAACTTGCCCTACCTCAATAGTAGCTATCTTCCCTTCATCGGCCATCCTGAGGACTACAGGATAGGAAATCCCTGTCACGCGTGAGAAGCCTGACAGGGACGTCCAACCCTTGATAGCCAGTTTGGCCAAAGCCGAAGTTTTGCTTTCGGGCTTTGAGGCCATGAGCTTAGACCGCTTTCAGAAGGCGTTTGACTTTGTTCGTGTCAGCGCCGTCATACTTGTCGATCGCCACCAGCGCACGAGCACGCAAGCCCAGGAACTGATGAGCCACATCGGGATCCAGAGGATTCAGACCCGGCGATTGTGCCAGCTCTTCCAGGCCCAGCGTGATCATCGATGCTTTGGCGCCCGCGAGCGCTTTCGGCGAAAACACCACGTGCGTGAAAAGTTTGCGACCGGCGAAATCACCGTCTTCGACTTCCAGCTGCAGCGAGATCATCGGATTGTCCGAGCTGGACATCTTGCCTTCTGCTTCCGACACGATGACGTTGTACGTACCCTTGGGCAGTACTTCGTACGAGGCGGCTTCAACAGCAGACATATCGATCGTCTGGCCTTCTTCAAATTTCACTTCATTGTCACTCATAGCGTATCTCCTTGGTTATGTTGCAACATTTACTTTGTCATCCCGATCTCTTTCAGGATTTTAGCCATCGTAGGGTCTTCGAAGAAAGGTTTCTTATACGACGAGATCCGGTTCTTGGCATTCCACCGCGCATTCGGTTGCACGTGCATCTTACGCGGCGGGTTACCATCTGGAGTCGTCGCAGGAAGCACTTCCAGATAGCCTACGATGTCAACGAAGCCCTGCACTTTGCTGGTTAGCTTTCCAGTCATGGCGGGCGAGAAAAGTTGGCGCTTCGATTCGTCCTGGATATACTGACGAGCACACGTCATCAAAACGTGCATCGGCAGATCGCGGTAACGACGAATAAGGTTCATCATGGTCGTATGCTGAATCTTATAATGTTTCCACTCTGCCGTTTCTGTCACTTCATCCAGAGACATATCGGGGTTATTGTCGAGAATCTTGCTCATGCAGTAAGACTCGACTTCCGTCAGCGAGTCAATGATCGTCGTCTGATACCGGCGAGGCTTCTCCTGCTTCGCTTTTAGTTCCGCGACGCCGAGCTGTTTGTTCTTCGCTTCCAGCTCCCAGAGCTTTTCCTCTACGGCTGGATCGAACGGACGGTCACGCAGGTCACAGTGAAGCTTCAGGAAGTCGAATGTCTTCGCCACTCCATTGAAGTCTTCAATCCGGATAGAATCGATCTTGTGGAACGGATGCGACTTATCATCGGTGTCGATGGTCATCTCACCACCTTCAGCACTGATCATAATAACGTCATTCATTCGCGGCACGCTGCACGCGGTAGCCATCAGATATGTTTTACCTGAACCGTGCTCACCGTAGGCAAGCATTTTGATGTACCGTTCGTTATGGCGGCCTTCTTTATCCAGAATGGTAAAGGGTGGGGCTGCCACAGGCTTGAGCGATACGGGAGAAGGTTTTGCAGCCTTTTCGGCCACCTTCTCAGCAAGCGCCGCTCCCTTAACTTCTGCTGCCTTAATTTCAGGCGTAACAGGTTTTGTATCTGCCGGTTTTGTAGGTTCAGTCATACGAATTTCCTCCAGTCATCTCGTTCATCATCACGTGACATTGTCGTATCCTGTAGCATCTGATACCAATCACTGCCATCGTCTTTGGCAATACAGATATCACGTAGCTGACAATCCCACGAACAATCGCGCGTAGGATTAGGATACATGGGTAAAGAGCGGTTAAGCATCTCAGGAACCACCTGCATAATCGCAGCACCTTCAGCAGCGATCTGGAAATCATTGCGGTACACGAAATCGCGACGAATCATCATGTCGCTATTCTCGTCTTCTTCTTTAGCCAATGCGGTAAGATAATCTTGGTTATCCGCAGGAGCTTTTTCAACTGAGCCGTAAGTATACTCCAAGGCGTTACGATACAGGCGCCAAGTAGTATCCTGTTTCTTCGCCACACTATACCTTCCCGATTGAAGCCAGTTCGGCGGACCTACGAATGCCTTTTTATGTTGCTGATAGACGAATCCTGCGATTTCATGTCCAGGATAAAGAACTTTCCCTGCCCAACAATAGGCTGAGATTTGTCCATCAGTTTCGAGGTGGTCCGTGACGAACTGCTTGGCAGTTTTATAATCGAGGATCCATAGACGTCCAAATTCATCGATCACCACGCGGTCAAGAGTTACTTGGTAGAATACCTGATCGTATCCACCCATCTGCTCTTTAGTAAGCGGCAGAGGAATCTGTGCTTTCACTTCAACCTGAGGCTTGCCTTCAAACCAGAAGGTCTTCAGCACACTACGCGAACGAAGCCATTCAGGATAATATTCCAGCATCGAACGAGCCAGCAGATCGTCCTCTTCCCAGTTCGTAGGAAGGCGAGCAAGCTCGGTTTGTTTGATTGCACTGACATACGCTTCCCATGCTTTGACAGGAGAGCCGTATTTATTATGTCCATGGAAGTCCTCCATAGCATAGTGAAATCCGGAACCTAACCAAAGAGGGCTGCGTTGTTGGATATCTTGACGGTTTTCGCGAATGCCGCTAGTCCATTCCCAACGGCGACGGCAACGTCTAAACGACGAACGATCACTGGTACGGATAAGCGCGATTTTTGGCTGTGCTTCCAAGAGAACCCCATAAGACTTTTTCTCGTCGTAACTATCAATTATTATAACAAGTTTTACGAGGCAAAATCAAGAGGAATCTAATAGTCAATGCCTATTTATTTTGTGGTTCTAGGAACGCGCGAAGTTTAACGGGCATTCTATTAATCGCTTCCGTCATGCTTAGCTTTCCAGTAATGATTCCCATAGTGTCTTCATCAGCCGTGTTCTTTCCGTGTGAGACACCCCTAATAAAGGCCCCAGCAGAGGAGTTAAGACGAAGCATTCGATAACGTGCCTGCTCATTGTTGTTAGGGTCATAATCGTACCCAAGAAAGAAACCGTTCTGTGAGTGGATGAGGCTGAAGGATTGCGCGAACTGTATCGATAGGAATATGATACCACTATCTTGTCGTTCCCAATCCTTGATTGTACGTGATACAATATCACCATCCATACCTCCTACCAGTTGATGTGCTGCTATACCAAGTCTATCCCAAAGGAAGGCACTAAGATAAGGGAAGGCGGCCTTAAACGGGCAGAAAATGACGGTGTGGCTAATCTCGTTGTCCTCGATATAGTCGGCTATTGCATGAATAGCTGCGCCATATTCAGGGATATTAGGATCCAGAAGCTTAGGGCAAACTAATAACTGCCTCAACCGAACAATCTTAGCCATTACCGTCGAAGCAATGAGCCACTGATCTGGGGAGGTCTCCGCTAACATATCCTCCGAGATCTGGCGGTATAACTTCTTCTGGCCGATTGTCATCTCTACCGGAAACTCTGTCTCAACCAAAGGAGGCATACCCTCTACTTTGTCACGGCGAATAAAGTAAGGCGCGAGCATCTTTTGAAAGGCCTTTTCATCTTTCACAGGCCCAAGCTTACGATCACCCCAGTCTCCAATGTCCTGGTAGAAGAAAGTATTAACCCATTTCCAGTAGCTGCTAAACTTGCGGGAATCAATCAGGTTAAGATACGTCCAGAGTTCTGACAGGTGACGACTCGTAGGAGTGCCCGTAAGCATGTATAAAGAAGTGGATCTGATGCATTTGACGTATTTCAGGAGTTTGGACTTACGGCTCTTGAACTTATGTGCTTCGTCAAGGATGGTACAGTCCCAAGGACCTGGCATAACCTTCAGGTCAGTAGTCAATGCGTTCAGCGAGCATAGCCAAATAAGACCATCTGACGCTTTATTCCAAATGGCAAGTCTGGTGGCCGGGTCCCCTTTGACCACGCGAAGACGATGCAAGTGTTCCGGATACCACTTCTCAATCTCTGCGGGCCAGACAGACATGGCGCTCTTACCACAGGAGATCAGGATGTTCTCATTCCTCTTCTCCGTTAGGGTCGCGTTGAGTGTAGGAAATGTCTTCCCAATACCAGGTTTATCCCCGTTTATGCAACGAGGATTCTCATGCATGAACTGTGCAGAGATCTTCTGGTGTGGTTTAAGCTCTTCCCGGAGTTCGAACATTACAGTTCCACCCATCTGCAAGTAGTTCCTTGATATCTTTGGCGCAGCCAGTCAATCCAGTGCATTGCTTCATCATAGCGCCCATTGGAACGATTGTAAGCAGCTCGGCGGATATCATCAATGTTCAGCATAATAAGACTGAAACTTCTGCCGTGTACATGTGCACCAGGAGTGCATACATACCAGTCTGGACCGAGCTCGCGCTGTTTATGACGTGCAATTTCATTATTGTACACGACAAGCATATTAGAAGCATGCCGGTTATCCCGAGGATCTCCGGTATATATCCCGTCTCCCAGACTTTCAAAATCTAGACCTGATTTAATTTCCGGAAAAATCTGTTCAAAGAGTGCCTTTTTCATGTCTTTGCTCCTATCAGTTTTACCGCTGCGTTAAGCGCATCGTATATAGTGTCACAGTCTTCTACGCTTACATGCGGATATTTTTCTTGTTCCATGTTCACAAGAGTACAGTACCAAAGATTGAATAAGGGATTTTGCCCCATTTCATATACAATCCATCCTTCTGGTACTGTAACAGTCATTATTTCTGGCGTACCTTCTTTGCCGAAATAATATGACTTCTCCGGAAAGCAGGGTTTTCCCATTTTAGGAGGTTGCGAAGTAGGAGGATTTTTACATGACCATCTTCCTGTAGCAGTACCTCCATAGATAAGTACCTTAAGCTTCTTCAGTATCTCCGACATGGTGGTGTTTCTCCGTTCATAATCCAGTCAATTGCGTCTTCACTGGCTAATATATTCAAGTCGTCTAACCATTGTACTAAAGCTTCACGGGTCATATTAACTTTCTGAACCCTACGCTTTATCATAGCAGCAGTAGGATCTGTCTTATAATCTCTACCCTGTATTGTCCACGTCAGATTCGGTAGTGTTCCATGTTCCATCGTACACCATCCTGTTTCGTAACTGCGTATATGATAAACCCAATTCGTCGGCCAGATCAGCTGCTTTAACCATCTGCCCAGTTTTAGGATGCTTAACAAACTTCGTACCCTTCTTGTTGCGCGCTTGTTCTATGTCAGTAGCCCAACGTACTTGCGGTTTGCCGTTATACATAGGTGCATAAGGCCCATGCGGATCAATACGGTCTAAAGACATACCCTTTGGACATTTCCCTACATCTTGCAGGAAGTTATCAAATGATTCCCTCCAGCGGTCACACATAACGATGCCTTTCGCACCGTAGCGGGGAAAGGAAGGATGATCTGGGTTGTGGCAACGCGACTTCGCATCCCACCAGGCATGGTATTCTTTCTTGTACTTGGACGTATCACCTTGCGTTAGACAGCCGCAGTGTGACTTGGGGTTAGCCTTCCGAATAAGACATGAATGCTCAACGATGATCTCTTTTCCACAGCCCTTAGCTGTGCAACGACATTTCCATCTGCGCTTACCCTGTATCCGGCTAAGTACCAAAAGTTGCCCAATAACTTTTCCTCGCAGGTTGATAAGACCATGTTTAAGTTTTTCCTTCATTAACCACCCATAAGTCTGTGCGCTTCGTCAATGCTGGCAACACGCAGACTTCTTGCGCCTATCTCAGCATGAGGACCGCTTGAGCCTAACTGTACAGTGAATGAGCCGAAAGGCGATACACCTACAATTATACCTATCTTACCTCCATGATCTCCACGAGTCACTTTAACTACAGTGCCTAACTGTAATGATCCAGGCATAGGAGTACCTGTACCGTTACCAGGAGGAAATATCTTATTGAAGAGGTCTGTGTTCATTTTTCTTTCCTGCAATCATAACTGGTATATAGCGAACTCTGTTCCATAGCAGCTTTACCTGCCTTATTACATGCGTCGTAGCTGACATAACCGTCTACTACGCTAGGCACTCCCCAGAACATAAATATCACCAGGGTAAATGTCATTTCTTTTTATCATCCCGAATAGCCTTGTTGATCATTTCCTCGATCTCAATCGGCATCCTGCGTGGTCGGCCGCGAGGAACGAAACCTGAATCATGAAAGATATGCTCAGGGGGTTCATCTTTAAGCATGTGCACAAATTCTTCCGTCCACATCTGGGTAGCCATTTGATGCTCAGCAGTAACCAGATTATGGTCAACGCTGATGGTAGTGGTTTGAAGCAGTGCACCAAACTGTTGAAGACGCTGACGGCTTCTGACCAGAGGATAGAAAGAGACCTTCTTATCCTTTGCGACAGGAGCTACAGTAGGGGCAGAACAGCAAATGGCTGCAATGGCCCTGTTATCCTCATTGAACCAGATGACCAGGTTTTGTACATGCTCATCGTGCCAGTATGCTTCCGTATCGTCCATATTACCTGATACAATCATAAGGCCATCAAACTTTTGAGCCTCTTCTTTAGTCACCTGGTAAACGGTACGGGCTAGTATATTGGGGCGTAGAGTACGTTCGTCGCAGATAGTTAGTGACGTGGACACTACCTCGAAGTCAATGCCTTTCTCTTGCATGACTCCGAGGGCTGTCCATAATTCATGACCGTTGTATCTGCGTGCACAGACGACCAGAACTTTCATTTTGTCACCTTGTCTTTTTCTTCAGCGGCACGCTTGGCAACTTCTTCGATATTGATCGGACGAGCTTCAAGATGCTCTTCCGTAGCTTCTACACCTTCGGTAGTAGCCGACTTCTTCCAGTCAGGAATTTCTTTACCTTCGTCATCGATATCCAGACGCATCAAATAAAGATCCCCACGAGAGCTAAACAGCTTGATTGGAAGATTATGGCTCTTGATATACGAACCAAGCATCGAGTAGAGTGCTTGGAACGATTGTTGCATTCCTGTACGGTCGATGATGACGCACTTCTTGCGGGTCTCAAGGAACGTCTTCAGAATGGGATAACTTACGCGTCCACGACGACCTTCACGGTTGGTATTGATGTCTTTCGGATCCACGTCGATAAATTTAACCATGTCATTGTTCTCCTTTAATTAACACTATAATTAAAGTATATACTAACTAAAGTTAGAAATCAACAAAAACTTTAGTTAGTTACAACAATAACTAAACTGTGATATCGTCTGGATGACGAATAGAGACGTATTTCGGGAAACGAGGCTTATCGTAGCCACCGTAAGCGAACCACGTATAACGCATGATCTGGTGAAGGAATTCTTCTTTATGTTCCCAGACGTATTTACGAAACGCATCATCCATCGTTCCTTCAACACCCATACCAACACTGAATTCGACACCCGTTTCAGTATCGCGGACTTGGAAGCTACCTAGCTCACCAAGCGGAAACATAAACTCGGCGTTGGTCGGTCGCTGTTGTAGTCCCCGTTCATTAGTATACGGCGGGTTATCATTACGATAACGCTCCGTAAAGCCGATGATCATTGCATCGCCGCGTTTTTCATGACCGCGTTTAAGCTTCAGCAGAATCTGTTCGTTCAGAGTGCTACGATCATACTTGTATCTTCCGTCCGGCCGCCGTAACATTACGCCCTCGAAGCCAAGAGCGAGGATGTCCGTTTCATACTTGGTTAACTCGTTCAAATCTTTGATTAAAACCTGTGGTACCAAACGCACATATTCGATTCCATAGGTATTACGAGCGTTATTAACCCGCTCAATAAGTTCTTCGAGCCGTTCGTCGTAGGGAATTTCAGGATGGGTATGAATGTCGAAGACATGCCAGAGAATATCGTATACGCCCTCTTCTGCCATCACAGCGGACGTAGCTTTACGGAACCCTATCGGAGTATCTCCTGCTCCGATGGTACATTCTCCGTCCAATCCGTCTAGCGCCATGTGGGAAATAAGCTTATTCGTATGGCGATTGTTCACAGGCTTAAGAGAAGACGTCTTTGCGGCACAGTTCATATTCAGTACGCGCAGCCCGTCCAGTTTAGGCGAACCAAACATAGGAAACCGCAACTTCGGTAAGAAGCTGTCAGGAATCCCTGCAGACGGCGCCTTTAGTGGACGAAATGTCTTAACCATTCTTCATCACCTTGCATTCTGAGATGTTCTCTTGCTTGACCTGGAACGAGCCGAGGAAGTATACCCCGTTCATATAGATGCCGTTGAAGCGCATTCCGTTCTTTAGAACGACCTCAACATTATCACCGTTTGCAGGTTCTTTAAGCTTGGTGTTCGTTTTCATCGTTGTACCTTCAGATCCATAGTAAGTTGACCTCCTCGTTTCAGTGCGTTGATGTAATTGTCTATCTGTACCTGATAGCGTTGCGTCAGCATCCCATGACGATCGTTCTCGATGCATTCTGCTCTGTACGCTGCAAGTACCTTAAGCTTGTCTGGCGTAGATATGCCTTTCATTGAAAGACGTACCTTCTGCCAGCTTTGATCTTGTACACAGAACACCCGAACCAGATCGTGATTGTATGTTCCTAATGCGTATGGCCACTCTTGCATTTGTCCTCCTGCTGTTTATACTTTATTATACCACAGCTAAATTAGGAAAGCAAGAGTCAAAAGTGGGTAGTGTACTGGCCAGCCTAAGTTCCCTTTCGGCTCATCCCTCTATCGGAGGGACGTGACAGAAGCCATTGGCACTACCCACCTCCGATTAACCGCGCTTAGCCTTCTTCTGCTTCGCGCGCCATTTCTTCTGGTATTCACGTTGCTTTTGTAACTTGGCCTCTTTTTCAGTAGCCTTTGACCAGAACTTCTTAGCAGCCTTCTTGACCGTCTTCTTGCGGCGAATTGTTACGGAGACTTCCTTTCCCGTAAGAGCCAGTCCTGCAGTGTTTTCTTTGTGCCTTTCAGCCTGCTCAAGAATCCTGCCCACCATGATATCGCTGGCGACAATATAGTTGCCTGGAGGAGCCGTTTGCAGTTCTTCGATCGAACCCAGTACGGTATAGCCCTGCTTGACTTCACCGAGAATCTTCACGTCTTCCTTGGGGATGTTTTGTGGTTGGCAGCGCATACCGCTGAATTCGACGACTTCTGCCTTTATCGGTGCTGCTCGGGCGGACTCCATCTCACGGATCTGATCGTTGATGTAGTAGCCGGCTTTCTTGAGGTCCTCAATCGTGGCGCCTTTCGCATCCGAGCGGAGAATGTATTTGATCGCGTTGCCCAGCTCGAAGCCAAGACCGAAAGCTTTGATCACGTCGATGGCCTCAAGATGTTGACCATTGCGCATCGGCTTCGGTGATTGATAGTGTTTCGGTTTATTGATCATGTCACTCATTTTAGCTTTCCTTCCTTTATTAGTCGTGGGTATGTAAACAATAGGTAGTAGATCGCATGTCTTGTTGCATCACGTGCATGCTTTTGTCCCTCATGCCAAAACTTCCAGGCACGTAGCTTATCGTCGGTGACGAAACCTTTCGCCAGCGATGCCATTTGGTTAGCATGAGGTATCTTTCTGAGGGTACATTGATCTTCAATCGTACCGATTACCCGAGGGGTAATTAATTCTTGGTTCGTATGGTCTTTGGCTTTATCACCGTAGACACGATAATTCTCGTAGACGACATGCGTCGGTTGCGCCATCTCGAAAGCCCAATTAAGATTGGTCAGTCGTTCTTCAGGCGTCAAGGTCTTGATTTGATCGTGATATGCAAGTCCGCTACCTTTGAAAACGCATATGCCCGTTGTTTCGCCGGGATCAAATGCAAGTAGAGTACCCGCAAACTTGGATTGGATGTCAAATAATTTCTGGAACGATATCGTAGACAACATTGGTCATTGCCCTTAAAAAGGAGAAAAGAGAAAGACCATTGCTGATCTTTCTCCTTTCCTTTACCACACTAACGCACTGCGGCAGCAGACGTTAGCAGTGGAATTACGTAGCAGCAGCTTCCGTCGAACCTTCAGCAGCCGGCGCAGCGGGTGCTTTTGCTTTGGGCTCTTTGGTTGCCGCGAAGACGATCTGGTAAGGAACGTCGTGGTTGTATTTGGTCTTGAGGATGTTCTTGATCGCGCCGCGGATGGATTTCGCACCTGCGGTTGCTTCCGTACCGGCGCCGCCGTTCCAGAGAGCGCGAATAACTTCCGTACGAGCCACTTGTTCGCCGGTGGTCGGATCCGTCAACATGATTTTCTTGCCGCCGGGGGTGCCAGCGACAGCTTCGGTTGCGACGGCGCCATCAGCCAGTTGTGCTTCGGAAGGTGCTTCGTTCTTTTTCTTGAATCCCATTTGTATCTCCTGTTATTGGGGTTTATGTTTGTGTTCTCAGCTTACTATTATATTATATCGCATCTAAAATCAAAAATCACGAGGTTTTTCGTGGTCCCACACTATAATATTCGCGATTACTTGTTTTGCCTTGCGCAGTGATACCTACCATCTTATTCAGAATGGAAATGTGTGTTGTAAGATATTTACCTACCGCTTTGGACGACATCAGAATTTGGCGTACGTGCTGATCTTCATGTACCTCACCCCATGTGGAGATATCACGTGCACAGAACTTAAAGCCTGTAGGTGTTCTGGCATGTTGTTCAGCAACATATTCCTTAATCGCCTCAAGCATATAGTCGGCGGTCTCCATGTTCGCTTCCATACGCGTCTGGAGTGCTTTAGAAACCCAATCGGTTTCCATACCAAATACACCTGCCATAATCTGTAAGCATTGTTCATAGTTAGCCAAGCGGTGATGTGCACGATAATCATGCTTCCACTGTTGCTTCGTAGCTACCAGAAACTTATGCAGTACGACTAGATGATGTACCATCCAGTTCAGTCGACCGCCATAATTATTCAGCTGTGTCTCTTTCCATTTACTATCGTGACCACCTTCAACCGCATGAAGCTGGAAGATAGCTGAACGTTGGATCAAGTCGTTCGCATAAAACGGCATAGCGAGCGCTGTCATACCGAAGATAACGCTTACCGGAATTCGATAAACGCCCATTGTCGTATACAGCCTGCGCATTTCGATATGCGGATCAGGTTCAGTAATGATACGGCACATCTCGTCTGACAGGCGATCACGAATTTCCTTGTTCGTGAACTTGACGTTGTCGATCACATGCAAACCACCAGTATTCGCTACCGAAGAATACCAATCCTTCAGATCTGACGGCATGTTACGCAAGATAGGAATACCCGTAAGGATACTCTGACGAAGGTCAAACAACGTAGATTTACCTGAGCCAGGTTCACCAATCAAGAATTCTACCGGCAATTGAGTTCCGCGCCAGCGACGAAGCCACGGCGAAGTATAATACAACAATGCGGCAATACGCTTATCGTTCTTATCCCCTGCAAAACTGACTGCCTTATCAAAGATATCAAACCAGCGACATGTAACAGGCTCTTTGACTTGCTTAGTCAATTCCTTTGCAACTTCCAGACGATCCAACGGCTCAACATGTCCTTGCTCAAACAAAATACCTTCAGAGCCGTTTGACAAGACGCGAAACGGTTTCTCAGGATTGTTCGTCACAATAACAAAATAGCTGTCCGAAATTTGGACAGCAATCTCTTCCTCGTTCTCACCTACTGTCGCAATGACGCGATTAGGTGAAACTTCCCCGATAGGTTCTTCACCTGTAAACTGTGTTGCGAGCCAGGAGATGATTTTCGTATCTGCTCCGCCAATACCATACGTTTGGTATAGATGCGTACCGAAATCACTCTCGTGCATAGGCTCTCCACCTTTTTGCAGGAGCTCAGCCTTTACAAGTACGTGCGCATTGTTATCGAAATAGAACGGTGTATGGTCTTCCTTCGAGCGCAAACGTTGCCCGTTAGCATCCAGATCAGCTAAAACGGACAAAGAGACTTCTTGAGCCTCTCTACGTGTCAATTTACCTTGTTGCAGCTTGGTATTGATCAAACCGCGAATATTCGGATGCTTCGGATATGCGTTAGGCAGTGCAAGTGCTAAGCCGATCAAGGTCTCAACAGCTGCGCCGCCTTCAACCATCATGAAGTCGTCCAAGCCTACTTTCTTGCCATACTTCTCGTCATAAGGAATAAAGAACTGGCGAACTTTATTTGTCTTCATACCCATGAACACAAATTGGTTGCCGAGTCCATTCGCTGCACGTTGAACATCGTATCCCTTATCAGGATCAGCATCCGTATCATAGCAGATGATCAGGTTTACGTTTTGTTCGACGCAGTATGCGACAAGTTCCGTCATTCCCTCGGCGATAAGGCTTTCTTCAGAGACAGTTTCGCCTGATGGCAGTTTAATCCGGAGTTGTCCAATCGCTTTATAGGCGGTATTTATTTCTGACTCAGCAGGAATAATGATAGTACGGTTACGGTAGCTATCCACTCCACCAAGGGCAACGCAAGGAATTCCTGCTTTAACAGCCGCAGCAGCTTTCTTCTCGCCTTCCGTGAGGAGTACATATCTTTCCTTCCCCGCTTTCAGTCGGTCATCCAACAGTTTCTTAAACCCTTTCGGGAAATAGACATGGTTAGCAGTACCAGCAATCTGCTTGTACTTCAATTCATGTCCGAACAGTTTTACGCGATAAAAAGGAATACGCTCCCCTGCAAAGTTAAAATAGGGGATCACGTATCCGGAAGATGAGATCGGGACTTTGATCGCCGTGAAATGTACTGCACCAGCTTCGACTGCAGAGATGTCAGCGGCTTCCAATCCAGACCTGGCTAAATCGTCAACCAGTTGGTTATTCATTGCGTGCCCTACGCGAGGTGAATTTTGAGGTAACTATTACGACGACCCGTTGGGGTGGTCGCT
>Ga0172380_10004611_pt1 | contig 17520 bp, 3 predicted proteins | sample Leawe162metaG_FD_119747 | JGI IMG/M metagenome (GOLD analysis project Ga0172380, IMG submission 119747) | Leachate microbial communities from a municipal landfill in Southern Ontario, Canada - Leachate well 162 metaG | ecosystem: Engineered > Solid waste > Landfill > Unclassified | place... | reverse complement strand
GGCGTGACCTGGACGGCCCGCGAATCGGTCAGGGCATGGTACTCCGTCGCATCCTCCGCCGACGGAACCAAGCTCGTGGCAGCCCTAACTAGCGGTCTTATCTACATATCCAGGGATTCAGGCCTTACCTGGGTTGAAAGGGTTGTCAGCGGTACCGGAAGTATCTATTCTGTTGCTTCGTCTGCGGATGGCGAAAAACTCGTTCTCGTAAAGAATTCGGGACAGATCTACACCTCGACCGACTCCGGCGTGACCTGGACGGCCCGCGAATCGGTCAGGGCATGGTACTCCGTCGCATCCTCCGCCGACGGAACCAAGCTCGTGGCAGCGGTTTCAGGGGGCAGGATATACACCTCGATCGACTCGGGAGTGACGTGGTTTGCGAGGGATTCGGTAAATAGGGATTGGCGCTCCGTCGCGTCCTCCGCCGACGGAACCAAGCTCGTGGCCGTCGCGAGCAATGGTCCAATCTACACCTCGACCGACTCGGGCGCGACCTGGACCGCCCGCGACTCGGTCAGGGGTTGGCGCGCCGTCGCGTCCTCCGCCGACGGCACGAAGCTCGTGGCGGCTGCCTCAACTGGTTTGCTCTATGTCCATGCTGATGATGTTCCGACTCTTTCTGTTGCGATACTGAACATCAAGAATCCCTCCGGTGTATGGCAGCCTCGGGTCTCGTGGGGATCTGCTTCATCCTGCCATTATTCTTATGACGGTTTCGTCTCTACGAGTACTGCTGATTGCTCCCTAGGGGGTTCAGACATACCAAGTCCTGCCTACGGATCAGGAACCTTATATGTGAGGGCGTCTGATTCAAATGGTTTCATGGCGCAGGAAGACGCTTCCTTTTCCTTTGGCCTCCCCATATCGATAGTTTCCCCAGTTTTTCTCATGGCGACGACTACGTGGAATCCATCCATCGATTGGGACCCGTTGGATTCTGGCGACGTGACGGGCTGTTATTACTCGTATGATGGATTCGTCTCGACCAGTACGGCAGATTGTTCTTTTGGGGGATTCGATGTCTTCGCACCTGCAGATGGTTTTGCCACGCTCTCGCTTCGCGTCCTCAACGCTGCGGGTGATTATGGAGAAAATTCGGTTTATTTTCATCATCAGAAGCCTTTCCTGTCTCGTAATTCTGGTGGTTTCTGGCGCGCTCTGGCTTCCTCCGCCGACGGTACGAAGCTCGTGGCTGGAATAAACGGTGGGCAACTTTACACCTCGACCGACTCCGGCGTGACGTGGGTCTCTAGGGTTTCTGGAGCTAATAACTGGTATGCCGCAGCTTCCTCCGCCGACGGAACCAAGCTCGTGGCCGTCGTGAGCAATGGCCGGATCTACACCTCGACCGACTCCGGCGTGAACTGGACCATGAGGGATTCGAACAGGGGCTGGCGCTCTGTCGCATCCTCCGCCGACGGCACGAAGCTCGTGGCGGTCGTGGCTAGCGGCCAGATTTATACTTCCACAGATTCCGGCGTGAACTGGACGGCTCGCGACTCGAGCAGGAACTGGGTTTCTGTCGCATCCTCCGCGGATGGCACCAAGCTCGCTGCCGTCGTGTTCGGTGGACAGATATACACGTCCGCAAACTCGGGCGTCACATGGACCGCCCGCGACTCGAGCAGGAACTGGAATGCCGTAACGTCCTCCGCCGACGGAACGTTGCTCGCCGCCGTTGTGAGCAACGGCCAGATATACGTGTCCACAGACTCCGGTGCCACATGGACCCCTCGCGAGTTGGGTAGGAACTGGTACGCCATCACATCGTCATCTGACGGCACCAGGCTCGCCGCCGTCGTGAGCAATGGTCAGATCTACACATCGACCGACTCCGGTGCCACATGGACCCCTCGCGAGTCGAACAGGGTTTGGAATTCAGTTGCTTCATCTGCCGATGGGGCCAAGCTTGTGGCCGCTGTAAGTGCTAGCGACGGTTTTATCTATACTCTTGATACGAGCAATCTAATTCCAGTCTTGAGACCGATGGCTGGCAGTAATCTGTATGCCAGAAACTGGTCGCCTGCGGTGAATTGGGGGAATGCCGTCGCTTGCTACTATTCATATGATAATTTCGTCTCGACGACGACGGTTTCTTGCGCAAATGATGGTTCTGACATCGCATCTCCTTCGACGAGGGGTTTGAAGTCCCTTTCCTTGAGGTCGCTTGATGGCCTAGGCGTGTATGTGAATTCGATTGTTTCATTTAGTTTCGATTTTTTCTTCTCGGCAGCTGAGTCTTCTAGGTCATGGATTGCCACGGCTTCCTCCGCCGACGGCACGAAGCTCGTGGCGGCAGTTTCAGGGGGCAGGATATACACCTCGACGGACTCTGGTGCCACCTGGACCGCCCGCGACTCGAACAGGAACTGGACCATCGTTGCTTCGTCAGCCGACGGTGCCAAGCTCGCGGCTGTTGCGTTCAACGGCCAGATATACACTTCCGTGAACTCGGGCGCTACATGGACCGCCCGCGACTCGGTCAGGGCTTGGACCTCCGTCGCCTCCTCCGCCGACGGCACCAAGCTCGTGGCGGGCGTTCAAGGCGGCAGGGTCTACACCTCGACCGACTCCGGCGTGAACTGGACCGTGAGGAATCCCGTTGCTAGCGTTAATAGGAGTTGGCGCTCCGTCGCATCCTCCGCCGACGGCACCAAGCTCGTGGCCGTGGTGGAGAACGGGCAGATCTACACCTCGACGGACTCCGGCGTGAACTGGACCGTTCGTGATTCGAATAGGGCTTGGTATTCCGTCGCATCCTCCGCCGATGGCACCAAGCTCGTGGCCGTCGTGTCCGGCGGCCAGATATACACTTCCGTGAACTCGGGCGCCACATGGACCGCCCGCGAGTCGAACAGGAGCTGGCGCTCCGTCGCGTCCTCCGACGACGGAACCAAGCTCGTGGCGCTTGCGGATAACGGTTATATGTACACGTCCATTGACTCTGGCGTGACCTGGGCTTCCGCTGAGTCTGTGAGGGCGTGGCGCTCGGTCTCCTCGTCCGCCGACGGAACCAGGCTCGTTGCCGTCGCTTCAAACAGCAGGATTTATGTGACCACCTCTTTGGTATCCGTGCTCGCGCCTGTGACGGGCAGTAGCATCACGTCGTGGACCCCATCCGTTTCTTGGGATAAATCCGTGACATGCGAATATTCGTATGATTCGCTTGATTGGGCGACGGCCGGATGCTCCCTTGCGGGTTCAGATATTCCGGCGCCATCGCCTGTCGGTTCGACGACGCTGTATCTGAAAGGCACTGATCTCCAGGGTGCCGTCAGCACGACAAGTAGTTCCTTCCTTTATCTTCCTCCCGTGTCATCGGGGTCAATCAATTCCTGCGGAACTCTGGCCTCTTCAACGGCCTACACGCTCTCGGCCGATATCACAGGGGTTTCAGGTGTCTGTTTCCTGGTTACCGCAGATAATGTCACTTTGAATGGGGCAGGACACACAATCACTGCCACCGCCGGTAATTCAAGTTATGCGGTAAGCGCATGGGGTCGATCGGGTCTTGTCCTCGATGAGGTAGCTTTCACTGGCTTTCGCGGTGGATCTGTGGCCGCATCATCCGTTTCATATTCCGGTGCCGATATTGACCTCACAAACGCGACCACGACGGCATTTTCAATCAACATTTCATACGCAGACAGTCTCACGTCCCTCGGGACCTATCTCTCAGGCCCATCTGGACCCTTTAATCTCAGCATTAATGGTATAGATCTGCAGTCCGTGATGCAGGGCTTGTTTGCATGGTCTCAGAACGATATTTCTGCCTGCGGTACGATATCGAACCCCGGCCTGTACAGGCTGACACAGGACATATCAGGAGTAGAGGGAACGTGTTTCTCCCTAGAGACGGGAACTGTCATCTTCGATGGTGCTGGGCATACTATCACGGGTGCTCCTGGCAATACTGAATATGCCTTTGTGGCGACATCAACTGCGGGGCATGCTTATTCAAATATCGCTATTAAGAATCTCGCCTTGATTGGTTTCGGCGGAGGCGTTGACGCTCGTGGCAGGGATGGCTCTTCCGGTGATGCTACTGGTACTGATGGTGGCGTGGTGTCTCTATACAGCGTTTTGTTTCCCCCTGACACGGTGTCTGCAAACACCTCAGGCGGAGACGGTCTCTTCGAGAATGATTCTGTCGGAACAGGAGGTAATGGTGGGTCCGTCAAGGTTGCGAGCTCGACTGTTGGGACAATTATCGCGAGCGGAGGTGACACTAATGGTGACGAGACTATTTCTGGGTATAATGTCGGCGAGTTTCCCGGTGGCGTGGCGGGTGGCATATCCGTGTCGAGCTCGACCCTGACCGCGACGACATCGTCTCAGGGAAGGGGGTACATACCAGGTTGCATGGATGACAGCTATTCGACCTACAATCCGCTCGCGACATACGATGATGGCACTTGCACTAACATCGAGATAGGTCTTGGACGCGATAATGTTCTCGGCTCCACGGTGAGCGGTCCCTTATATTTCTATCTTTTCTCGAACTTTGGAACGGTCAACGGGGATGCCGAATTCTATTCAAACGACCAGGCCTTTGAGTCTTCCGCGTGTGGCACGGGAAATTACGGCACGACCACGGGATACGCACATTTTTTCGATCCTCTCGGTACCAGTTGCGGTCCCGTGAATAACGGCTATGTCGGGGGTGGGGCATCTTTCCATGATTCAAGCTCGAATGACGGCACGGTTGATGGAGACGTGATCTTTGCTTACGGTTACAATTATGGAACCATAAACGGTAATGTCGATTTCACCGGCAATGGAATAAATTCGTCCGCCGTTAACTTTGGAACGGTGAATGGCAACGCGACGTTTTACGCGAATGGCTATTTGGGGAGCTATAACTATGGCACGGTCACGGGGTCGATAACCTATCTATATGGATGTACGGATCCGCTCGCGACAAACTATGAGCCGAGTGCTCTTTATGATGATGCGGGCTGTAGTTATATTGGAATAACATCTGATAATTCCGAGGGAAACACCGTTCCGGGGCCGATTTTCTTCCAGAACTATTACAGTAATTACGGCACCGTGACGGGTGACGCGACATTCTATTATGGAAGTTATAACTACGGCACCGTGACGGGGGCTGCCATATTTGAGACGGGAAGCTATAACTCAGGCACTGTTTTGGGTAATGCTGATTTCCAGTGGGGGTCCAATAACTACGGAAGTGTCTTGGGTGATGCGATAATGTACGATTTGTATAATCCAACATATGGATCTATCTCGACCCTGTATATTGATGGGAATTTCCCGTTCTATGGGACCGGCAGGGTGGGTGGAACGATCTATGATCAGAGCATGGTCCCTTTGACGTTTTTTGATTTTAGCAATGGCCAGGGTCTCAGTTCGGGTTATGTGGTGCAGGGTAATTCTGTGTTCAACGATACTTCCTGGATAGCTTCGGCCACGATAGTGGGCAATGCGGTTTTTGACGACTTCTCCTATGCCGAGAGTGGTTCAGTAATCGAGGGTGACGCGACCTTCAACGATAGCTCATTCATGAACAATGCGTCCGTGCTTGGCGACGTCACCTTCAATACCAATTCCTACGCATCGACGACGCCGGCCGGGGGAGTCTTCTCTTTCCAGACGTCTCCTTGGAACAACAACGTCGTCGGTACGGTATACGGATCGGACGGCAACCCTATAACAGACTATGAGTTCTTCGGATCAATCTATTCTGTGGCCACTATCACGGGGAATGCCATCTATCACGATGCGAGCTCATATCAGGCACATCCGGTCACGGGAAATGTGACTCTCGACACGTCATATTACGGAGGCGCCGCGCCGACATCATCCGTCTTCACGATCACGAACAGGTCATGGGTCGGCATGATCGGGGGAACACTGTTCTCGTCTGACGGCATCACGCCGATAACGGATTTCAACTTCACGGGAACGGCTACTAACGGCACTCAGTCAATCGTTAATGGTGATGCGACATTCTCTGGCTCTGCCCAGAACTTGGGAATCATAAATGGTGACGCGTCGTTCGGCAGCGTCTCACCGTTCCGCATCGGTGTCGTGAACGGCACCTCAACCCTCACCGGCACAAGCCAGACGCTCACGGGAAACTCGACGACGACTGCGCTCGTTAAGTCGCTCGGCAAGGATACGCTCTATCTGACGTCCGCTTCGACACTCGCAGTTGGATCCGTGTCCATCGGTGGCTCTGACGCCGGAAACCTCCTCACCATACGGTCGACAGTTCCTGGCAGCGCCGCGAATCTGCGCATCACCGGCGACACCTCTGGTCTTAATTTCATCCGCCTCAAGGACGTTCGAAACGTTGGCGATGTCATCAACTTCACGGGTAGGACGGTGTATGACGACGGGGGTAACACGGGATTCATCTTCAACGAGAATGCCCAGGCGGGATCGCGTTCGAGCCTGACCTCCGGTGCCACCCGCCCTCCAACTCCTATCGATCGAGCGGTTGTCGCTGCTCAGGTTGCAGCCGCGCGTGCGGCCGCCGAAGCCGCTGCACGCGCGGCGGCCCTCCGTGCAGCGATTCGTCCGGCGGTGGGAAGCGCCAGTGTCGCCCTCCGAGAGTTCAGGAAGGCAACAGCGGAATCCCTGTCGACCGTCGCTGTTCCCGTTAGTCTTGTCGGACGTCTTCCTGCCCTTACCGCTCTGCCCGTCTTCGGCGGGACGGGGGAGAACTCCTTCTCCTTCCAGGCGCCGATATCAGGCTTCCTCTTTACTCCAATTTCCAACAGTGCTCTTTCGTCCTTCTCTGAGTCGCCTCGCTTGAAGTCATATCTTGCCTCGCTTGGAATTTCTGGACCTCAGTCTTTGGCCCGTATTCACGTCAGTCCAAAGGTAGTGGTCTCGACGGCGACGAAGATCCCGGGCATATACTCTGTCTCGGTCGCTGATGCGATTGTTCAGACTATGATGACGTCGGATGGGGGAGAGTCTGTCTTCCAGAGGGTGACCGTTGCCCCCGGTTCAGTACTGACGGTCTCGGTATCGCCGGTAAACGGCGACATGATATCGGCTGACTTTAATGGCAGGGCGATTTCATTCGATGAATCGGGCTCTGTTTCGATAGTGGCTCCGTTCACTCCTGGATCGTACATCCTGACCTCGTCAGCGTCGCCGTTGCCGATGGCCATACAGGTCGTTCAGCGGGACAATCAATCGAAGGCACAGGTTTCTGGCCCTCCTGTGAAATCGGTGTGGAAGAGGCTTCTTGGATTTTTCGGAATCAGATAGCCGTGGTACGCGAGGGAATTTACAACTGGAAATTGATGTTGAACAATCATCGTGATTTCAATAGAATGAAATCATTGGTCGTGCTAGAATTACAGGCGTGCAATCTCTCGCCAAATCTTTATTCGCCCTGTTTTTCCTTTCAGGCCTAGCTCTTTCTGCCCACCCTGCATTTGCATCCGTGCTTCCTCCCGGAAACGTGTCGTCGTGTGGCGAGCTCGCTGCCCCCGGCACCTATACGCTTACGGGGAATGTCACTGCGTCTGGCGCATCAACTTGTTTTCTCATATCTTCAGATAACGTAACCTTGGATGGGGCGGGGTATTCTATAATCGGCACAGGCGCGTGGGCTATTGATGCCAGGGCGTATGACGTCGACCGCGTCACTTTGAGCAAGGGCGCGAACGCCTTTACTAACCTCCTGGTGAACAACGTTATGGTCTCTGGCTTCGCCGGCGGGGTCAATGCAAGCGGGAACGCCGATACCGACGGCCTCGGGGTCAACGCGGGGTACGGCGGGACGGGAGGCGACATTGAAATTCTGTATTCAACCATTGGTTCCGTGTTGGCGAATGGAGGCAATGCCTCGACCAAGCCCTACGGCGGCGCCGGCGGGAACATAATCTTCACGGACGATGATCTCGACATGTCGAGCTCGACCATCTCGGCACTCGGAGGGTCTGGAAGCAGTGGCAGAAATACGGATGGAGGCCTTGACCTTAATTACACAGGCGCACTCTCTCGAACGGGGCTCTTGCTCTCATCGCTCTCGTTCTTCAACGACAATGCCACATCCTATGGCGTGTATCCGGGTGGATCGTGGCCGATGACGCCCGGGTTGATATCGTCCTGCGGTACTCTCTACGGCGCGGGAACGTATACCCTGACACAAAACATATCGAACATATCAGGCACCTGTTTTACCATTGGCGGGGACAATGTCGTCTTAAACGGCGCGGGCTACTCCATCTCGTCTGCTGATGCCTCGACGACGGCCTTCGCCATCCAGGCAAGCGGATACTCGTCCTTCACCCTTGCATCGACGACCGTCTTGAATTATCCGAATCTCATAATATCGAGCTCATCGGTTGCCATCACGGGACAGGATGTCGACATATCGAACAGGTTCATCGCCGTTTCCTCGCTCTCGATAGCGTATTCGGGGAATTTGTCTAAGGAGGGAGCGACCTCGATAGCCCTTTCCCAACTCAGTGTTAATGGAATTTCCTACGGATCGACCTTTTCAGGCCCTTTGCTCGAGTTTGTCGCACGAGGCGTTTCCGCCAACTGGGGGGCCCTCGCATCTTCGGCCGATGGAACAAAGCTGGTCGGGGTCATTCCTTACAATAAGATTTACACCTCGACGGACTCCGGCGCGACCTGGACCCCTCGTTTTTTGACCGGTGCTTGGCAGGCGGTCGCCTCCTCCGCCGACGGCACCAAGCTCGCCGCGGTCGTTTCTGGCGGCCAGATATACACCTCGACGGACTCCGGCCTCACCTGGACCGCCCGCGACTCGAACAGGTCATGGACGGGTGTTGCCTCGTCCGCAGACGGTACCCGCCTTGTGGCTGGCGTGAATGGCGGAAAAGTATACACCTCCGCGGACTCCGGCGCGACCTGGACCGCCCGCGACTCGAGCAGGGCTTGGCTTTCCATCGCTTCCTCTGCTGACGGGTCAAAACTCGTGGCGGGGATGTACGGGGGTCTGATTTACGTCTCCTCAGACTATGGCGTCACATGGATCCCCGGGAACGCACCGTCTTTGGCCTGGAAGAGCGTGGCCTCCTCCGCCGACGGAACGAAGCTCGCCGCGGTCGTCCAGAACGGCCAGATATACACCTCGACGGACTCCGGCGCGACCTGGACCGCCCGCGACTCGAGCAGGAACTGGTATTCGATTGCCTCCTCCGCCGACGGCACCAAGCTCGCGGCTGTGGTGTATGGGTCTGGGCGGGTATATGCCTCCGCGGACTCCGGCGCGACCTGGACCGCCCGCGACTCGAACAGGAACTGGTCTGCAGTTACTTCATCTGCCGACGGATCGAAGCTTGTGGCAGCGACCTCGGGAGGATATATCTTCACCTCTCAGAACCTCAATGCCCCTGTTTCGATTCATTCGCCCGTCTCAGGAGATATAAGTTCATGGTCTCCGACCATCCTGTGGAATAATTACGCTTCGTGTTATTACTCATATGATTCATTTGCCTCAACCAGCACGGTGAATTGTCTGTTGGGGGGAACTGATATCCCAAATCCTGGGTATGGGGCGGGCACTCTTTCGGTTCGGGGAGTGTCGACGACCGGTGTCGTTTCTGAGGCGGGCGTTTCATTCACGTTCAGGCTGCCTATCACTGTCTCGTCGCCCCTGAAGAATTCCACGGTAACTGCCTGGTCGCCTTCCATCGATTGGGATTCAGTTGAAGCGGGGAATATATCTTCCTGCCATTATTCATATGATGGCTTCGTCTCGACAACCACCGTCTCCTGTGATCTTTCCGGGACTGATATCCTCGCTCCTGCGGGCATAGGCACGTCAACGCTCTCCCTGAGGGTTTTCGATGCAAACGGGCTCTCGGGGTCAATTGATATCCCCCTGACGTATGCGCCCGCTTATGCATGGGTTCCTCGAGAGTCTACGAGGAACTGGCGCTCCGTCGCCTCCTCCGCCGACGGAACGAAGCTCGTCGCGGCCGTCCAGAACGGCCAGATATACACCTCGACGGACTCCGGCGCGACCTGGACCGCCCGCGACTCGAACAGGGATTGGTGGGGCGTTTCCTCCTCCGCCGACGGCACCAAGCTCGCCGCGGTCGCCTCGGGAGGACAGATATACGTCTCAACGAACTCCGGCGTCAGTTGGACGGCCCGGGAGACAAACAGGACCTGGCGCTCCGTTGCCTCCTCCGCCGACGGCACCAAGCTCGCCGCGGTCGTTTCTGGCGGCCAGATATACACCTCGACGGACTCCGGCGCGACCTGGACCGCCCGCGACTCGAACAGGGATTGGTGGGGCGTTTCCTCCTCCGCAGACGGTACCCGCCTTGTGGCTGGCGTGAATGGCGGAAAAGTATACACCTCCGCGGACTCCGGCGCGACCTGGACCGCCCGCGACTCGAACAGGAACTGGCGCTCCATCGCCTCCTCCGCCGACGGCACCAGGCTCGCCGCGGCCGTCTACAATGGTTTCATCTATGTCTCGACTGATTCCGGCCTGACATGGTCGCCTCGCGGGGAAGGCAAGAATTGGCAAGCCATAACATCTTCGGCTGACGGATCTCGATTGACGGCTGTCGCTTATAATGGCCAGATATATACTTCGATTAATTCCGGTGTGACATGGGTTGCCAATGATTCTGACAGGGTCTGGCACGGAATCGCCTCCTCCGCTGACGGAACGAAGCTCGCCGCGGTCGCCGAGGGAGGAAGGATATATACCTATGATGGAAGTGGCTCTGTCTCAATAGGCAGGCCTGTCAGCACGGGCTCGCTCCTTAAGAGGGAGTGGTCCCCCCTGGTCAATTGGTTTGATTCGACGCTTTGCTATTATTCATATGATGGCTTCGTCTCGACATCGACGGTTTCTTGCGCGAATAGCGGTACAGACATACCTCCTCCAGCTACCGACGGGACTCAGATTCTTTCCGTGAGGGGAATAAACTCACTTGGCATCATTTCGAATCGATCAGCCATGTTTTCCTATGAGCCATGGGTCGCTCTCGAATCCGTTCGAAACTGGGCTGGTAGTGCCTCCTCCGCCGACGGAACGAAGCTCGCCGCGGTCGTTTTTGGCGGCCAGATATACACCTCGACGGACTCCGGCGCGACCTGGACCGCCCGCGACTCGAGCAGGAACTGGTATTCGATTGCCTCCTCCGCCGACGGCACCAAGCTCGTCGCGGTCGTCCAGAACGGCCAGGTCTACACTTCGACGAACTCGGGCCTTAATTGGACCGCCCGCGACTCGAGCAGGGAATGGTGGGATGTTTCCTCATCAGCCGACGGAACGAAGCTCGCCGCGGTCGCCGCGGGAGGAAGGATCTACACCTCGACGAATTCCGGTGCCAGTTGGACCGCCCGAGACTCGAATAGGGCATGGCTTTCCGTCGCCTCCTCCGCCGACGGAACGAAGCTCGTCGCGGCCGTCCAGAACGGCCAGGTCTACACCTCGACGGACTCCGGCGCGACCTGGACCGCCCGAGACTCGAACAGGGCGTGGTATTCCGTCGCCTCCTCCGCCGACGGCACCAGGCTCGCGGCCACTGTGAACAACGGCCAGGTCTACACTTCGACGAACTCGGGCCTTAATTGGACCGCCCGCGAGTCGAACAGGGCATGGCGATCGATCTCTTCCTCGGCCGACGGCACCAGGCTCGCGGCCACTGTGAACAACGGCCAGGTCTACACCTCCGCGGACTCCGGCGCGACCTGGACCGCCCGCGAGTCAATAAGGAACTGGTCCTCTGTCTCCATGTCATCAGATGCCTCAAGGGTCTTTGCCACCGCATACGGAGCTCAGATATATCGATTCGGTCTTGTTGTGTCCATGACTGCGCCTGCCTTGAATTCTACCGTGACGACCTGGGCGCCTGTCGTGTCCTGGGGAAATGCTGCTGTCTGTGAATATTCACACGATGGATCTGCCTGGGCGTCGTCATCTTGTGCGGGAACGGGGTCTGACATTCTCGCCCCTTCACTGATCGGATCGTCAACACTCAATCTGCGAGGCTTTGATTTCCAAGGGGACATTGCTACCACGAGTCGCTCGTTTATCTATCTTCCGATATTGAGTCCGGGAGACATCAGCTCGTGCGGGAGCATCACAACTGCAGGGACATACACTCTCTCTGGTGACATCACGGGGGTCTCAGGCACGTGTTTCGTGGTTTCCTCAAGCAATGTGACCATAGATGGGGCCGGGTATTCCGTCTTCTCTGTCGCCAATAATCCGGGTTATGGAGTGAATGGTGCAAGCTATAGCAATCTTACGCTGAGGGACATCCATTTCAGCGGTTTCGGCACACAGACAGTGGCATCGAACCTGGTGATAGTCACAGGCTCAGACGTGGACATCTCCAGCACGACTATCGCAACATATGGACTGAACCTCTCTTACTCAAACTCCCTCACGGCGACAGGGGCATATTTCCCATATGCGATGAGCCTCATCCTGAACGGGATCAATCTCGGATCTTTTTCGGGGCCATTTTCCTGGTCAAGCCAAGACGTCTCTGCCTGTGGAACCCTCTCGGATCCAGGCATGTATACGTTGACCCAGGACATCCTGGACGTCTCCGGGACATGCTTCTTCATAGAGTCGCCGGCGATCATCATTGACGGCGACGGCCATACCATCTCCGGAGCGAACGGCAATGCTGACTATGCCTTTGTCGCGACCGCTCCTGATTCTGATGGGTATAACAATATCGCGATCACGAATCTCGTGCTGACGGGATTTGGCGGCGGTATCGATGCCCGCGGTGCCAACGGGGTGTCTGGCTTCAATGACGGAAAGGCCGGTGGAACGGTCTCTCTCTATGGCGTGAGCTTTCCCACGAGCACAGTTTCGGCCATTGTGTCAGGAGGCGACAGCTTCTTCGAGTCCTCTACGCCATATGAGGCCGGCAATTCGGGTGGTGTTTACATAGCGTCATCAACCGTTGGCGGGCTCGTGGCGAATGGCGGTGACGTCGACAATGGTGGGCAAGTTGATCTCGGCTACTATAATGGCGAGTATTATGGCCCCACGGCCGGCGCTGTCTATAATCAGGGTGGCACAGTATCGATCGCGACAACCAGCCTGAGGGATGGCCGGGGCTATATACCTGGATGCATGGATCCGGGCTTCGGCAATTATAGGCCCGATGCCACGTATAATGACGGAAGTTGCAACAGTCTCACGGTTGGAACCCAGCGGGACAATCCGGTGGGCGAGGAATATTCGGGAGATGTCGTCTTCTGGGCCTTTTCGAACTATGGCGTGGTGAACGGAGGGGCAGAGTTCCATGCCGTCGACTATAATTATAACTATAGTTCCACGGCCACGGGAAATTATGGCACGACGACGGGTGACGCGAGTTTCATTGATGATTGGGGCTCTGGTAGTGGCCCTGATAACTATGGGTTCATCGGGGGGTACGCAACATTTAATGGATGGAGCAGGAACTACGGCGTGGTGCATGGCGCCACCTTTGACTATGCCGGCAATCATGGAATCGTGGAAGGCGATGTCATATTCCTGGGTTCCGGATATAACAATAACGATGGCGTCATAAACGGCAACGCAGATTTTGCCTATAATAATGTAGGGGCATTCAATTACGGGACGGTCAACGGCAACGCCACGTTCTACGCGAACGACGATTCTTATGGCCGGTATAATTTCGGTACCGTGACGGGAACGGTAAGCTATCTCTATGGCTGTACTGACCCCCTGGCCATCAACTACGAGCCGAGCGCCCTGTATGACAACGGCTTCTGTGTTTTGGTGGGCACGTCATCTGACAACCCCTCTGGGTCTACCGTGGCAGGGCCAATCACGTTTAGGAACGGATATTCGAATTATGGCACCGTCACAGGCGATGCGATATTTGAGGGGGGTTCCTATAATTACGCTACGGTCACAGGTGATGCGACTTTCTACGACATCACGTCGACGGCAGGTGTCCTCTATGTGAGCGATTCGTTCTATGGCACGGGAATCGTCGGGGGCACCTTGCGTGACAGCGCCTCCGAGGTAATCTCCTCAATCGAGATCCTCGATGGCGCGATTGTCTCTGGTGTCGTTGACGCCGATTCGATTGTCTTCAATGGATCCACCATTAATTATGATGTCACGTACGGAACCACGACGTTCGATGACTTCTCTCTTAACATGGGGCAGGTGAACGGCGACGCGATATTCAACACGACAATGTATGCCTCCACCTCGCCCTCCGGAGGGAGGTTCCCCCTGGAGAACAATTCATTGTGGCTCGGAACGGTCACGGGAACCGTCTATGGGTCAGACATGGTTCCTGTCACAGATTACGATTTCTATGACAGCTCGATCAACATGTCGGCGATTGCGGGCAATGCGCATTTCAACGATAACAGCTACAGCCAGGGAACGACCATAAGCGGGAATGTCACGATCAATTCGACGTATTATCATCCAACGGTCCCAACGACGTCGACCTTCAGGCTCTCGGGCTCGGCATATTGGCGCGGTACTGTCGGCGGTACCATGTTTGCCTCCGATGGGACCACGCCTATGACGAATTTCGTGTTCACTGGGTCGAGCGCGAACAATGGTACGATCACGGGAACGGCGACCTTCTCTGATTTGGCTTCAAACAACTCAACGATCATCGGTGATGCCGTCTTTACCAACACGTCACCGTTCCGAGTCGGTACGGTCACGGGTACGACGACGCTTTCGGGCATATCCCAGACCATATTGAGTGTGAACAATGTCTTCAATCTCATCAAACAGATATTCAGCAGGGACACCCTCTATATTCAGGCGGGAGGCAGTCTCAATGTCAGCGGCCTTCTCACTTTGCTGGGCTTTGATTCCGGAAATCTGCTGACGATCAAGTCGACGACTCCCGGCGTGACGGCCAACCTCGGCATAAACGGATCGTCAACCCTCGATTTCCTCAGGATCAAGGACATTCGTAATTCAGGGAGCTCTTTGAGCCTTGTCGGCAAAACCATCTATGATGACGGGGGAAACGTCGGCTTCACCTTTAACTCAAACTCTCAGCCGAGCTCGCGAGGCAGCCTGACCTCCGGCGCAACCCGTCCTCCGACGCCGAATGTTCGCGCATCTGAGGCCGCAGCCGCGGCTGCCATACGGGCCGCCCTCGCCGCCGCGTCAGTCAGGACAACATCGCTCGGCACGGCATCCGCGCTTGTTCGCGAATTCCGAAAGGCGACGGCCGAGTCGCTCTCAACTGTCTCTTTGCCCGTTAGCCTCGTTGGGCGCCTTCCGGCCCTGACCGCTCTGCCTGTCTTCGGTGGGACAGGGAAGAACTCGTTCTCCTTCCAGGCGCCGATATCAAAGTTCCTGTTCGTCCCTGTCTCTGAGACAGCTCTTTCCTCAATATCCACCTCCCCTCGGCTTGCCGCATATGTGAGATCTATAGGAGTGTCGAGCGCCCAATCTTTTGCCCGCATACATGTCAGCCCCAAGATTGTCGCCCTTGCTGATTCCGCGATCCCAGGATTGTATTCGGTTTCCGTCGACGGCAAGCCCGTTCAGACCGAGATGACGTCGGATGGCGGAGAGGTCGTCTTCCAGCAGGTTAGGGTCGCCCCTGGAGCCATCGTCGAGGTCTCTGTCTCGCCGGTGAACGGCAATGACATCGTCGCTCGTTTTGATGGGAAATCGATACAGTTCGGCGCCACAAATTCCGTGTCCATCAGCGCGCCACTCGCTCCAGGCTCCTATCTCCTTACCTCGTCGGCATCGCCGCTGTCCCTCGCGGTCAGGGTTTCTGCTCCTGTGTCTCAGGCGAAACCCCAGGCTTCCGGATCGGGTATATCTGCTCCCGAGTCTCCGCCGGCAAGGTCTCTCTGGGGGAGGCTTCTCGGTCTCTTCGGGATCAGATAGCTAAAGTGAGTGGGTGGGCTTATAATTAAAGGCATCATTAAACAATCAACATGAATCTTCAATCAGGAATCTTCGACAGGGCGCGTCTGGTCTCGAACGTCCTCATGCTCGTCCTCGTCGCGGGGAACATATTCTTCAGCATCCAGTACGCCGAGGGCGTCAGGCAGCAGGCATCGGCGGTCGAGGATGATACCTCCCAGCGCCTGCAGATGGCTCGCTTCCTCAAGTTCTTCATCGATACGGTGCTGAACGCGCAGGGAACCATATCGACTGACCAACGCATCAAGCTCGAGAGCGACGTCCGCCAGATAGGCGACGCGGATGTGCTCGGGCAGTGGAACTCCTTCGTCGACAGCACCGACGCGGCCCAGGCACAGGAGAGGGCGGTTGGCCTCATGTCCCTCATAGCGAACAAGCTCATATAAACAATGAACAATCATCAGCTCGATCTCAGAAAGAAGACGGATCCCCTCGTTGTGGAGAGGGTTGTGTTCTCGAAGAGCCCGTGGCGCATCGAGTTGGCCAAGGTCATCCTCGGGGTCCTCGTCGCCACGGGGGCGGTCTTCGCCATATCAAAGGCTGATGAGGTGTCATCCATTCTCATAGGAGAGAATCCGACAAAGAGCTTTTCGGCCATAGGCTTCGTCATGAGCGTCTCGGAGGACTCTCTGCTCATAGAGAAGGCGAGCGGGTCAGATGGCAGGAAGGACGCTCAGTACACTTTTTCGATAGCATCCATCTCGAAGGTTGAGACGAGCGATTACGTTCCTCTCGCGCTCTCATCGCTTCAGGTGGGCGATCAGATCATCGTTCAGGGAACCGAGACTGGTGGGGTGATAACCCCGACTCGAGTCGTCTCGTTCTCTTCTGTCCGTGCCGCTGACGCGGTTGCCGTAGATGATTCCTCAGTTGCCACGTCATCGGTCGCCACGTCGACCCTTTCAGAGGGTGTGACGGTTCCTGACGAAATCCTCGCATCGAGCACCCCGTCTGATTCCCTCGTCATTGAGTTCGCGACCTCGACAGGCACGTCGACACCCGTTGACGCCGGTCTCGCGACAACATCGGATCCCATCGTCGCTTCCACCTCGCCTGAGGTCATCATCGATTCGTCGGCCTCGTCGACACCGGAAGTTTCCGTGGAATCATCTGCCACGTCATCAACGGACGCCCAGCTTCCCGTCGCTGAGCAGGCGGATCCGTCCCCAGAGCCGACACCTGCTCCGGAGCCTGCGCCGGAAGTCGCTCCAGAAGAGACCCCGGCACCAGAGCCCGCACAGGAATCCGTTCCGGCGGAATAATTTCCGCTCATCTCACTCCTGATTTTTATTTTCATCACAAAATATTTTCCCGCACTCGCGGGAAAATATTTTTTTTCGCGAAAAAGTGCATAACTTTCTTTGAGTCTCGGGCTCGCGCGTCTATAATGTAAGTGCACCCTCGTGGTCGGCGAAGGGAAGCGTCTAACATTTATTTTATTGCGGGATAATATCCGCACATGCACATGGCAAAAACTAAAAAGAAGGCAGTGAAGAAGATCGTCAAGAAGACGGTCAAGAAGGCAACCAAGAAGTCTGCTGCAAAGAAGACTTCGAAGAAGCGATAGTTCATTCTAGAAGGCCACGGCCACACAGATGACGGCGCGCGCTCCTGCTTGCAGGAGCGCGCGCTTCGCT
>Ga0172380_10004610_pt1 | contig 17522 bp, 20 predicted proteins | sample Leawe162metaG_FD_119747 | JGI IMG/M metagenome (GOLD analysis project Ga0172380, IMG submission 119747) | Leachate microbial communities from a municipal landfill in Southern Ontario, Canada - Leachate well 162 metaG | ecosystem: Engineered > Solid waste > Landfill > Unclassified | place... | reverse complement strand
CTCAAGATTTGACCTTAAATCCTGAAGAGCCTTTCCTGTAATATTTGTTGTTTTGGTAACATCTGATAATGCATCAGACATCTCAATACTCTTACTTATGCCTAAACCAATTGGGGCTAATAGAACAGCACCAACTGCCATAGCTGCAAAACCCATCTTCATGCGGTTCATTGATTTATTCATGTTCCGGGCTGCTCTATCAGTAACAGCATCCAGTTCTCCGAATTTAACTCTGATCCTATCGGCTGTGTTACTGAATTGATCCTTCAGGGAGAACACAATTCCAGTACCTATACCTCCTGTTCCTGATCCAAATAGTGACATATTTTTCTATTTATTTTTTTCCTTTTTCTTTGGCTTTTTCTCCCTCAATGCGTTCATATTCTCTTTGTGCTTTCATGCGTTCCATCATGTAATAAATAGTGCTGTAATCCCAACCTGCAACATCGTTCAAACTTAACGACAAACCTCCGTAAGATAAGTCAAACCAAACATCCCGGATATCATAAAATAGTGCTTCATTGCAAATCTTATCATATCCGGGATTGGCTTTTATATCGCTAGGCTGGGGAAGAAAAAAGCCGGCATAGATACTAAATCTAATTGCTGCTGCTTTCTCGTATCATTACGGTATTGAACGACAATAGTTGAATCTACTGAGGCCTCTTTACTCATGATCTCATGCCTTAATGCCTCAATATCCTTCAAGGTAAGTTTGTCCAGTGGCACAGGTTGAACAACTGGCTTATCTCTCCCGACCGATAATTCTTCATCGACATATTTCGGAGTGTGCATTAAGATTTGAGTATGTGAATTGACTGATTCTTCAGTAAGCACTCCCTGAAATTTAGCGGACTCTTCTGCTGTCAGTAAATTCCAGTTTACTTTTACCCCACACTCAGGTAAAACAAACTCCTGATTGAAATACTTCTCCGTAATTTCACGGTAATTATCAAACATGATCGGGAAATCACCCGCCAATGCCTTTTCTGTCTCTGTCACGGATAGTTCGTGTGTGATCTCATGCTTCTCTATATAATCACTTATCATGCGCTCACGGGTCCAGTAAAACGGTTTTACCGGAAAGTTCTGATCCGTAAAATCAACAACCTTTCTTTCTTTAAGTTTCTTGCCATCTTCGGTTGGAAACTCATAGTCAAAGATGAACTTACGATCATCCCCGTTGGATAGCTGTCTCAACTGGAATAAGATTGCTTTACGGTCCGGTTCCAGTAAGCGGCTAATGTCCGCTTTTGTCAATTCAGCTTTTGTTTTCTCACCAATGAACTCAATACAATCAAACAAGAGTTCTTCAAATCCTGTCAATCGTTTCTTGTCAGATTGGTTTGTGATCAATGCCTGATGCCTACCCAATAGTGACAGCAATCCTACCTGAATGCCACTGGGAGTTACATAGTTTCCTGATTTTCTTACATCAAATTTTGCCATTTTCGCTACAATTTAATTAATTATTACTTATATAAAAATAAGCAAATTACAAGACCAAAAAAAGGGATAAACTTTCGCCTATCCCTTTTCACACATGGTATTAAAACTATACAGATACATAATCCTCTACGGACCACGTTACTGTTCTCATGACGTCTGCTGAATTGTCACCTCTGGTATCATAACCAGAAGATTCAATTTTTTTGATCCAGTGTTCGCCAATAAAGAAGCGATTGCTCGGAATACCTCCCGGACCTAGTTCGATTAAGAACCCGACCCCGACATATACCCCTCTCAGGCCACTTGCAGCTGATTGAAATTTTTTCCATATGATGCCATCTCCTGTAATAGCGTTCACCACTAATTCAGCAGACATATCACCAATGATTTTCTTACCCGGCGTTTTCACATCAGGTTTATTTCCGGGAGTGCCCTGTTTGTGTTCGGTCCACTCTACGGTAGGAGGTGTAAGTCCTTGGATATATGCTTGGATAACTCCATCAACTTCCAAGGCAAAGTCATAATTTTTCAAAGGATTATCGACTGCCATAACAATACAATTTTATAAGGTTTTTAAAACTTGAATATTCATAATAGTTGCACTGTCAGCAGGAGCAACATCAATAGCTATATATTCATTTGCTGCAATCGGTTTGAAAGCAAAACGAACACGGTACTTTCCAGCGTCAATATCTTCGGCTGTATTGAAGGATAATTGGGCGGGAGTTTTGGCAAACTGATCACCAAAATAATGCCACCAAACGCCTTCTCCCTTCAATGGAGAATCGTCACCTTGGATTGCTCTTCCATCAACCAATATGGTACGGATAAAAGGTAACATTTCCCGGTAAAGTTCATTGAACATTTGAAAATCATTCGGTTGGAATGACTTCTTTTCTGCGATACCCTTCATGGCACGGGCAATGAATACGCAAAGATCGGCAATGTTTTCCTTACTGGTCAACTTCGTACGATCCTTCAACATCGAACGGTTACCCCATGAGCAAATACCGAAAGATGGATGATTGACAATTGCATTTACCCCTGCTTCGTACAGTGAATCAAACCGACCTTTGTTACCTGGGGCAATGAAGTTGATCACAACTTTATTTACACCATTGATTGATCCTCTTTGCTGTCCTGCTGCGGCAAACCATTCACCGTCATTGTCTGCAACTGCTCTCAATCCTGCGAAGAATCCAATAGCTGAAACTGACAAATCTTTTACCTCTGAATCTTCTGGATCGGTAATCTCTGCATCCGAGTACCACAAAGAAGCATAGAATGAATCAATCGAATCATGAGAATAAACGCCTGATCCGGCACGATAATCTGCGATCACGGAGGCGGTCAATCCAAGTGGCGTTCTGGTTACGGCTCTCATGTCTTTACGACCTTCCACGTAAGCAACCAATCCGGTATCAACATCGGCATCTGACATATTAAAGTTCATGATCCGCATGGAATCCACAACTTCATCAAAAGCATGCCAACCATTCTTTGCTGTAGCTGATCCTGCGTAATCTGCTGCAACAATGGAGGCCAACGTCTGTACTCCACCTGAAAGGGTAACGGTTCCTACCGGGATAAGGTTTGTAAATGTATTGATCTTAACGCCTTCAGGTTTGGAGTTGATCTGTTCCAGTTCGGTAGTAGTGGGAGTGTTTTTCACGTTCACAACTACAAAAGAAATATCTGAATCAGGAAGAAGGACATCTATGTCAATCATCCCGGCAATTCCAGATTTGCTTGCGGTAACAGTGATCACCGTTCCGTCATATCCATCACCAACGCCTTTTGCATCGAATGTTACCTCACTTGCAATTACAGCATCCGCTCCATCCGCAAAAACACTAGCTGTTGCGGTTGCTGTTCCAGTGACAACCACTGAAGGAGTGTAAGCATTTGCAGCGATCCCGGACCCGATTGGAGCAGTGACATCAACTTCTCCTGCACCTGATCCAATGGAAGCGGTATAGTCATGAGTTCCTGCTGCATTTTTAGTCAAACAATCAATGACAAGTTTACTTGCCAAAGTATCTACGGTATCACTGGCTGCTTTCGCAACTTCAGCAATAAGAATAGCGCCTGAACCTTCATCAACCTTTAGCTGAATAGTGTCCGCATCTGCGCCTGTTGCTGTAACCGTATAGGTTGTGGTTGCCTGAGTTTCAGCTACACCTATAACGGTTTTGGTTCCAGTAGCAAAATCACCATCTACAGTAGACAAATCGTCAATATCTGTATAATTGTGGGCTCTGGTAACCCTTAATTTTGCGCCATTTTCCAAAGCGTGTTTGCAGTACAAAGGGAACTTGTCACCACTGGTCAAACTACCGAGTTTCCTTCGGAACTCAGTCCAGTTCGTTACAAGAACCTGTTTACCTGCCTCACCTCGCTTGGTTGGACCTTGAACGCAAATAATCCCTTTCAGGGAGTTGGCAATAATCACTGATAAGTCAGTGATCGTGGTCCTTGCACCGGGAGTTCATGATAAATTCGTCATTTTTCCGATTTTTATTAAAATTGATTAATAGCTTTTGACTTAAAAATAAACATTCTATGGATAAGATTGATCAAACCCGGCATTGAAACTGACCGGGTTCTCAATAGGTGGTTGTTCTTCTGGAGTTAAATTGTTCACTCCTTCAAGGTCTGCAAAATCGACTGAGAAATCAGTAAGTTTTGCTACTGCTGCCTGTACCTGATCCTCTTCCAGATCAATATTTACAGCCTGATATCGGTAACCTCTTTCTATAAATTCGGTCCCGGAGGTGTCAAAGGATTGCACCCTATGAAGATGAAAACCCTCTGTTAGTTCTGTTCCATCGTTATCATATGGATAGATAAATTTCCTGATACCAAATGCCTCAGTTAATATGCGTTCAATGATGGAAGCATATTCTTCTGTATAGCAAATGTAAGTGATCTGAAAAAGAACATCATATTTACTGTCAGCAGTGATCACCTTATCAAATTTCCCGGTGGTTTCGTTTTCCGTATATACCGGGATAGACTTTGTTCCGGTGGCTGCGGCCTCAATAGCGATCATGTCAACTATCAAATCATTGGTATGTGCTTCTTCTCTACTACTATAATTGCCTACATTGAATGTTTCAATCAGTTGGTTGCCCCCGGTAATAATCGCTTGCTTTGCAGCATTAAACCCGGAGTAATTAGAGGTTGGCAAAAACGGAACTATGTCAGGGAAATATCCTTTTGAGACACAAAGCAACCTGAGTGCTTCAAACAATCCGTTTTGTAAATGTTCTATTTTCATACAGCATATTTCTTTTTAAGGTTTTCCAGTAACATCTTCTGAAATAATCTTTCTTCCCTGATCTTTCTTAACATCACACTATGGGCAGGAGAAAGGAATGGTCTTAGCGGTATATTCCTTTTCTTGCTGCCAAACTCCATCACAGCAGCAACATTGGCAATCTCTTCACCATTTTTGTACTTTACATTTTTTTTAACCCCTATGAACACCATTTCAGGAGTTGCGTAACTGGTAATACGGTTGATCATATCACCTGTTCGCCTTAACATCAGGTTTGAATAACCTTTCTTGGATTTATACCGTTTGTACTTATCACTTAACGGTGGCCATGATGAAGGTTGGCGCTCGATCCACTTAATGATCAACCTTTCAGTTTTCAACCCGATCTGACGTAGCGTAGTCGTATTGGCAAGAACAATCTCCTTTTGCAAGTTCTGAGTTAATCTCCTTGCACCATTCCAGTTTCCTGTTCTCTTAATCGGCATCGCTATATATTTTTGAGTTTTCTTTTCACGTAAAACTTTACCATCGTAAAAGTATCTTTCAACTGGCCCAATGTTTCAATTCCTATTAAACGCATTTCAGAACCATCTAAGACGATTTTATCAATAGCAACATTGGTTATCAACTTCACGGATATCATTAAGGAGGTGGCAGCAATGGCATCGTAGTTGACAAGGATATATCCATCTGACAAATCCATTGTTCCTGTCGTGCGATCTGTAACCACTTCGGTCTGTTCCCACACCACCAGAACGTCTAAATTTACATCAGAGAATGACCCTTTCACGTTCAAATCCCGGTTCATACGATCCAGACTTTCAATCTTTCTTTTGTAGACAACCGTCTTTTGAAGAAAGGATTCCGAAATATCATTGACAGCGGTCCTGATCTGGGCAAAATCACTATCTGTTAATAGCTTTGTCATATTACGTCAAATTACCATAATCGTCTTTAACATATGCCACAAATGGAGGAGGTACGCTCTTCTTCTGTCCGCACATTGGTAAAGGATATCCAAGGGAATAAGCATAGTTGCAGATCGAAACTTTCAATTCACTGATCAATGAATCCGTTTTTACCAATAACTCATTTCCATCAGTCGCTTTTGCGTATTCAAATTCGGCCTCAACAACATCTGCCTTACCTGATTTTAGATGTTTCCCGGAACTGGCTGCTTCACCATTCACTCCACCCATGTTTTCAAGTACTTTTCTCACCAACATATTGTATGTTGTGAGTTCAGCAACCAATATCCTGAGTGTTCCGGTATAGCTTGCATCACTCTCTACATTTACATCTTCGATCTTGGTCCACTTTTGCAGGAAATAATATTGCTCCAGTTTAAAATCTTCGATCTTTTCATCAAGTGAGGTATCAGTAGGTAGAAATGGAAGTCTATTTTTTACTAATTCGATAACCGTTTTTAATGCCATGATTGATTGGTTTAAAAAAAGCCCATGTGCATGGGTGCAATGGGCTTTTTAATATAAAATAAAGTTAATTACTCTCCTCCTACAGCGGTCAAAGCATCTTTGAGTTGATTGAGTAATGAGACATCAGTCATAAGGACCTCTACGGTATCGTCATTCCCGTTACCCAATGTTACATCGCCTAACTTGAACCATGATCCTTTCTTTGTCAAAACTTCTTTTTCGATTCCTTCATCAATCAAGTTCTGAATTTCAAGTTTCATGTTTTCGGTATCTGAACCATCTGATTCTTCTTTTTCAGCATCCAGTTTGCTCTGCAACTCTTCACACTCGGCAATAAAAGCGTCAACCTCTTCCTTCATTTCAGGAGACATATATTCTGCTTTCTTTGCCTCAGTGATCGCCTCAGGTAGATGTTCCTCACTTAAATACGCTTTGGCAAGAGTCATGATCGTTTCGTAATTTGACTTACGAACTGCGGCCAATTCTGCTTCTTTTTTAAGCGCCTCTTTCTTCTCTGCATTTGTAGCAACATGACTGCGGTCATACTCTTCTTTAGTGATCTCGACAACCACGCCCTTTTTAATCAGAGGTCTGGCAATCTCTTCACTGAGTTTACCGGGAACACTACGAACCAAGCGAACATCTAAGGAAGGATTCCAATAACTACCGGATTCGTCTCTTAATTTTACATATGTGATTTTCTCTTCCATTACTGTAATCCTTTCTAATTAAAGGTTAAGCCCGGAGGCTTAACCCTGAATGTTTTAAAAGTTTCTGCTAAACGGGCGTCAATATCCATGTAAGCAGGGAATCCATTACCTGAGAATGCCAAACTCTTGTCAATGATCAATCGACCATCACGACGAAGAATAGCAAATCCAATGTAATCACTGACAAACAATTCAGTCTCCTGAGTTTGGTGATTGCGTCTGGTTTCGGTTTTCAAACCTTTCCAACGCAATTTGACCATACAACGGGGTGCTGAAAGCAACATCAGTTGATTGGATGGCATTACGAAAATATCTTCCTGCAAGGAAATAATCTTTCCCATCATTCCATTGATCTGACCAAGAGTTGTACCTCCGGCAAAACCTTTGAACTGGTCCAAAAGGGCAATATCCAAACCATCATCCTCATCATACAGAACACGGCCAACAGGTCTTTTAAGTCTCTCCATGCGGGAAACACCACGTTTGATATCCTTGTATGCAAAGGCAGAAGTTGTTGCAACTCCGATCACCGGGGCGCTCTCTGAAGAGTCAGCTTGTTCACCATTAATAAGAATTCTCAATGCTTCGCTGTCAGTTCCAATGGAAAGATCAATTCCAACCTCTCCAAGAAAGTTATACAGCATATCAATACTGGAACCATCAACCAGTTCATCAGTCAGTTTAAAACCAATACCTATCTTGTCCAGACTGGCAGATTTCTGACCGAAGGCAACGGTTCAAAATGGGATTGATTCAGCTTCACCAAGTTTTCTCGGTACAGCATTACCACGTTTGATATACGGCATTTTGATATCCCGGCTGGTCACGTTTTGAGTTGCGGCAATCCAGTTGTTATGAAAGCTCGATCCTTCATAATCAATACGGATGGCAGTCATGATCATTTCAGGGATGATGAATCTCCATTCCGAAGAGTTATCCCCGGTATTGTTCACACCATCAAACTCTGAATGTTTGATCAAGGCCTCATTCAGTGAGAAAGCGGTAAGGTTATCATTGCCAAACCTTTTTGCAGCAGAAGCAAGAGAATCACCTTCCATGAATACCTCCATCTGCCTCAGGTAAGTTTTATGATCAACTCCATAAGCGTAGCGCAATGCTTCGTCAAATGAGACGTCATAAGCAGGAATGTTACGTCCTGTCTTATCCTGAGTACGACCGTTTCGGGTCATAATGATATTTTTTACAAAGTCCGAAAAGGATTCTTCGTAAACCTGACGCACGTCCGAATTACTCATTGTCCCGGTTGCGTTCTTTGAGGACATAAGGTTTGCATTGTGCAATTTAACCTTGTTCAGTCTCTCTACAGTTACTTTAGACATATTTCTAAGTTTTTAAAATTTCACAATCAGTTAATTACGCTTCTGAGACAATGCCAGGGGTTACAAGTTTGGCTCTTAAATCCTCATGTGCTGCACGAAGATTTTCGTAGGCTACTCTCAACGCATTGAGTTCGATCAATAATGCTGCGGCATCGGCACCTGTATAAGCTGCTGACTCATCATCCGCAACATAAGCATCAAGTTCCTGAGAAGCATACGCATGATCATTACCGGCAACAATACCGTCAAGGATTCCAACAATCATTTGACCGTTTTCGGCTGCTCCTTTAATAACCATACCAACGGCATAGTCAGAAGAGGTTCCTGCCACATATTCAGGTACTCCGGTTGTGGCATCTTTTAACCCGTTAGGTTTAACCAGAACCCCGGCATTGATCGCACCACCGATTGCTTTCGCTTTAATAACGGCTGTGAAATAGGTTCTTACTGTGACTCTTTTTCCATCATCCCCACCAACAACAACGATACCCAATGGAACTTCAGTTCCGGCATCTCGTTTGTCGATAGTTCCATCTGTTTTGAGTGTCACTTCCTGACCAGGAGTCAATAGTGCTCCCGAATCGTTTACAAAAGACAGTTGCAGTGCATCGTGACGTAAATCGGTCATTACTACTACTGCTGCGTCTTGAATACTTCCTGTTGACATAATTCAAATATTAAATAGGTTTGATTTTATTACTTACGAAAACCGTTAGGCATATCAAATTGAGCATCTGTTTTATCAGGAGAATCTTTCTCTTCTTCTGGTACAGTAGTACGGAATGTGATTTCAGTTGATCCACACGATTTGCATGTGCCGCCAAATTCACCAATATTCTTCACTCCGTATTGCTTTAACAAACCGTCAATCTGCTTGTCGGTAGCGTTCGAAATGATGTCAATCACAGCCTGATCTTCGTTGTTTTCACCAACAGACAGCTTATAATGCTTTTCACATAACTGTCTTTTTGCTGTCAGGGTTTCATTGCCATATTTGGCAAGAGGGATCAAAGTTTCAACCGTTGTATTCTCACCAAATTCCTGTAAAGAGGTGGTTACGGCTTCAACCTTGTCAAGAGGGATAATTTTAGTGAGTTTCGCAACATCACCATTCGCTTTTGTCAGTTCAGTTTGAACCGATGCCAATTTCTCGGAGTTCGCTTTTTCCTTTGTATAAACATCGGTTTTAACAATAGAATACTGATTGAGCATTTCTTCTGTTAAGGTTTCTTTGTCGACTCCAAGCTTTACGGCCAAAATTTGTTGAAAATCCATAGTACTTAGTTTTTCCGATTTATTAAAATTAATTACATTCGCTTTATGTAAATTTAACTGTTTATCTGAGTTGAAACAATTTTCGTAAACAAAATAGCGGTTATTAGTTTTGTAAAAACCTGCCAACGGGTCCTTGTCAAATTTCTGTAATCCAACTACTGCGCTCTTTTCAACATTCAAAGGCTCTCCCTTTTCATTCAGGATTTTCGCAAATGGATCAGCACCCAGCCATACCAAAGATGTCTCGTAGGCTTCCAGAATCTTTGTGACAACCCGACAAACCATCTTGCCATCAACCATTGTACCTATCCTACTTTCAAACAACCATTCATCTTCCTCTCCGGTTCCGGTAGTGAAAACATGGGATGGTTCCCACTCAAATAAAACAGATACCGATACGCTCTGTATAGTTGGAACAGGGAAAGCCTGTAACTTACGGCAAATGTCAGCATGTAGTTTTCCATCAATGAAAATTGGGGCATCGATCCCGGCAGGTATCTTTGTTCCATCACTTGCAGTAAAAGCTTCGGTATATTTTGTTTGTCCTATACCTCCAACGGCGTTACTTACTTCCCATTCATGATTGACATAAACGGGTTTATACTCAAACAACCCCTTTGCTTTTTTAAGCACCCCCGGTTTACTAAAGTCAGTTGCTTTCCAACTTCCGGCACCAACAATAGTCGCTGTTATGTGTCGAAACATGAATGGTAAGAAATCCTCCTGTTTCGGGATCGCATCTTGAATATCTGGATTGATCACAGCTTGTCTGTAATCTTCTCCTGACCATCCGTAAGCATTCCTGATATTCTGGGATTCTTCTTTTTTCTGAGGTGAATGGAACATTGCCCGATCACCTATAAGCGTAATTGTGCTAATCTTTGTCATATTGATAATTATTAAATTACTGCGATCACACGACCCCTACAATGGGGATGATAACAAGGTTGCTGAATATTTGAACTACTTAACTGTTCGGTTGACATATTCTGAAATTCGTCCAGTTTAATACTGGTTGCAAATGGGGAAACCTCATTGATATTCTCAGGACTGGAGTTTACTTTGTTCTGAATCTTTGTAACGGTTGTTTCCGAAGAGAACCGTTTACCATTCATGAACTTGCAATAATCACAGGTAAGATTGTCAACCAATTCAACCACTTCATATTGTTCAACCTTTGCCTGCTTTATGTACATGATATTCGCATCATTGCGAATGTTATTCACAGTCGTATCAATCACCCGGCGAATCTTCCACCCTTCCATTTCTAACATGGACTGAAAGTGATCCTGAAATGATGCAATATTACCGGGATTGTTACCGAATGGTAGATCTCCTGAAACATAGTTATCTTCAATGAACTTGTAAACCTTCTTTTTGGTGTCAGCATCAGTTATGAATTTACCTAAGAACATGGAATCAAAACTTTCTGCAAATTCGATTGCTCTGAAATCATCCATCCCGAATATAGCTTCAGGTATCTGGAATCCATCTGCAAACTTAGATTTACTCTTGGAAAAAGAACCAGGTTCTCCGAACACAGTTTTGTCTTTCCGGTAATGCGTATAAATCTTGTCTACGTTGTTTACGGTCACCGCCAGTTGCTTATTTACATAGTCCTGTTCCCAACTCTTTAAAAGTTCTAAGTAAACGGTGTCGCTTACCGTATTGAGCGACGTAGTAGAATCCATTTTAGACAATGTTTCACTTATTCGCTTACCGATCCTGGCCATTGCCTTTTTGTAAACAAGAAATGATTGATTGAAGTATCGTTCAGCAAAGTTTTGAATCGTTTGATCACGAAAATTAGGAGCTTCCAATGAATGAAGATTTGCCAATGTTGATCCATCACAGTCTACCGTGTGATACTGGTATTCCGGGACATGTTTTTTCAACCGTTTTTCAACCCGTTTTATTTCCTCTGCGACCACCGGTTCTTCTTCCGGTGCCTTCTTATCTTCGATAGGTGGATCGTTCGGTGTAGGTGACGAAACAGGCACGGATGCACCATATACTGGACCATCTTCTGCCGGGTTATCATATCCCATTTCGTTTGCCGCTCCTGTTTGATCAATAATACCCTCATTTCGTTTTTTGATAATATTGTCAATTTTCAACTTCTCTGCTTGCTCTTCCTTCATTCGATCACCTACCAATGGTGATTCAGAAACAACTTCCACATATCCGGGAGAATACCCTTTCAACCTCAAAGCCATATAATATGCCTCTGCGAAAAAGCTATCAACCGCCTGTTGGTAATCCCTGATCTGAGAAAGCATCTTCTGTAAGATCACTCTTCCGAATGTCTCCGTTGTGGAATAGTTTCTTCCAAGCATATTTGGGTCTTGTTTCAACCCTGCAAAGATCATAAGCTGAACAATCTTTACAAGACCTTCTGCCCCCGTAACATTCATGTTATTTCCCTGAAGTTGGAACTCATGCGATCCCTTGAACCCGGCAACCATGCCCTTGCCTAAATTCTTTTCCAGTTGTGGGTAAACTTTTTTCTCTAGGTACTCAATCAATCTGTTATGATATACCTCTTCGCTTTCTCCTACATCTTGCTCAGGAGGTGTTACAGTTGCGCTTAGGAACCCCAACATACCAAGCTTTTGCATGATGAATTTAAGGTTTGCAGTCATATCCTTCTGTATGATCAACCCTTCAACCGCCCCCATGAATGGAGGAACAGGATAAGGCCCCTCGTAAATTCTCCTGAGCGCAATATACTTGTAAGTTTTTGTGTTAAGCTTTTTCAACCCTTGAAAATCTGTTTCCACACCTATTGAGGTCATGTTCTGGTATGGGTCAAATGTTTGCGAATCTTTGTTATAAACAAAAGTAATATACTTCGGGGCAACCCTTACTATCTGTTTAATACCGGATAGTGTTTTGTCAGGAATAATTTCAGCACTCAAAGCGCCATTAATCACAATCTGAGTGAGCAAATCTGCTTTCAATGATCGAATACCACCGGAGAAGTTATACCATTTTTTCTGTTCCTGTTTCAGAAACTCTTTCATCTCGGCAGCAAGCTTTTCGTCCAACTTATCTGAGAAATAAATTTCATGATCTGTATTGGCAAGCTGAACAATGTTGTCAAGAGCATAACCAACGTCCTGATTATACACCGCCAAATGCTCCATTGTGGTGAACCATTCACGGGCGAAATCCAATGGAACTTCCTGAAGTTTCCTACTGGGCATAAACCCCTGCCATGTTGGAACAGTTGACCGTTCCCCTCCACTTGAGTAAGGTATATAACCGGGTGTTTGATATTTTTCTTTCAGCTTATTATAGATGAAATTTCCGAATTGATCCAGTAAATTCATGTTAATATTTTTTACTAAGATAAAAAGAAACACGGCACAAAAAAACCCGGATATTCTCCGGGTTAAACAAGAACAAAAATAATGCTATGTTTTTCGATCTTGAAGCGTTATCACTATGAGAACAACGGCACCAACTACCCATCCCCAATATGGCTTGTTTGCATATACCATATAACAGGAAAGGAATGATAAAATAATGGGCGTTATGTTCTGGAGAATCATTTTCGTTTTCATCACTTATCAATTACAAGTATTGTGCCTCCAATCATTGTACCGCTCTCCTTGAAGGTTCCAGGTTCTATTTCATATTCATTTGCATTGGAATAATGAAGCCATTCCCGGAACTCTGTCTCTTTCCGGTTGGTTGATAACTTCCAATGATTTGAGACGATTGACACTAAGCGTCCACCCTCTGACAGGCATTTAAACATCTTATATACATGATCAATATCCTGATTCTTTGAGAATGGAGGATTCGCAATGATAGTATCATATCTATCATGATGGAAATATGCAAGTTCAAGAAAGTTGTGTTTCAGGAAAGCAAAGTTTTTTATGTCCCGGAATAGAATCTTCCGGTTTAACTCCATCAGTTCACAAACATAAATAAAACTATCAGGATCATATCTACGAATAGCTTTCATGATAGCTCCCTGCCCTGCGGATGGTTCCAGTATCTTACCCCTTACTGAATGGAAAGTAAAAGCAAGTTCAACCAAATAATCTGCCAATGTATCAGGAGTTGCGAAGAACTGATACTCTTTCTTTAAATCCCGCTTTTCACCATTGGCAACCTGACCTAACATTTCGCTTGGGTCCTGATCAAACACAAACCCGGAAACCTTGCCACCTTTCCATTTGCCACCGATTAAATCCATGGCCTTTTTAACTTCCAGATACAATTTTCTGTCAAGTTGAATATCAGGTAACCGGGCAATGTTCCCGGTTACCTCACACATCTTTAATACTTCTTCCTTCGTCATTTTAAAGGTTATCAGTTTTAAAACCAGTCATTTTCAACGCACATATTGAAGAATTCACGAAATTCTGCTTGTATCTCTTCTCTGGTTATTGGGTAATCGGAAAGTGCCAAACAGGTATCTTCAATGTCATGAGTGATCTGTGATTCATGATTTGCAAGTTCCCGGTGTATGATCTTCTTTTTCCCGTTCTCTTCCATGTCCTGAGCAATGGCCTGTTCATGGATGGTTTTTAATCCACTCCATAACTCTATGGCGTTTTCTTTCGGACATATCAAATATGCACCCAGATTAACATACTCAACTCCTTCTTTTCGTTTTTCGTCAAACTGTGATTGACCAACAGCGATTTTCTCTTCCATATACTTATTTTTCATCGTGTATAGTTTTAAGTTGAATTTAACGTAAGTTTTCCGGGATATGCTTTTCGTATTCTCTAACCTGTTCCATCATTTCAGTTGTGAACAGATATTTTGATCCTTTATACATTGAGTAAATTAATTTACACTTTGAATAACGCTCCGGGTTCTCCATTATCCATGCAAGTGCTTTGTCCTGATCGTCGAATTCCTGATCATGTTTAATATTACCGGATTCCAAAGAATTCAATCCAAATGCGATTGCTTCTGCATTTTCTTTCGCTCGACTTTCAGGATGGTTATAATCATAGCCACTCTGTCTGGTAAAAAACTGAATACTGGATTTGATCTGTGTTCTATTCAGGTGCTTTTCACCTTCGACCACCACTAAATAATACCCATCAGTATCATTTTGCATTTTAAGTTCTACTACATACTTTTTCATGTTATCTATTTTTATGTTCATCAAATTACCAACCAAAAAAAAGGCCGGAGCCGTTACGCTCTGACCAATTCGTTAATACCGAAATCGCTGTAAACAGGTCGCCTTTTACTTCTTTCTATTTCCAGATTAACCTTACTAAACCCGTTTTTCTTAATCCGGTTAAGCAAGTAAGAAAATGACCTTATATTGGTTTGCCGATCATGTCATACAACTGATCGAATGGAATCCATCCATGGCCTTCCTTCCATGCTTCATGAATTCCCATCCTTGCCCCGGGGTAAACCTTGTTTACCCTCTCGAACGCTCTTGTCTCAATTTTAATCATGGTTATTTATATTGATTAAACTTCTGCAAAGGTAAACCATTTTTGATAATTGTCAAGCATTTTGTAAAAAAAAGATGGGAGCGTTACAAACTCCCATCCCACGTTGAACAAAACGATAAACAAAACACACGAAAAGCACGATCAAATATAGTCTTTTATTTGAATGGGTCGAAATAATTGTATTCTTTTTTTAACTCAGCTTCTATTTCAGGCTCTGTACAGCCCTCTTTTAGCTTTTTGATAACTTCCTTAATAAAAATCATTTTCATCTTTAGAAAAGACCCGTACGTTCCCGGAGCATATGTTTTACTGTTAAGGTTGACAGCTTTGTCGATTATTCCATCCATACTACGAAAAAGGTAATGCGCCACTTGGTTTATAATAGTTTTTCCTGATCCAGTTCCAATATACGAAAGCATCTGCCATGTTCGGAGACTTTCCGCCCAGTTTCTTTTTTATTTCATCTTTCGACTCAATGCCGATCTTACCGCCCATGGTCTTGTATTTTATTACAGTGAGTTCACGTTTCAATGCCCTGAAAACATTCTCCGGTAAGCTCATTCTTATGTCACCTCGTTTCAGGTCCAGCATAGCAGTAAAGTACATTTGCGCTCTCAGGGAATTGAATTCGTACAGTGGTTTATTCGCAATTTTATCCATAGGTAGAACCTCCTTTTTCTGGCCTCCCTGTAAACCTATGCAACGGACCCGGTTATTCCTTAACGTGTTGATCGTTCCAACACCTACACCAACCGCATCAACTCCTACGTTCCAATCTTTGACATCATAATCGACTAACTTACTGGTATTATAAACAACAGTGTGTGCAAAGTGCTTTCCTTCTCCCATTTCACGTACTTTCTGGTTCGGTAACATGATATTGTAAGCAAGGTAATTTGCATCCGGGCAATGGAACTCGTGCAACTCCTGAAGTTCATTTCCTCTGCCCCAGGCTAAACAGGCTTTGTCACCATCAATACTATTGGCAATGTCAGCACCCAAAGCATTTGCAGCATCCTTGTCTACCCTGAAAGGAATATCAATGAACTTCTGCTTATTGTGAATATTGCACTTATCCATGTACTCGCCTCTGATAAGGGCGTCAGTATCTTCCGTTGGTGCTATGCCTCTGATCCGGGATTTGAAGAACGGACTTTCTTCTCCATACTCTTCTTTCCTGAAGTTGATACTTTCAATGGTTACCGCTCCCGGAATTATCGCTTTATTCAGGACCACGTTAGGATGATCATATGCCGAAATTGTGATATGCTTTGTCCGTTTCTTCTCACAAAATAGATGAAGAGCGTCAAACTGGCTATCAGGGTTACCAACTGCAATGATCATGTTATTTTTAGCTGTGGAAGTATTCTCTACTGCTTTGATCACGGCCATTGGCAACCCGGCGCACTCTTCCAGAACAAACAACATATTTTCCCGGTGAAAACCCTGCATTTTAGTTGCAGATTCTTCTCCTGCGCCAACCTGAGACACAAAGCCAATGGCCTCATGACCCGCTCCACCATCAGTAAAATCGTCTGATTTTTTATTCCTGTTCCGGGACCCTACTTTTCTCCTGCTATCAACTGTGAGGTTCAACTGGAGCATTTCCGAAAAGGTCCTGATCCGTTGGAATTTCGGGAAAGCAGTAGCAACCTCCATCCATAGGATTTTCTTTAACTGGTCCTTTTTGGGTGCTGTAGTAACGACAAGTGAATTCGGGAAAGCATCTAGGAACCAGTAAATGATCCGTGGGAGAACATATGTTTTCCCGGTACTGGTTGCTGACTCAATCCCGACCCATTCACCATTTGCCAGTGCATTGATCGCTGTAGCGAATGGGTCAGGCGTTCCATCCCAAATATGGTTTTCATATCCGGGAAACTGTTACCAATACCAATTGGTTATCGGTTCACTGAATCGCTCCATCTGCCATGCAACCGGATCAGTCTGGTATAGCTTACTCTGTTCCCTTTTGAGAAGTTCTTGTATCGCCTTCCTTTTCTTGCTCCGGGGTCTTATCAGCATCTTTCAGTCTTTTGTTTAACTCCTCAGCTTTACGGTGAATTTCAGGTGCTCCAATCGCACCGTATCGCCTTCTCTTTTTTTCTTTTGCCATGATTATCTTCTTTAAATCAATAGTGCTAAGATAACAAGTCATTAACGGTTTTTCTAAATATCAACCATTCTTTATTATCAAAATTATACAGCTTCTTATTACCTTTTTCTTCAATATCATTTAGATCATAAGACACTAAATATATTTTACCGTTTCGATCAAATCCAGTGACCCTGTATCTATATTCATGATCTTTGTAATAAGAACCTTCAAAAGCCCTATAATGATCATGTAAAAATGGAGTTCTGTTAATCCATTTTTCAAAGCTTTTATACGCAGAACTATTACTATACCGTATAGCCTTCTCATAAAAACGTTCTCCTTGTGTTTTACCGTTATAACTCGTTCCAATCCAATATCCTGAACTCATTTTTTTAGAAAACATTTTAAAATCATCAGGGTAAAATTCCATACCTGATTTAATAGCAATTTCTAATGTTTGTGACATTATATCATTCAGCATTTTGAACGATTT
>Ga0172380_10004609_pt1 | contig 17525 bp, 13 predicted proteins | sample Leawe162metaG_FD_119747 | JGI IMG/M metagenome (GOLD analysis project Ga0172380, IMG submission 119747) | Leachate microbial communities from a municipal landfill in Southern Ontario, Canada - Leachate well 162 metaG | ecosystem: Engineered > Solid waste > Landfill > Unclassified | place... | reverse complement strand
CCTAGATTATGCCCTGCTCGCGCAGCTTGTCGATGGCATCCGCATCGAATCCGGCTTCGCGCAGAATGTCCTCGCTATGCTGGCCCGGCGCGGGCGCGCTGCGCTCGATGGCAAAGTCGAAATCGGAGAGCTTCCAGGGCGGCGCGAACTGCGGCAGGCCGTCGGCCTCGACGATCATGCCGCGTGCCTGCAGTTGTTCGTTTTCGAGCGCTTCGGCGATGGTGAGCACCGGCGTCACGCAGCAATCGACGCCGGCGAATTTTTCGATCCAGTGGCTTTGCGGCTGGCTGGCGAAGACGGCGGCCAGTTCCTGCTTCGCCTTCTCCCCCTGCGCGCCGAAGGCAAGGTGGAAGGGTTTGAGATCGGCCCGCCCGAGCGTGTCGCAGAGCAGCTCCCAGAATTTCTTCTCCAGCGCGCCGACCGCCATGTGGCGGCCGTCGGCCGTGGCATAGACGCCGTAGCAGGGCACGCCGCCGGAGAGGAGGTCGGCGCCGCGCGGCGGCGGCGCCAGGCGCGCCAGGAGGCCGGCGAGCGGGAACACGGCGTGCGCGAAGACGGCATCGGTCATGGCAACATCGACCTGGCGGCCGCGGCCGCTGGCGCGCGCATCGATCACCGCGGCGAGCAGCCCCACCAGCGGCGCCAGCGCGCCGCCGAGGAGATCGCCGATCTGGAAATTCGGCACCGCCGGCGCGCGCCCGGCTTCGCCGATCTGGTCGAGCACGCCCGCGTAGCCGATGTAGTTGATGTCGTGCCCGGCGCGCTGGGCGTAGGGGCCGGTCTGGCCGTAGCCGCTGATGGAGCAGAAGACGAGGCGCGGATTGATTTCGGCGAGCGCCGCGTAGCCGATGCCAAGCTTGTCCATGACGCCGGGGCGGAAGCCCTCGATGACGACGTCCGCCGACAAAGTCAGTCGCTGGAACACGGCGACGCCCCCGGGCTTTTTCAGGTCGAGGCGCAGCGCGCGCTTGTTGCGGTTGACCAGCTTGAAGAAGGCGCTGGTCTCGCCTGCGTTTTTTACACTGGGTGCACCCATGCGGCGGGCGTAGTCGCCCTCGCCGGTGTCCTCGATCTTGACGACGTCGGCGCCGAGGTCGGCGAGATGCTGGGTGGCAACGGGGCCGGGCAAGAGCCGGGTGAGGTCGAGTACGCGCAGGCCGGCGAGCGGCTTGGCGCGTTCAGTCATACTTCCTGGCGTCGTCTATCACCTTGCCGTCGTTGGGCAGTTCGTCCGGCGCGGCAAATGCCACTTCGCCGCGCAGCTTGGTGACGTCGCGAAGGCTCTCGGCGATAGCTTTCGCCAGAGCGTCTGTGGCGGCTGCCTCGCAGTGCAGTGTCATGCGGTCCTGGCCGGACTCGTTATCCACCACCAGGCGCGCCCTGGCCACTTCCAGATGGCGCTTGAGAACTTCGGCGATCTGGCTCGGGTGCACGAACATGCCCTTCACCTTGGCCGTCTGGTCGGCGCGACCCATCCAGCCCTTGATGCGCACGTTGGTCCGCCCGCAGGGGCTGATGCCCGGCAGCACGGCGGATAGATCTCCTGTGCCGAAGCGGATCAGCGGATAGTCCGGGTTGAAGCTGGTGATCACCACCTCGCCGACTTCGCCGGGCGCCACCGGATCGCCGGTGCCGGGGCGGACGATCTCGAGGATCAGCGATTCTTCCAGGATCAGGCCTTCGCGCGCTTCCGTCTCGTAGGCGACGAGGCCGAGATCGGCCGTGCCGTAGGCCTGCAGTGCATGGATGCCGCGCTCGGCACACAGGGCCTTCTGGTTCGGGAAAAACGCTTCGCCGGAAACCACCGCCTTCTTCAGGCTGGTGACGTCGGCCTTCAGTTCGTCCGCCTTCTCGATGATGATCTTGAGGAAGGACGGCGTGCCGATGTAGCCCGCCGGCTTCAGGTCGGCAATGGCCTGCACCTGCATCTCGGTCTGTCCGACGCCGGCAGGAAACACCGCGCAGCCGATCTTGCGCAATGCCCCCTCCGTCATGAAGCCGGCCGGCGTGAAGTGATAGGAGAAGGTGTTGTGCACCAGTTCGCCGGCGCGGAAGCCCGCCGCGTGGAGGGAACGGGCGAAGCGCCACCAGTCCTCGCCGGTGCCTTCCGGATCGTAGATGGGGCCGGGCGAACTGAAGACGCGGCCGAGTTTGCCCACCGGCGTGGCGTTCAGTCCGCCGAAGGGCGGCAGGGCCTTCTGCCGCTCGATCAGCTCGTGCTTGCGGATGATCGGCAGTTTTGCCAGCGCCGCGCGGCTGCTCACCTGCGCCGGAACGACGCCCTCGTACATCTCGGCGAAGGCCGGTGCGTGCTGCATGGCATGGGCGACCTGCCCGGGCAGGGCGGCGAGGAGATCCCGCTCGCGTTGCTCGGGGTCGCGGGTTTCCAGCGTGTCGAAGTATTTCATCAGGACGGTCTGCGGCTGCTAGGCGAGCCAGCGTTTTCTGCGGCGGTAGTGCTTGACGTCGCGAAAGCTCTTGCGTCCGGCGGACGACAACCCAAGGTAGAACTCCTTGACGTCCTCGTTGGAGGCCAGCTCCTTGGCATCGCCTTCCATGACGACGCGGCCGTTTTCCAGGATGTAGCCGAAGTCGGCAAAGCGCAGCGCGACCATGGTGTTCTGCTCGGCCAGCAGGAAGCTCACCTTCTCGCGCTGGTTGAGGTCGCGCACGATCTCGAAGATCTCCTCGACGATCTGCGGCGCCAGGCCCATCGACGGCTCGTCGAGCAGGATCATGGTCGGCTTGGCCATCAGGGCGCGGCCGATGGCGGTCATCTGCTGCTCGCCGCCCGAGGTGTAGCCGGACTGCGATGCGCGCCGCTGCTTGAGCCGCGGGAAATAGGTGTACACCATCTCCAGGTCGCGCTTGATGTCGGCGCGCGAGGCCTTGCGCGTGTACGCGCCGGTGAGCAGGTTTTCCTCGACGGAAAGGTGCTGGAAGCAATGGCGGCCTTCCATCACCTGGATGACGCCGCGCTTGACCAGATCGGACGGCGTCATCTGGTCGATGCGCACGCCCTGGAATTCGATGCTGCCCTTGGTCACGTCGCCGCGCTCGGCGCGCAGCAGGTTGGAGATGGCCTTCAGCGTGGTGGTCTTGCCGGCGCCGTTGGCGCCGAGCAGGGCAACGATCTTGCCCTGCTCGACCTGCAGCGAGACGCCCTTCAACACCAGGATCACGTGGTCGTAGATGACCTCGATGTTGTTGATGTTGAGGTAGGGCGTGCCGGCGGCGGTCTGTGCTTGTTGCATGGCGGTTCCAGTCGGGTTCGTCCGCAAAAGGGCTGGGCCGAGGGTGAGCCCTCGGCCCAGCCCTCTCCCGCGAACGGGAGAGGGCGGAGAGACTTACATTTCCTTGCTGCAGTCGCGCGGAGTGATGTTCTTCTCTTTGGCGTACTTCGCGGCGGATTCCTCGATCATGCCGCGCACCAGCTTCTGGTCGGACTCGATCCAGTCGGTGATGACCTTCCACTGCTTGCCGTCCCACTGCTGGAACTTGACCAGGCCGGAACCCTCGTGGTTGGCGCAGCTCATCTTCAGCGCCGGCATGAAACCCTCAGCGCCCAGCTTCTTCAGCATGGCGGCGTCGATGTTCAGGTTCTCGATGCCCCAGCGCATCTGCTCGCCGGTGATCGACTTGCCCTTGCCGTACTTCTCCTGCGCCTTGCGGATGGCCTCGACGGTGATGATGCCGTGCACCACGCCGCGGTTGTAATACACGCTGCCGATGCGCGACTTGTCCTCCATGTTGGTCTTGCCCTTGGCCACCACGTACTTCTGAATGTCCTTGATCACCGGGTAGTTGGTGCCGGAAACGTTGAAGCCCGCGGAGATGTAGCCCTTGGCGGCGGCGCCGGCCGGGATGGTGTCCTCTTCAGCGCCGGACCACCACACGCCGACGATCTTCTCTCGCGGGAAGCCGATCTTGGCGGCGGCCTTCAGCGCCGTCGGGTTCATCACGCCCCAGCCGCGCAGGATGACCCAGTCAGGCTTCTCCTGGCGCACCTGCAGCCACTGCGACTGCTGCTCGTTGCCCGGGTGGGCGACGGGGACGTGCTTCACGGTGAAGCCGTACATCTTCGCCTGCGCGTCAAGCACCGGAATGGTTTCCTTGCCGTAGGCCGAATCGTGATAGATGTTCACGATCTTCTTGCCCTTCAGCTTGTCCATGCCGCCTTCCTTCATGCCGATGAATTTGATCTTGGCAGTGTTCTGCGACCAGTAGTTGGTCAGCAGCGGGAAGACATAGGGGAAGACGCGGCCGTCGGAAGCATCCGTACGGCCGTAACCCAGGGAAATCACCGGGATCTTGTCGGCGGGGGCCTTCTCGATCACCGAGTAGGTGATGCCGGTCGACAGCGGATGGAAGACGGTGTTGCCGGTCGGCCCGCCCTTCTTCATGCGCTCCCAGCACTCGACGCCGCGGGCGTTGTTGTACTCGGTCTCGCACTCCTCCCAGGTCAACTTGACGCCGTTGATGCCGCCGTCGCGCTCGTTGACCAGCTGGAAGTAGTCGATCATGCCGCCGAAAATTCCCGTTCCGCCGGCAGCGTAGGGGCCGACACGATAGCTGGGCAGGCCGATGTACTGATCCGCCGCCTGCGCGGCGGACGCCCCGAGCGCCGCGGCAACCGCAAAACCGATCAGAGCCGATTTTTTCATTTTCATGCTTTGTCTCCTCTTTGTTAGCGTTACGTGAAACGATACCGACAGGGTGTGCAACAAATCTATTCTAGTACCACAAACCCAAATGCTGGCATCAATACCCCAGACCCCAAAGCGGGCACTAGTGCGGGAACGGCCATAGCCGCAGCTTTTCCTTGCCGATCTGCCACAAACGCGCGAGACCGTGCGGCTCGACGATCAGGAAGAAGATGATCAGCCCGCCGAAGACGATCAGCTCGAGGTTGGAGCTGATGCCCTGCGGCACCCAGCTGCCGAGGGCATGCATGGAGACATTCAGGAAGATCGGCAGCAGCACGATGAAGGCGGCGCCCAGGAAGGAGCCCATGATGCTGCCGACGCCGCCGATGATCACCATGAACAGAATCCTGAAGGACAGGTCCAGGTTGAAGCCTTCCGGCTCCACCGTGCCCAGATAGGTATAGGCATACAGCGCGCCGGCCACGCCGCAATAGAAGGAGCTCACCGCAAAAGCCATCAGCTTGGTGTGCATCGGCCGGATGCCGATGACTTCGGCCGCCACGTCCATGTCGCGGATGGCCATCCAGGAACGGCCGATGCTGCTGCGCACCATGTTCTTCGCCAGCAGTGCGAGCACGGTGACGACGGCCAGCGTCAGCAGGTACTTGGCCTCGGGCGTCTCGAAGGCAAAGCCGAGAATCTCGACTTTCTGCGCCGTGATGACGCCCGACGAACTGTTGTTGGAGAACCAGGGGAATTTGGTCAATGCCCAGACGATGAAGAACTGTGCCGCCAGGGTCGCCACGGCAAGATAGAAGCCCTTGATGCGCAGGCTCGGCAGGCCAAACAGCATGCCGACTGCCGCCGCACACAGACCGGCCAGGATGAAGGCCACCAGGATCGGCATGCCGGGTACGCGCAGCACGAAATTGTAGGCGGCGAAGGCGCCCACGGCCATGAAGGCTGCCGAACCGAGCGAAAGCTGTCCGGCATAGCCGGTGAGGATATTCAGGCCGATTGCCGCGAGGGAAAAGATGAGCACCGGAATCATGATGCCCTGCAGCCAGTACTGGCTGGCGAAGTACGGCACCACCAGATAGAAGAAGGCGAGGATCAACGCGATTGCGATGCGATCCTGCCGGATCGGGAATATCTGCTGATCCTGCCTGTAACTGGCCTTGAACTGGCCTGCTTCACGGTAAAACATTATCGGTCACACCCTGTCGATATGCTTCTCGCCGAACAGGCCTTCCGGCCGGACGAGAAGAAAGAGAAGCGCCATCACGTACGGGAACCAGCCCTCGATGCCGCCCAGGCTCGTCTCGATGCCGAAAGTGCTCTGCACGAAGGGCGGAATGTAGATTTCGCCCAGCTTTTCGCTGGCGCCGATGATCAGCCCGCCGACGATCGCCCCCGGTATCGAGGTAAACCCGCCAATGATCAGCACCGGCAGCGCCTTGAGGGCGACGAAGGTCAGGGCAAACTGCACGCCATTGCGCGCGCCCCACATGACGCCCGCCACCAGCGCGACGAGGCCGGCCACTGCCCAGACGATGCGCCAGATATTCTGCAGGGGAATGCCGATGGCCAGCGCGGCCTGGTGGTCGTCCGCCACGGCGCGCAAGGCACGGCCGACCCGCGTCTTGTTGAAGAAGATGGCCAGTACGACCACCAGGACTGCCGAGACCCCGGCGGCGAAGAGGTCGAACTTGGAGACGCCGATGCCGGTGTTCTCCATCATCCACGCGATCGGCTCGTCCTGGATGCCGGGAATTTCCAGGCCGCGCACGCTGGCGCCCCACATGCCCTGGGCAAGGCCTTCTATCAGGAAGGTAAGGCCGATGGTGGCCATGAACAGCGTGATCTGAGGCTGATTGACCAGCGGCCGCAGCACCACGCGCTCGGTTGCGATGGCCAGCAGGATCATCGCACCGAAGGCGAGGATTAGCGCAAAACCGAAGGGCACGCCCATTTCCGTGATGCCGACGAAGGTCAGCGCGGCGAAGAACACCATGGCGCCCTGGGCGAAATTGAACACACCGGACGCCTTGTAGATCAGCACGAAACCCAGCGCAACCAGCGAATACATCACGCCGCTGAGCAAACCGCCGATCAGTACCTCGAAAAAGAATTGCATTTTTCCCTAGCTCCCGTAGGTCGGCCTTCGGGCCGACAGCGGCGGTCGGTGTCGGCCTGAAGGCCGACCAACATCCCGCTGCTCAATGGGCCACACCGAGGTAGGCCTTGATCACGTCTTCGTTGTTGCGGACCTCGTCCGGCGTACCGTCGGCGATCTTCTTGCCGTAGTCGAGCACCACCACGCGATCCGAAATGTCCATCACCACGCCCATGTCGTGTTCGATCAGGATGATGGTCGTGCCGAAGTGGTCGTTCACGTCGAGTACGAAGCGGCACATGTCCTGTTTTTCCTCGACGTTCATGCCGGCCATCGGCTCGTCGAGCAGGAGAACCTTCGGCTCGGCGGCCAGCGCGCGGCCCAGCTCGACGCGCTTCTGCAGGCCATAGGGCAGACGGCCCACCGGCGTCTTGCGGATATGCTCGATTTCGAGGAAGTCGATGACCTCCTCGACTTTTCTGCGATGCTCCAGTTCCTCGCGCTGCGCCGGCCCCCAGTAGAGCGCCTGCAGCAGGAAGTTGGATTTCATCTTCAGGTTGCGGCCGGTCATCAGGTTGTCGAGGACGCTCATGCCCTTGAACAGGGCGATGTTCTGGAAAGTACGCGCGAAGCCGGCCTCGGCCGCTTCGTGGGTGTCCATGTCGTGGCGCTTCTTGCCGCGGAAGACGATGGTGCCTTCCTGCGGGTGGTAGACGCCGTTGATGACGTTGAGCATGGAACTCTTGCCGGCGCCATTCGGGCCGATGATGGCGCGGATCTCATGCTCGCGCACGTCGAATGAAATGTCGGTCAACGCCTTGACGCCGCCGAAGCGCAGCGAGATGTTCTGCAGGTCGAGTATGGCCTCGCCGATTTGTCTGCCGTTGCTCATGCTGTCTCTACCTCACGCCGCCTTTTTCGCCGCCTGCGGCAGGCAGGTCTTGGCTTCCACGATGCGCAGGTCGGCGCTGACCCTGCCCCTGCGGCCGTCTTCGAACTTGACCTCGGTCTCGATGAACTGCGACGCCTTGCCCGAATAAAGGGCATCGATCAGCACGGCGTATTTCTGCGCGATGAAACCGCGCCGCACTTTGCGCGTCCGCGTCAGCTCGTCGTCGTCCGGATCCAGCTCCTTGTGCAGGATGAGGAAACGATGCACCTGCGAGGCGCTGAGCATGGCGTCGTGCGCCAGCTCGGCGTTGGCCTGCTCGACGCAATCGCGGATGAGTCCGTACACCTCTTCCTTTTGCGCCAGGTCGGTGTAGCCCGAATAGGCGATGTTGCGCCGCTCGGCCCAGTTGCCGACCGCACCCATGTCGATGTTGATGAAGGCGCAGACCTCATCCTTGCCGTCGCCGAAGGCCACCGCCTCCTTGATGTGCGAGAAGAACTTGAGCTTGTTCTCGATGTAGTTGGGCGCGAACATGGCGCCGTTGGCCAGCTTGCCGACATCCTTGGCACGGTCGATGATTTTAAGATGGCCGTCCTCGTCGAAGAAGCCGGCATCGCCCGTGTGGAAATAGCCGTTGGCATCGATCGCCTCGGCCGTATCTTCGGGACGCTTGTAGTATCCCTTGAGCATCACCGCACCGCGCACCATCACTTCGCCGTTGTCGGCGATCTTCACCTCGACGCCAGGCGCCGGCGGGCCGACCGTATCGAACTTGATCTGGCCGTCCGGCTGCAGGCAGACGGCGGCGCAAGTCTCGGTCGAGCCGTAGAGCTGCTTGAGATTGACGCCGATCGAGCGATAGAAGCGGAACAGGTCGGGACCGATTGCCGCGCCGGCCGTGTAGGCGACGCGGATGCGGCTCATGCCGAGTACATTGCGCAGCGGGCCATAAATGAGCAGGTTGCCCAAGGAATAGAGCAGGCGATCGCCCGAACCGACCGGCTTGCCGTCGAGGATCTCGGCGCCGCAGCGGCGCGCCACGCCCATGAAGTAGTGGAACATGCCGCGCTTGAGGGCGCCGGCATCCTCCATGCGGATCATGACCTGGGTCAGCAGGTTCTCGAAGACGCGCGGCGGGGCGAAGTAATAGCTCGGGCCGATCTCGCGCATGTCGGTCATCACCGTGTCGCCCGATTCCGGGCAGTTGATGGTGAAACCGGCGTAGGTCGCCTGGGCGAAGGAAAACAGGTGGTCGCCCACCCAGGCCATCGGCAGGTAGGACAGGATGTTGTCCTCGGGAACAAGCTTGTCGAATTCGCAGCCGCTCTGCGCCGCGGCGATGAAGGCGGCATGAGTCTGGCAAACGCCCTTCGGCCTGCCGGTGGTGCCCGACGTGTACAACATCACGGCGACATCTTCGGGCTGGCCGAGGGCGATTTCGCCGTCGATGAATTCGGGGTGGTTGCGGTTGTGGATGCGCCCCATCTCCTGCACTTCGTCTAGGCCGTGCAGGAACGGCTGGTTATAGTGGCGCATGCCGCGCGGATCGTCGTAGAGGATGTGCTGCAGGCCGGGGCACTGAGCCATATTCTCGAGGAGCTTGTCGACCTGCTCCTGATCCTCGACGATGGCGAACTTGATGCCGGCATCCTGGAGCACGAAGATCATCTCGGCCGCCACGGCGTCCTGGTAGAGGGGAACGGGCACCCCGCCCAGGCACTGCGCAGCGCACATCGCCCAATAAAGACGGGGGCGATTGTCACCGATGATGGCCAGGTTGTCGCCGCGCTTGAAGCCCAGTTCCGCCAGGCCGCTGGCCATGGCGCACACTTCCTCGGCCACCTGCGACCATGTCCAGGTTTGCCAGATGCCCATGTCCTTCTCGCGCGTCGCCGGATGGTTCGGCCGAACCTGGGCGTGGTGCATCAAAAGACGAGGAAACGTGCTGAGCGACGGCAGTCGAACGTTGTCCGACATTGACTCCTCCTGTTCCTTGCGTGCTGACATCCTGGCCAGCCGTAGCGCCTTGACGGCTTGCCGTCCGGCGCTGTCTCTGTCTTATTCACTGCTGCGGCCGGTGATTCTCCATCGGATCGATCCGCCGAGTCAAACCAGGCGGCCGCGCCGGGGCGACCCCGGGCAAAAACGCGAGGTTACTGGACGCCCCGCAGCTACGCTGTCATCCGACAGACAATCCGGTAAACTGCGTTCAGAACCTATCTCGACATCCCCCATGGACCGCGTTTTCACGAAAAGTGCCCAGATGCTAGGCGCGCGACGCAGCCAATGGTTACTCCATTGGCAGGGAGCGCAACGCCGCAGATGGGCACTTTTCGTGAAAACCCTCCGGGGCGTGGCTTTCCGGGCGGTCTGCGGCGTTGCTGCGGCTCGCCGTGGAATAACAACTGTCTTCGCCGCAGCGCCTTGCAGCCCATCCCGGAAAGCCGCGCCGCGGCCATGCGGGATGTCGAGATAGGTTCTATGCTCACACTCGGCGAAATGCTGCACGCCAGCCTCTGGTCGCGCTCCCTCGCTCCCGAGCAAATGAAGCGGGTGGAAAGCGAGATCAAGACCCGCCAGATCCCGGCCGGGGGATTCGTTTGCCGAAAGGGAGAGTCGGTCGACCACTGGATCGGCGTCATCGACGGCCTGGTCAAGATGACCAATCTCTCCGCCGACGGCAAGCCCACCACCTTCACCGGCCTGCCCGCTGGCGGCTGGTTCGGCGAGGGATCGCTTTTCAAGGAAGAGCCGCGCCGGTACGACGTTGTTGCATTGCGCAATAGCGTTGTAGCCTACATGCCTAAGGCCACCTTCATCCGGCTGCTGGACACCAGCATCGAATTCAACCGCTTCCTGCTGATCCAGCTGAACGAGCGCCTCGGCCAGTTCATCGCCATGGTCGAACACGACCGGCTGCTCGAACCGGACGCCCGCGTGGCGCGCAGCCTCGCCGCCATGTTCAATCCCTACCTCTATCCTGGCATCGGGCCGCAGCTGCAGATCTCGCAGGAGGAGATCGGCTATCTAGCCGGCCTGTCGCGGCAGCGCGCCAATCAGGCCTTGAAAACGCTGGAAAAAGCCGGCCTGCTGCGCGTCGAATACGGCAGCATCACCGTCCTCGACCTGGAAGGCCTGCGGAGTTTCGACACCTGAATCGCCGTCTTGCGCAGACTGACTTTGCCTGCAGAGGGAGCGGCGAACCACCGTCACCCCCTTCCCCAAGGAGGGGCGGGAGGAAGGTAGTCACATACTCCTGCGGTACTGGCCGCCCACCTCGAACAGCGCCGAGGTGATCTGTCCCAGGGAGCAGCAGCGCACCGCATCGACCAGCACGGCAAACACGTTGCCGTTCTCGATCACCGTCTGCTTCAGCCGTGCCAGCATGGCACCGGATTCCGCCGAATTGCGCTGCTGGAAGTCGCGCAGGCGCTTGAGCTGAGACTGCTTCTCCTCTTCCGTAGAGCGTGCCAGCTCGATCTCGACCTGGGCATCGCCCTTCGGATTGCGGAAGGTGTTCACGCCGATGATCGGGTAGGAGCCGTCGTGCTTCTTGTGCTCGTAATAGAGCGACTCCTCCTGGATCTTGCCGCGCTGGTAGCCGGTTTCCATGGCGCCGAGCACGCCGCCGCGCGAGCTGATCGCCTCGAATTCCCGCAGCACCGCCTCCTCGACCAGGTCGGTCAGCTCGTCGATGATGAAGGCGCCCTGGTTCGGGTTCTCGTTCTTCGCCAGGCCCCATTCGCGGTTGATGATCATCTGGATGGCCATGGCGCGGCGCACCGATTCCTCGCTCGGCGTGGTGATGGCTTCGTCGTAGGCGTTGGTGTGCAGCGAGTTGCAGTTGTCGTAGATGGCGATCAGCGCCTGCAGTGTCGTGCGGATGTCGTTGAAGGCCATCTCCTGCGCATGCAGCGAGCGGCCTGAAGTCTGGATGTGGTACTTCAGCTTCTGGCTGCGCTCGTTGGCACCGTACTTGTTCTTCATCGCCACGGCCCAGATGCGCCGCGCCACGCGGCCGATCACCGAATACTCGGGATCCATGCCGTTGGAAAAGAAGTAGGAGAGGTTCGGCGCGAAATCGTCGATGTGCATGCCGCGCGCCAGATACGTCTCGACGTAGGTGAAGCCGTTGGCCAGCGTGAAGGCGAGTTGCGAGATCGGGTTCGCGCCGGCCTCGGCGATGTGATAGCCGGAGATCGACACCGAATAGAAATTGCGCACGTTGTGGTGCACGAAAAATTCCTGGATGTCGCCCATCATCTTCAGGGCGAACTCGGTCGAGAAAATGCAGGTGTTCTGGCCCTGGTCCTCCTTGAGGATGTCGGCCTGCACCGTGCCGCGCACGTTGGCCAGCGTCCACTCCCTGATCTTTTCCGCTTCGTCCTCGGTCGGTTCGCGGCTGTTGTCGGCCCTGAACTTGTCGATCTGCTGGTCGATGGCGGTGTTGAAGAACATCGCCAGGATCATCGGCGCCGGGCCGTTGATGGTCATCGAGACGGATGTCGCCGGATCGACCAGGTCGAAGCCCGAGTAAAGCACCTTCAGGTCGTCCAGCGTGGCGATCGACACGCCCGAGTTGCCCACCTTGCCGTAGATGTCGGGCCGCTCGTCCGGATCGCAGCCGTACAGCGTCACCGAGTCAAAAGCCGTGGACAAGCGCTTGGCCGGCATGCCCTCGGACACCTTCTTGAAGCGGCGGTTGGTGCGGAAGGCATCGCCCTCGCCGGCGAACATGCGCGTCGGGTCCTCGTTCTCGCGCTTGAAAGCGAAGACACCCGCGGTGAATGGGAATGAGCCGGGCAGGTTCTCGCGCATCAGCCACCTGAGGATCTCGCCCTCGTCCTCGAAGCGCGGCAGCGAGACCTTGGGAATCTTCGTGCCGCACAGTGTGACGTGGTTCAGCGCCGAGCGGATCTCCCGGTCGCGGATCTTCACCACGTACTCGTCCTGCGAATAGGTCTCGACGGTCTTCGGCCACATGTCGAGCAGCTTCTTCGCCTTCGGGTCGAGCTGGCCGTCCTTCCACGAGATCACCTCGTCGAAGTCGTCGGTCTTCTTGCCGCAACCTGCGAGCATCGCCTTCGCGGCGCGCAGCGCCTGGCGCTCGCGCGCGATGCGGCTCTGCTCGTGGGCGTGTTTGTGGTAACTGCGCTGCGCCTCGGCGATCTCCGCCAGATAGCGCGCGCGCGTCGCCGGCACGATGACATTCTGGCCGGAGGATTGCTTCGAGGCAACCCTTGGCAGCTTGCCCGGAGCGGGCTTGAGGCCCTTCTCGCCGAGTTTGGGCAGCAGGCCCTGATAGAGCGCAGTCACCCCCTCGTCGTTGAAGCGCGCGGCGATGGTGCCGTACACCGGCATCTCGTCCACCGGCGTGGTGAACAATTCGCGGTTCCTCTGAACCTGCTTGCGCACGTCGCGGAAGGCGTCCTCCGCACCTTTGCGGTCGAACTTGTTGATGGCGACGAAGTCGGCGAAGTCGAGCATGTCGATCTTTTCCAGCTGGCTGGCGGCGCCGAACTCCGGCGTCATGACGTAGAGCGAGAGATCGACGTGCGGCACGATGGCGGCGTCGCCCTGGCCGATGCCCGATGTCTCGGCGATGATGAGGTCGAAGCCGGCCAGCTTGCAGGCGGCGATCGCCTCCGGCAGCGCCTTGGAAATCTCGCTGCCGCCGCTTTTGCCATCGTTGCGCGTCGCCAGCGAACGCATATAGATGTTCGGGTGGTTGATCGCGTTCATGCGGATGCGGTCGCCCAGCAGCGCGCCGCCGGTGCGCTTGCGCGAGGGATCGACGGCAATGACGGCGATCTTCAGGGCGTCGTTCTGGTCGAGGCGGAAGCGGCGGATCAGTTCGTCGGTGAGCGAGCTCTTGCCCGAGCCGCCGGTGCCGGTGATGCCCAGCGTCGGCACCCTTATTTTGCCGGCGCGCTGCATCAGGTCCTGGCGCAGCTTGTCGGAGACGGCGTCGTTTTCCAGCGCGGTGATGAGACGCGCCAGCTGGCGGCGATCGCCCGCCTCGACGGCCTCCAGCTCCTGTGGCGCGCCCTTGGCCGGATCGAGGTCGCACACTGCGACCATGTCGTTGATCATGCCCTGGAGGCCCATCGACTGGCCGTCTTCGGGCGAGTAGATGCGGCTCACGCCGTACTCGTGCAGCTCGCGGATTTCGGCCGGCACGATCACGCCGCCGCCGCCTCCGAAGACCTTGATGCTGGCACCACCGCGCTCGCGCAGCAGGTCAACCATGTACTTGAAGAATTCGACGTGGCCGCCCTGATAGGACGAGATGGCGATGCCCTGCACGTCTTCCTGCAGCGCAGCGGTGACGACGTCCTCGACGGAACGGTTGTGGCCGAGGTGGATCACCTCGGTGCCGGTGGACTGGAGGATGCGCCGCATGATGTTGATCGACGCATCGTGGCCGTCAAACAGGGAGGCGGCGGTGACGAAGCGCACCTTGTGCTTCGGCTTGTAGGCGGCAATTTTCTGGCTCACGCTCAGGTCGGTCATGGCACGCTCCACTGGGGATGAGTCAATCTAACTGACGTTGACGTCAACGTCAACCTACCCGGCCTGCCAAGTGCCTGTCGCGGCAAGGATTTGTCTCAGGGGCGACAATCTTGCACCCTCCCCGGCAGGCAAGCAACACGGTCCAGCGGCTTGCCCCTCATCGATAGGCGTATATTTCCGCCATTCCCGCCGAGAGGAGAAACGCCATGACCCCGAAGTGGAGCGCCCAGCGCATCAGACTCGCACTCGTCCTGCTGGCGACGGCCTTTCTTACAGCCTGCGCCGGCCTGACTCTGCAGAACGAGATCGACGTCCTGATGAAGGAAGGCCAGCAGCTCTACTCGGAAAAGAAGTACGACCAGGCCGTCGACAAGTTCATGACGGTCATCGGCAAGGATCCCGCCTACTGGCAGGCCTACCTGTGGGCGGCGCGCGCGTTCATCGCCAAAGGCAATTGGACAGACGCCATCGCCAACGGCAAAAAGGCCTTCGAGCTCGCGCCCAAGGACAAGGACGTGCTGCCGGTGTTTGCCCAGGCATTGTTCGGCGGAGGCTCGGACGCGCTGAAGAATGGCCGCTTTGCCGAATCCGTCAATCTCTTCGTCGAGTTCCTCAAGCTCGAACCCGGCAACACGCGCGCCTGGCTGAATGTCGGCAAGGCCTATCTCGGCCAGAAGGATTTCCGCCAGGCGCTCGGCGCCTTTGCCCAGGGCCTCGCCGCAGGTGGCGGTGCGGAGCGTCAGGATCTGATCCGCGAACTGCTCGACGGCGGCGTGCAGGCCTTCTCCAGCGGCAAGTACCGCGAGTCGATCGACCTGCTCAAGGAGTTCCTCAAGTACGACTCGAAGAACCTGCAGGCCTACCTGAGCCTCGCCAAGTCCTACTGGGAATCCGGGGACAAGGGCAAGGCGGTGGATGCCTTCAAGCAGGTGCTGAAGCTCGATCCGCGCCAGGAGGAAGCCCTGCGCTACATGCTGCGTCGCTGATCACTCCACGATCTTGATCAGCTGCCCGGCTGGCGGCTCGCCGCCAGCGTAGACGCCGTTGATCAGGCGCAGTTGCGATTCCGCGTTGCCGGTGAGCGGCGACTGCCGCGCGAGCTGAGAAAAACCGCCACGCTGGTACGACACCGTCCGCAGCACCCAGGGGCGCGCGGCGGCGACGTCCGCGCCGGTGAGGGCGCGGAAGGAGGACTCGGCCTCCCGCATCTTGCCGCGGGCACGCTGCAGCGCCTGCGCATCCTTGGCACCATAGAACAGCAGGAAATGCCGGTTGGCCGGGCCGGTCGCCACGGTAGCCTCGATCGCCTGCGCCTGGCCCTGCCGGTTGCGGCTGACGCCGGCAAAGTGCGTCGCCGGGAAGCTGCCCAGCGCCAGCCGCTCGGTGCGCCCCTGCTCCAGCTTGAAGACGTTGCGGATGATTTCCTCGTGCGAATTGCCGGCCTTCGGCGGCACCACCTGCACGATCAGGCCGGCATCGCCGACGGCATTCACCAGCGCCACGGCTTCCCCGGAGTTCTGCACCTTCCAGCCTTCCGGCGCCGTCAGCGCGATGCCCAGCGGCTCATGATAGAAATTGCGTCCGCGCGTGACCCCCTGCTCGCGGCTTTCGCCGAAGGTCATGCCGTCGATGGCCTGCAGGTAGCGGGCACGGCCTTCGTCGGCGTACTTGCCCTTGTACTGCGCGGAATACTGCACGATGTCCTGCAGCCGCTTGTCGTTGCTCGGATGCGAGGCCAGCCAGCCGGCCTGGGCGGGTTGCTTGCGGCCTTCGGCACGCGCCGTGTCGGCGGCATACTGCTCCTGGCTTTTCAGCACGCGGATCACGTCGACCATGTTTTTCGGATCGTAGTTGACGCGCGCCAGGTATTCGGCCCCCAGCTTGTCCGCCTGCGACTCCTGATCGCGGCTGTAGGAGGCGATGTAGCCGGCGGCCACGCCCTGCGACATCGTGCCGGCCACATCGGTGGCGCCGCTGACGCCCTTGGCCTCCAGCACCGCACCGAGAATGGTCGCGGCGAGGACCCCGAGGCCCGCCGTCTGCTGGCGCGTGGCGCGCTGCGCGCCATGGCGGGCGGTAACATGGCCGATCTCGTGGCCGATCACCCCGGCCAGGTCGGCTTCGCTTTCCAGGTAGGCCATCAGGCCGCGCGTCACGTAGACATAGCCACCGGGCAGGGCGAAGGCGTTGATCTCCGGGCTGTCCAGCACCGTGAAATGCCACGCCAGATTCTGGCGGTGCGACTGCTTCGCCAGCCGCTGGCCCAGGTCGTTCACATAGGCCTGCAGGCGGGGATTCGCATAGACGCCGTATTCCTGCAGCACCTCCTCGTGCGCCTTCCTGCCCTCTGCGATTTCGCTGCGCTCGTCCATGACCGTGAGCTCGCGCTGCCCCGTCACGGGGTTCGTCACGGTGGCGCAGCCGGCGAGCAATACGGAAGCAAGGGTGATCAGCAGAAATCTGTTGCGCATGGGATTCCTCCTCATCAAGCCGTCCGGAATCTCCGCCGGAGTCGTTACGGGGATTCTAAGTCCTGCAGCCCGCCGGGGGGTCTCCGCTTCCGCTTGCCGGCAATCCTGCCGGCGATTGACTCGCCCCCGCAGCGGCCTACAATCCCCGCGTACCCCACCTGCACTGCGGCGGCCATCGGGGCCGCCGCTGCCGCCACACCGCGCTCACCGAACCCTGGAGAACCCAAATGACCCTCTGCCCCATCGCCATCGTCGCCGGCTGCCAGAAATGCCCGGCGCTCAAAATCTGCCCCCTGAAAAGCGTCATCGGCGACTACCAGAAGCCGGAGGAGAAGCAGGCGAAACCGCCGGCCAAGAAATCAAAGAGCAGCGCAAAGAAGCGCTGACAACCGTTCGCACGGACAAAAGGAGGGAAAAGTCAGCGCCGCCGGGACGGCGAGGGAATCGCCGATTCCAGCGCCCCCGCCCGTTCAGCGAAAACGCTCGAAGACGGCGCTCCTGCCGGCCTTGTCGAAACTCATCACGTCGTAGGGGTCCTTCTTCCCCGGCACTTCCATGCCGGGCGAACCGAGCGGCATGCCCGGCACCGCCAGGCCCGCCACCGCCGGTTTCTCGCGCAGCAGGCGCTTGATCGCGCTGGCCGGCACGTGGCCCTCGATGACGTAGCCGCCCACCTTCGCGGTATGGCAGGAAGTCAGTCGCTGCGGCACGGCGAAGCGGCGCTTGACAGAGTCCATGTCGCGCTCCGGCACGGTCTTCACCCGAAAGCCGTTCGCCTGCAGGTGCTCCGCCCACTGGCCGCAGCAGCCGCAATTCGGATCCTTGTGCATTACGACTTCGGGAAGCGGTTCCGCGCCGACGGCCATGGGCGCCAGCAGCAGTGCGGT
>Ga0172380_10004608_pt1 | contig 17526 bp, 13 predicted proteins | sample Leawe162metaG_FD_119747 | JGI IMG/M metagenome (GOLD analysis project Ga0172380, IMG submission 119747) | Leachate microbial communities from a municipal landfill in Southern Ontario, Canada - Leachate well 162 metaG | ecosystem: Engineered > Solid waste > Landfill > Unclassified | place... | reverse complement strand
TAAAATATTTCCCTTTAGTAGCGCGTACGGGGTTCGAACCCGTGATCTCCGCCTTGAGAGGGCGGCGTCCTAAGCCACTAGACGAACGCGCCTTGAAACTTTAATCCAAATTAGTTTTTGAGAATTGTAAATTCTACTCTTCTGTTTTGTTCTCTTCCTGCATCAGTTGCATTAGATGTTAACGGTTTTGTTTTACCATAACCTTTTGTAGTAATTCTAATTGCAGCAATTCCTTTCGATACTATATAAGTTTTAGTTGCATCTGCTCTTTTCTGCGAAAGTTCCATGTTGTATTTATCTGCGCCAACATTATCAGTATGACCTGATATTTCAATCTCAACTTTTGTATTATCTTGCAAGAATTTTGCAACTCTATCAAGTTCATCATAAGAATCAGCTAATAAAGTAGCTTTATTGAAATCGAAATAAACATTGTTTAATTGAAAAGTAGTACCAACTGCAATTTCTTCTTTTTTGATTTCTAATTTTTCAGCATGAGCAAACCAATTTCCGCCAATACCATTAAGTTGGGTATCACCCCAAGAAGTTACTTTTAGAATAAAACCATCGCGTGAAACTGCTTTTGCTTCTGCAGAATAACGAATTTTTGTTTTATTTGCAGCATCAACTACGGTTATTGAAACATAAATTTGTGGCTTCGATTCAAAAGGTACTGAAAAAGTAATTTCTTTTTCTACAACTCTATCCCCATTATTTTTATCCAGAGTATAACCGGAAATACTCTTATCAAAGAAAAAATCACCGCTTTTTGTTTGAGCAATCGAAAATCCTGCTACGAATAGGGTTAGTACAATGAAATACTTTACTTTATTTAACATTTTTCCCTCAATTTATTAATAGATACTTAAAGATAAATAAAAATGCCCTATTTCGGAAAGATATTTTACAATTTCCCATGGAACTAACTTCTAATTCAAGCGTCTTATTATATGCAGAACGAAAAAACTAAATTTGGGGGGAACCAAAATGAAAACTGCAAAAATGTTCTTTGTATTATCTCTTTTTCTACTTTCATCTATCGTTGTTAAAGCAGTAGAACCTGCTGGAGTAAAAGAGTTAAAAAAGTTCAATCAAATCGAGAAAAATTTAATTATCGGTTTAACCTCAGAAAATGAGGGATTGAAATTAAGTTCCGCTTATTATCTTGGCGAGTATCAAGCAGAAAATGCAATATTACCACTAATGGCAATATTAAAAAGTAATCAAAAAGATTGCCAGAGGGTAGCAGCTGCATTATCACTAATTAAAATTAACAATCCGCGCGGTGTCTTCGCTGTAAAAAGAGCAGCTATTTTTGATGACAGTGAATATGTGCGAAGAATGTGTACTAAGTTCTATGCGCAATATGTTAAAGATTATAGTACCAATTAACAAATAATCCTAAATGCGGTTATAAAGTTCAAGGGTGGAGAACTTTATAACCGCTTCTTGTTAATTTAATATTCCAATAATCTTTTGTATCGCTTCTTCAGCTTTCAATCCAAGAGCAATAGTAATTACTTTTCTGCCTGCATCCAAGAGTGCTTTCCTATCACCGAGTCCTTGCGCCTTTACTAAAACACCAAACGAATATGAATAACATTCAGCTAGGGGTTCATCCGGAATCATAAGATCTGCACTATTTTCTTCAATCAATTGAAGAAATAATCCCTTACCCTTATCACCTTTATGAAGCTGTCCGGTGGAATGTAAAAATCTTGGACCGATCCCAAAAGTAATAGGAAGATTGTATTTCTTTTGAAGTGCTACTTTCAATTCAGTTATTGTTTCATCCGGAACTGAATTAGGATTAATAAACGCTTGTATGGCTATATATTCAAAATCATCTTTATTAAATTTAAGAATGGATTGTATTTCTGAATATCCTTCACTCGAATTGATATCAAGTGAACTCCCCTCAAAATAAGAATTTTTTTGAGGGTCTACTTTTGTTTCTACATATTTTGCAATCATCTCTCTTGCAACAATCTTTGCCGATTCTACATTTGGTTGATCATAGGGTTGAATGTCCATAAAATATCCTGAAATAGAAGTTGCAAATTCCCATCTAAAAAATTCCTTTCCTAAATCGTAGATATCTTTTAATGTAATTTTAATAACAGGTACACCGGCACCTTCAAATTCTTTAAATTCATTTTCTAAGAAATTTTCATTTTCTAATTTAATAAAAACAAAAACACGGTCTTTAGAGTATCGGCTGATTTGGCTAATTGGCTCACTATCAATAGGTAAAATTCCTTTACCATTTTTCCCAGTACTCTCGGCAATTAATTGTTCGACCCAAGCACCAAATGAAGGAAGTTTTGGAGAAATAAAAAATGTCAATTTGTCAAATCCTTTATCTGCTAAAGTTCCTATAACGGCACCAAGTTGAGCTGAGCTATTTTGATCTAAATCTGTTGATTGAGCTTCCTTTACAATAATATTTAGTTCGATCATAAGTTTAAAAAGATCAACCCCTGCAAAAGCTGCAGGGACTAACCCAAAAAGAGAAAGAGCTGAAAATCGTCCACCAATATTCGGATCATTAATAAATATTTTCCTTACACCTAACTTCTTTCCTGTCTCTTCTAAACCACTTCCGGGGTCAGTAATAAAAACAAAATGTTTTTTTACTTCTTCATTACCTAATTTTTTCCCGGCTCGAGTGAAGAAATATTTCATTAATGAAATAGTTTCTATAGTTCCGCCAGATTTAGTTGAAACAATATAGAGAGTCTTTTCAGGTGATGCCTTTTGTTCTAGATCATTAATTACGTCAGGATGTGTACTATCTAGAACGAATATATTGAACTTAGAATTGAAGGTTTTAGAGAACACTTCAGGAGCCAAACTTGAGCCCCCCATTCCCATAATTACAATATTTTCAAACCCTTCATTCTTTATATCGTCGACAAAAGAATTAATTTCTGTAAGAGAAGAACTTGATATCAGATTACAATCTAACCACCCTAATCGATTAGAAACTTCATCCGGTTTATTTGACCAAACTGTAAAATCTCTTTGCCAAATTCTTTCTATAATATTATTTTCTTTTAGTCTTTCGATATTTTTTAAGATGTCAGATTCATTTTCTTTTAATAAAAATTTTAACTCATTATTACTTATTATTTTATTCATCTTTTTCTCCAAATTTTATAATGAAAATATAGTTAAATCGAATGAAAGTATTAAATTAGATACTAATAAAAAATGAGGAAATATGAAATATCTTTCAAAAATTGTTGCCGGTTTCTGGCGGTTAAAAGAATGGAATTATTCTACTGAAGAAATTAAAAGAATAATCGATTTTTGTCTTGAAAATGGGATAACATCATTCGATCATGCCGATATTTATGGTAATTATGAATGCGATTTAGAATTTGGCAAAGCATTAAATCATAATTCTTCGTTTAGAGAGAAGATGACTATCGTAACAAAATGTGGAATTAAACTCGGGACTGAAAAAAACCCGGAATTAAGCATGACTATATATGATACATCTTATGAAAACATAATTAAATCAGCAGAAAATTCTTTAAGCCATCTTAGAACCGATTATATAGACGTTTTATTAATTCATAGACCTGACCCACTCACTGACCCTGACGAAGTTGCAAAAGCATTTACTAAATTAAAGGATGAGGGTAAAGTAAAATATTTTGGTGTTTCAAACTTCCTACCATTCCAAACTGATCTTCTTCAATCGAGATTAGATTTCCCTTTGGTAACAAATCAAATTGAATATAGTGTTTTATATACAGAACCTCTTTTTGATGGAACAATAGCGAAATGTCAGACGAACAAAATATATCCAATGGCTTGGTCTCCATTAGCCGGTGGTAGATTATTTAATAACTATGAAGATAAGACTAATAATGTCCGCAATTTACTGAATGAACTAGCCAGTAAATATGAAAAACCGATTGATGAGATTGCATTAGCTTGGATAAATTATCATCCAGCGGATTTTCATATAGTACTCGGTACAGGAAAAATTGATAGAATTAAATCTGCATTAAATAGCCTTGCTATTAAATTAGACCGTGAAGATTGGTATAAAATATTAGCCGCTTCCCGAGGTGAAAGATTACCTTAGAATGATTTATTCATTGCAGTATATTATTTTATTTTAATCATTTTCTTTAATGGCAGTTTATCAGAAGAGCCACCAACTTCTATGTTATAATCTCCGAGGTCTAACTGCCAAGATTTTTTATCTTCATCATAATATTTAAAATCCTCTTTTGTAATATTTAATTCAACAATTTTTATCTTTACAGGTAGAAGTGATATTTTAGCAAATGCTTTTAACTGTTTAATTGCATTAAGTAGATTATTTTTAGTAGGGCTAACATAAAGCTGAACAACTTCTTCTCCCATAACTTTACCTTTATTTTTAATAGTTACAAATACCTTAAAAGAATCATTCTTTGCTTCTGAAATGCCAATTTCCTGATAATTAAAATCGGTATAAGAAAGGCCATAACCAAAAGAGAATAAAGGTTCAATATTATACTTATCAAAATGCCTATAACCAACAAAAATACCTTCATCATAAATTGTTGTACTATCCATTGCTTTATAAGTAGGATAAGCGGAGCAATCTTCCCATCGTTTAGGATATGTCATTGGTAATTTCCCAGATGGGTTATAATTACCCATTAGTACATCTTGCAGAGAAGGCAATGACAAATCACTTCGATCTTTGCCTCAGATTCATAAGAAAAAGAAGTGCTTTCAATGGAGAGATGGCATTTATAGGTACAACCATTGAACTCCCTCCTCCACCAGTTCTCGCAACATTAGTATTAGTTCCTATTACATCAAGAGATCTTATTTTTCTAAATCTAAAGGTAATTTTTCATTTTCGTTTTTCAACAGACTATACTTCTAAGTGCCCCTTGATACGCCGCGTCCCTATTTTCTTTTGTATCAACAAAGGAAGCATCCTCTTTCTGATAATTATCAAATAGATTAATTTTGTACATCGTATACAAAATTCTTCTTACTTTATCATTAATTTTATCTATTGATAGTTTACCATTTTTAATTGTAGGCAAAAGAGTTTTTTGATTTAATTAACTTTATTATAGGAGCACATCACTGTATATACATCAGCTTCTTGAACAGCCGCCTTAAATGCGGGAAAATAGATTTCATTTAATGCTTTTATTACATTTACAAAATCTCTCTGATGTTCTTGATTATTAACTACGAAATGTTTTACGGTCGCTGCAACATTTTCGCTTTGAACACCATTAATATATTCCACTCCAAATTGTGTTGTTAAAAATGGGTCTTCACCGAAATTTTCATAATTTCATCCACCCATTGGAAGACGTGCAATATTTACGCATGGAGCAAGAATTATATTCCGATCTTTACCTTTGGTTTCACGCGCAATGGTAGCCCCAACCGCAATGCTAATTCTGGTTCCTATGTGGCAGCTAAAGCAATTCCGGAAGGGAATGCAGTTGCTTTATCCCATCTAACACCTAATGAACCATCTGTCATCTTCATTTCAAGTATGTTAAGCCATGGAATCGGCTTTGTAGCGAAACCTGTTCTACCAAGAAGTTCAATCTCTTCTTCAGTTGTCATTAGTGCAATTAGCGAATCAGTTTTCTTATACTTCATCATCACTACGCTGAACAAAATATTTTTGCGTGTGCTGTGAACTACAATTTGTTATTAATAATATTCCTAATGCAATTAATAAAATCTATTTCATTTTTATACCCTATAATCCCAATGCCTGGAGATAGCCTTCATTTACTTTGCAGTTTTTCACTTTGATGTTTTCAAGATATTCATTTAAGATTTTTTTTACTTTCTCACCATCCGGTTTATTATTTCTAATACTCTCATAAGATTTTCTATCAGACTCTGCAAAATTTATTATCAGGTCAAAATCCGAAGGTTTATTTATAGAAACCACATTACTCTCAGCATCTAATTTTTTATAAGGCCAGAAGCACCATCCAATATTATTTTCTTCCAATGTTGTTCTAAATTCTTTTATCCATTGGTTATTATTTTCACCTGATTCTCCTAACCATATCGGTAAATTATATTGTTCACTGTAATCAATATATGATTGAATTACTGATTTATCTGTTGCAGACCAATATTTATGAAAAGTATAAATAGAATTATCATCAAGCGGCTTTCCAAAAACAGAGAAATCACTATTCCATTGAGCGCCTCCAATAAACATAATATGATTTTTATCATATTTTCTCATTTCAGCAATTAATTCCGCATAGAAAGGTTCGAGGAATGGATTCAATTTTGTTTTATCAAAATAGGTTGCTATCGGTTCATTTAATAAATCATAGCCCATTAAATATTTTTGGCTTTCGTATCGGTTAGCAATTTTTGTCCAAATGTCGATAGTTAGTTTACGCATTGTATTACTTTCAAAGAGGTATGGGTAACCGTAACTATCATCAATATTATCACCTGTCTGCCCGCCGGGAGCGCAGTGCATATCTAAAATTATATACAATTCATATTTAGAGCCCCAATCTATTGCCCTATCCAAATACTTAAAACCAAGATCGAAAATAACATTCGGGTTCTCTTCTGAAGCAAACAAACGGAAATTAAATGGTACTCGTATTGAATTAAATCCTCTTTCCTTAATAAACTTAAAATCATCTTCAGTTATATAATTTTCTCTGAACTGATCCCAAAAATTATTTGATTCTTGGGGTCCCAATAATTGATTAAATAATGTATATATCATTTGTGGTGAGCTTGTGTTCTTGAATTTGAACATATATCCTTCAGGTACTAACCAATTTCCGAGATTTATTCCTTTAAGAAGTATTGGCTTGCCATTAATATCTAATACTTCTTTTCCTTCTGTTCGGGAATAATTTTGGGCAAATGCAAGTGATGTAATCGTAAATACTATTAAATAAAATAATAACCTTTTCATTTTAGTCTCTTATTTTTATTTAGAAATGATAGAAATTAATAAAGGAGATGAACATAAAATTCTAGGAGATATAGAGCCGGATATTTTTAAAAAATATCCGGTTTGAATTTCTTTTTAGAATCTCAAAAACTAATAAGTCAATCCATAACCGAAAGCGAATAATGGATCATAATTTGAATCGCCAATATTTATAGGGATTTGCGTATTATTACGAGGCCATGAATGCGGTAATTTACCCTTAGGAGAATAATCTCCGAATAGTATATCAGCTATACCTTCACCTTGAGTTCCAGGTAACCACGCTGCTAAAAATGAGTTTGACTGATAAAGTACTTTATCTATTATCATTGGTCTTCCTGATAAAAGTATTGTTACTATTGGTTTACCACTATTACTTATTTTAGAAATTAAATTTACATCTTTTGCTGAAACAGCTAAATCGTTTTTATCACCTTTCATTTCAGCATAAGGAGTTTCGCCTATTACTGCAATAATAACGTCTGCATTTTCTGCTCCATTACCATCCGCAGAATAAGTAACAGTAGAGCTTGAAGAAACGATTGATTTAATTGCTTGTAAGATAGTTGTTCCAGGCTGCACATTACCCGTTTTTCCCTGCCATGTAATAGTCCATCCACCGCATTGCATTCCCATATCGTCTGCACCTTGTCCAACTACTAGGATTTTTTTATTTGCTTTAGAAATTGGAAGTAAATTAGATTCATTTTTTAATAAAACTAACGATTCACGAACTGCCTGACGAGCGACTTCACGATGCTCTTTAGAACCGATCTGTGCGGTTAACACTCTATCTGTCAATGGTCTTTCAAATAATCCCATCTTGAATTTAATTGTTAAAATTCTTCTTACAGCATCATTAATTCTATCTTCTTTAATTCTGCCTTCAGCAACTAATTGCTTGAATAATTTAATAAACTCTCGATGATTATTTGGTAGCATAATCATATCTAATCCGGCATTAATAGAATTTTCTATATCGCTTTTATAATCACCGGGGAGCTGATCAATAGCTGCCCAATCTGAAACCACAAATCCTTCAAAGCCTAACTCTTTTTTAAGTACATCAGTTATCCAGTATTTACTACCGTGCATTTTTTGACCATTCCAACTACTATACGAAACCATCACGCTCCCAACTCCAGCATCAATTGCAGAAATATAGCCTTGCAGGTGGATTATACGCATATCAGCTTCTGATAATACTGCATTTCCTTGATCAGTACCGTTTTGAGTTCCGCCATCACCAAGGTAATGTTTTGCACATGCTAAAACTGATGAAGGTGAGCTAAGATTAATTCCTTGGAATCCTTTTACTGAAGCTGCACCCAGTCTCTTAACTAAATCAGGAGATTCACTAAAACCCTCATAAGTCCTTCCCCATTTTTCGTTTCTTGGGACTGCAACACATGGAGCAAATGTCCAATCGATTCCTGTTCCTGCAATTTCGGAAGCTGTAATTTCGGAAACTTTCCTCACTAGATCTTCATTCCCGGCAGCACCTAAACCGATATTATGTGGAAAAACAACAGCACCATAAACATTGTTATTACCGTGGACCGCATCAATTCCATAAATAATTGGAATCTTCAAGCGTGACTGAAGAGCAATTCCTTGTAAATGATCATATAAATTAGCCCAGCCGTTTGGAGAAATATCAGCGGGGTCTGAATCACCCCCGCTTAATATTGAACCAATTGCCAAGTTCTTTATATCATTTTCATCTGTTAATCCTGAAATATCCACCTGAACCATTTGCCCGATCTTTTCATCGATCGTCATTTTATTAATTAGATTTTCAACTCTATCATTATACTCTGACTCATTGATAGATTCAGTTCCCTTTTGAGAACATGAAACTAAAGAAATAATTAAGAAAATTAATCCCAACTTTTTCATATCGTTCCCCTGTTAATTTGTAGCTAAACGATAATTATGTTTATGCCCTTTTATACCATAATAAGCAATGTACAAATAACAAAGTACAGGAAGGATAAACGCATGATGAATTCCAATATTATCAGCTAAGAAACCTTGTGCAAGCGGAATTAAAGCTCCACCTACAATAGCAGTACATAAAATCCCTGATGCTTGTTCAGTATGTTTTCCAAGTCCATCAATAGCAAGTGTGAATATTGTTGGAAACATTATTGAATTGAAAAGTCCAACTGCAAGTATTGCATACATTGCAATGTCACCAAAAGTAAGCATTGATACAATGACTAATGTACCGGCAACAAATGAATTAAATGCTAAAACACGACCCGGTTTAATATATCTTTGAACAACAGCACCAATAAATCTACCTACCATAGCACCGCCCCAATAAAAGGCAACCATTTTACCAGCATCAGCTTCTTTAAGTCCAGCAATTGAAGGTTCACCAAGATAATTAACTAAAAAACTTCCAATTGCTACTTCACCGCCTACATAAACAAAAATACCAATCGCACCGAGTACTAAATGTGTGTATCCCCATGCACTTTTATGAAGATGATCAATATGTGAAGATGTATCTGTCCCCTCTGCACTTCCACCTTCAATTACCGGCAATTTAATAAATGCAAAAATTGCTGCTATTATAAATAAAGCTGCCGCTAATCCAAGATAAGGTACTTGCACAGCACCGGCTTCGGCTTGCTTATAGATTAATAATTCAGCCGGGCTCATTCCTGCTAATGCTTCACCAGTTTTAACTGAAACAGATAAAATTAAAAGTGAACCAAATATTGGAGCAATTGTTGTACCTAATGAATTAAATGCCTGTGTTAAATTTAATCTACTTGATGCTGTTTCAGGCTTCCCAAGAATCGCTACATAAGGATTGGCGGCCACTTGAAGTATTGTAATACCTCCTGCTAATACAAATAAAGCGGCTAAAAATATAGCATAAGATTGCATTCCTGCGGCAGGAAAAAATCCAAGACATCCCATTCCTGCTGTTATCAATCCTATTACAATTCCGTTTTTATATCCGAATTTTTTAACAATTTTTCCGGCAGGCAGCGATACCAATGCGTATGCTGTAAAAAAACTAAATTGAATTAACATTACTTGTGTATAATTCAATGTAAATACTGCTTTTAAGTGCGGAATAAGAATATCATTCAAACATGTTATGAAACCCCACATGAAGAATAAAGTTGTTAATGATGATAATGCAAACGTATAGTTTTTGTTTGATGAATTTGATACGTATGCTTTGCTGGGTGCACCGGACACTGCCATATTTTTCTCCTTTTACAAAAATTTCTTTATTTTAATTCAAATTCATGTTTTAATCCACCGACTGTAATTACAAATTTGCCGGCTTCTAATACTTCTTTATTATCCCTACCAATGAACATTAATTGTTCTGGAGTGATTGTAAATTCAACTGTTTTTAATTCATTTGGTTTTAATGAAATTTTCTCAAAACCTTTTAATTGTAAAACGGGACGTGAAACTGAACCATATAAATCCGTTATATATAATAAAACTGATTCTTTACCTTCATAAGTCCCGGAATTTTTTACATTAACTTTTACAATTAAATTTTCATTTTTATTTATCTCGCTTGGCGATATCTGCAGTTCTGAATAATCAAATTTTGTATAGCTAAGTCCATGTCCAAAAGTCCATTGCGGATTAAAAACATTTGCATCAAAAACTTCCATTGGTTTATAATCATAATGAACAAAATCATTAACAAAACGTGGATATGTAATAGGTAATTTTCCGCTGGGATTAGTATCGCCAAAAAGAATTTCAGAGATTGCTGTCCCACCTTCCATGCCAGGTAAAAATGCTAATAGTATTCCAGAGGCAAGATTTTCGATTTCGTTTATTATTCGTGGTCTTCCTCCAATCATAACAAGTACAATTGGTTTACCTGTTTTAGATAGTTCTTTTACAAAATTCAATTGAACTTTTTCTAAAGATAGATCATTAATGTTACCAGGAGTTTCGCAATATGTAGGTTCGCCAATACAAGCAATAATTACATCAGAATTTTTCGCTTGTTCAATTGCTTTCACTGAATTAATATCTTTATTAAAAGAGACACCTTCAGAATAAAGAACATTTTCTTTACCAACACGAGATTCAATAGCTTCTAAAACAGTCATCTTTTCTTTTGGGTATAAAGATTCTTCATTCCCCTGCCAAGTGATTGTCCACCCTCCATTCAATACAGAAAGTAAATTTGCAGTAGGTCCTGTAACTAACACTTTAGAAGATTTTTTAATAGGTAAAACTGAATTTTGATTTTTAGCTAAGATTATAGATTCTCTTGCTGATTGAAGGTTTGCTTGTGTATGTTCAGCGGAGGCAAATACTTCTCCATTATTGGTTTTAGAATATGGATTGTCAAATAATCCGACCATAAATTTTACTCGTAATATTCTTGTAACAGCATCATCAATTCGGGTGATTGGCACTTTGCCTTCATTTACAAGCTCTAAAAGATAATTGTAGAAAGAATAATCCATCGGTACCATACTCATATCAATACCCGCCATTACTGCCAATCTAACAGCTTCTTTAGGTGAATCGGCTACTCTATCTCTTGTATAAAGTCTCTTAATATCTTCCCAATCGGATACGGCAAAACCTTTAAAATTCCACTCACCTTTCAAGATTTCTGTAAGAAGATGATAATCAGAGTGAGTTGGTATACCTTCATTCTCACCGGAATTTACCATCACGGTCATTGCACCAGCTTCGACAGCGGCTTTGAAAGGAGGTAGGAAATATTCTCTCATCATTCTTTCACCAATCCAAGCAGGACTTCTATCTTTTCCGTTCAATGGGAATCCATAACCGGCAAAATGTTTTAGGCATATTGCAAGTTTAGAATCAGCACCCATATCACTTCCTTGAGCACCTTTGATATATGATAAACCCATTTGAGTTGTTAAATATACATCTTCACCAAATGTTTCCCATAAACGAGGCCAGAGTGGATTTCTCCCCATATCAAGTACTGGATAAAAATTCCATGGTATTTGCGATGCTCTTGTTTCCGATGAGGTAATCTCTCCGGCTTTTTCCTCTAACGATCTATTAAATGTTGCGGCCATATTTATCGACTGTGGAAATAATGTAGAACCCATAGTATATGTTGCTCCATGGATGGCATCAATACCGTACAATACTGGTATTTTATTAGGAGTTTTACTTAATGCTATGTCCTGTATCTTATTAATTATTTCATGCCAATATTCTAAGGAATGCGCCACATCATAAACATTTAGCAAAGAACCTACATTATACTTTACTATTGCCTCTTCTAATTTTTGAATATCTAATTCATGCTTTTGATCTTTTGTCCCTTGCTTTTTAGAAACAACCTGAAGAGTTACTTCGGTCATCTGTCCGATTTTTTCTTCAAGCGACATTTTCCCAAGTAGTTCTTTTACTTTCACTTCAATCTGTTGTTCATTCATTTTTTGTGCATTAGAATTGTTAGAAAAAAGAATTGTTAAACTTAAAAACAATATGAAATATCTGATCATTATTCGTTCCGAATTTTTTAAAAAATAATTTAATTCAACAGCATTAATTTTTGGACAGCACTGATATTATTACCCTTTATGGAATAGAAATATACCCCGGAGCTTACTTTACCTCCGAATTTATTTATTGCATTCCATTTGACTGAATGTGAACCTGCATTTACATTCCCTATTTCGTGAGTAAATATTTCCCTTCCAAGAAGATCATAAACAAGAAAGTTTAGGTTATCTTGATTCGGTAAGTAATAATTAATTACTGTTTCGCCATTAAATGGATTTGGGAAATTTTGGTACAATTGAAACTCCGTTGGAATCATAGATGTTTCTTCAACTGCAGATGGATTTGCCTCTTCTATAACTATTCCATTCAATACAGTATTTTCAATTTCTGAAGCAAATTGAATTTCTATATAATTTGTATCAACCTGAAAATCTTTTACATCAATATCAAAAGCTGCATTCTTGCCTACTTTATCAAAAATATCAAGATTGTCATATACCATTTTGTTATTTATTAAAACATCGAAAATTCTTTTCCCTTTTTCCGTAAAATAACTTTCGGAAAACATCAATTTAATATTATACTTTCCTTTAGGAACTCTAACAAAATAGTTGGGGATATAATAAGTTTCACTTCTATATATATGATCCAAATCAGTATTTGCAATGTCTAAAGTACCTGAAGCCATTGATTTTGTGCCATCGTAATAACCATATTCTTTTGTATTATCGTAATTCTGATCCGGTAGAAATTCAGAATTACCGTTTCCACCCACATCAATTTTAATAGGAAATGGTAATTGGTTTTCCGTCTCAACCCTACCGGTTTTAGTATCATAATTTCCGAATAAGTCTTTTATATTCCTTATGATTAAGGTATATACTATTTCTTTTTTTAATGCTGAAACATCTAAAAGAACTCTTTTTTTATCCGGAAATAAAGTTACATTTTCAACTGTAACACCAGGTATAATATAATTTTCTTTCAATTCAGCAGATACCTTATCGACTTCTTCAGAAAATTTTATAAAAATTTTACCATTTTGCTGTCTTGAAGAAACAATCACTGGCGGTTTTCTATCTATAAAACCGAGATTATCGTTATCTGTAATGCAAAGGATTAATTTTCCATCTTTAATTACTGCATTCTCTGGAACAAAATTAACGTTATTCCCATCCCAAGTATGTGTAGCTTTCTGCCAACGTGCTTGATCAAATGTATCAAACTCGTCTGTCCATTCTAACTTAAAATTATTTTCAGTACCGAAATTGCCAGCCCCCGGTTTATACGAGTAATACTTAACCCAATCATAATAAGCAAAACCCGGAAGATGTTCAGGTTTAAATTCACCGACCCAGTTCGTATATGATGGAAGCCAAACATTCATCATAATTTTCTGAGGTCGAGTCATCTGCTTAATGAAATCTCCGGTTTGACGATAAACTTCTTTACTATCAATAAACCATGCTACATAATCGGGTGTCCACTCAAATGCATATTCGTGATATTCATCTGCGGGATTAAAATCAACCCACTCATGTCTAACATGATTACCACCACTGTTTTGTAAAATTGTATTAAATTGAACTTCATTAGGATACCTTCCTAAAATTTCAATATCAATTTCATTCCAATATTTATCAACATCAGACTGCTCAAAATAAGTGAAGAGTGTAGAAAGTGTACCATCTTTTTCCATACTCTTTAGTTTTGTCTCGAATCTGCCATATTTATATGCTTCTTTTGTCCTATATTCAGCACCTTTATAATTCTTTTGAGCATTTATGGATACTATTGCTAATAGAGAGATTATAAATATTTTCTTAATCATGATTACCTAATATTGTTTAAAAATAAGGGTGAGGTAAAAACCTCACCCATAAAAGGAATAAAGGAAAATGGAGACGCTCAAGATTTATCAGAACATAATAGTAAGAGAAAATTTCTGAACGTCCTTTAATCTTCCAAAATCAGAATAAGAATAGTCTATTTTGAAGGTTAGATTACCTAATAACATTTGCTTAATACCAACACCAACAGCAAATGACTCTTCTGAATCTTGGAGGAAAATAGATTTCATACCGCCTCTTAGCGAGATCATATCGTTAAATGTATATTCTCCACCAATATTGACACTCTCGTAATCATCACTTGGGTGCATTGCATCCACAGCAATAAGGAATTTGTGCATATCGGATTTAATTAAATCATAAGCCAGACCAACGCGGAAATTAAGAGGTAATTCCCATTCATCTGTTTGCAAATAGGAAGGTATATTTCCATTATTACCGGATGAATTTTGGTCAGGATCATATAATACTAATGATGATGTACCATCAAGTTTCATCTTAGTACCAAAATTGGAAATTGACATCGCTAAAACTATTCCATCAAATGGAGTTACATAAGTTACACCCATATCAAGTGCAAAAGCGGAAGCGGACATTTTCCAAATTGATTGCTGTATAAATTTCGGATTAAATCCAATCGAGAAATTTTCTGTTAGAGAAATAGCATAACCTAAGCTTATAACAACATCGTTTGCTTTAAAGGTTTCGCCTGTTCCTTCAGGTTCTTCGATAGTTCTAACTTTCATTTCATCCATTTCAGAAGAAATAAAACTTACACCAATTGATCCGTAATTGCCAAGATTATAAGAAGCGGCAAAGAAATTGTAATTTATATCTGCAATCCAATTTGTTCTTTCAAAAGTAACGGCTGTGCCGGGTACTTTTGTTAGACCTGCAGGATTCCAGAATAATGCACTTGGATCATCTGATACGCCGACATAAGCGTTGCCCATACCACTTGCTCTGGTACCTTGGGCAATGGAAAGGAATGGAGCGGCGGTTGTGCCTTTCTTAGAAACATTCGATACTATTTCCTGTGCGTTGACAGAAAAAGAGAATGTTAATAGAATTAAAACTGCTTTTATAGTAATTGCTCTCATATATATTCTCTCCGTCCCTATTTAATTATCGCAAATTTGCCAATATATTCACCTACGCCGGGAGCATCAACATGATATATATAAATACCATAAGCTATATCCATACCATCTTCTGTAACGAGATCCCAAGTTAAAGAACCATTTTCCGGACCAGAATTTTTGGATATTGTTTTTACTAATGCTCCGGTAACTGTGTAGATCCTAATCGTACAAACTGCCGGTAAATGAATAAAATCAAGTCTTCTTTCACCACGACCTGTTTGACCGAAGTTTCTCTTTTCCCACGCAGCAGCACTTATATATGGATTCGGAACCACAGCTATATTGCTCATTAAGTCGGATGCCAATTTTGAATCAACTTTTGCAGATTTAGTTGAAAATTCAAAATAATCCCCTTTCATAAACGGTTTCTTTGTGGATATTCTATAAATATCACCTACTACCGGTGGACCCCAGTTCCCGCCCGGATCTTGGTATGTAATTTTCCATGTTAGTTTATAAGCATTTCCAACATATTCTATTATTACAATATCATCATTAATACCAAATTGTTTATCTTTATTGTTATCCAATACTTCGGCTTGAACTATTTCTCCCCTTGTTGTATTCATAACTTTAAATGGTACTTTTATTTTAGTAAATGGTGTAGTTGGCTTGTCAGCTTCTGCAACCCAAGTTATTTCGTAATTTGAAGGCCAAGCTACATTACGAATTGGAGAACTTGCATCAGGCATAACTTCCATGATTACATTACTAAATCCTTTTACCCAACCTGTTTGTTCAAGATCAACAACTACTTTTTTATCATTGTTTACTTCAACAGCTAAACCATCAAATGGAGGACTGAATTTACCAAGACCAAAATCAGCAGAATCTACTCTGGCTTCAATTGTATCGGTTACTCCATTCAAATTTTTCACAATCGCATAAGAAGTTGTTTTATAATCTGGAACTTCTCCAGAAGATCTAAATAAAATCTTATATGCAGCATTTTCTTGTATTTGAGCTGGATTTAATACTGAAATATTAACATATCCCGTACCAACACCTTCTTTTACTGATGTTGTTTCACCAACAATTTCAGGAGCAATGTATCCGGCAACAGGAGCATTTGGAACAACAACTGCACAGTTAATGTCCACGAATTTGATATTTCCAACTAAATCCTCAGAAATAATTTTTGTTGTTTCAGAAGGTAATAATCCCTTAGTACCAAATGCCGGATCACCTTGATCATAAGCTACAACTGCATAGTAGTATCTAATACCATTAGTTACAGTTGTATCAACATAAGAATGCTGTAAACCGGTATCGCTACCTCTCCAGAAATTAGCTCCATTAATACCAACAGGATCAGGACCTTTGATACCATCTTTTAGATCGAACTGTGCAAGAGGTTTCCAATATTTTGGTTCGCCTTTAGAATCTGTAATTAATTTTATATCAGTAAATTGTGGTTCAGTTGAACGATATATCATATAACCTTCAAAATCCTTCTTATATCCTAAGAATGGATCTACCGAACTTTCTGATATATCATCCCAATAAAGAAATACTTTCTTATCACCTGCAATTGCTGTTACAGTTGCTTTGAGTGGTGGTTTTGCAAAATTATAATTTGCATTATAAATCTGCTGTACTGTTTCTTTATTGAAAATCAAATCCTCTAAGTCAGATCCGAAAACTAATGCCATAGAGAATCTTTCTCTACGATATTGTTTAATTGGGAAAGGACCTGAACCAAAAAGCATTTGTATATTTGAATTTTGGAGAAGTGTATCAAAACTATTATAGTTCATCTTTCTCCAAACTACTTCATCATTTTTAGGCCAAACTGAGTTTGGACCTTTATTAGAGAGTCGTTCAATAACTAAACTGGTAAGACCAATCTGATCCGATTCATCTTTATCGGTAGCATCAAAATTAGGTTCACCGGAAGTAGGAATTCCATCGCCTTCACCTTGATCGGGTCCATTATATTGTAAATCAAAAGGACCAACACCATCCTTTCCAACGTCATTATTTAATGGTTCATTATCATCTGGGTCCCATTTACCGTTAGCATTTAGATCAGTGTAAGATAGCCAATCACCATCATTATCTATTCCGTCATCTC
>Ga0172380_10004607_pt1 | contig 17533 bp, 16 predicted proteins | sample Leawe162metaG_FD_119747 | JGI IMG/M metagenome (GOLD analysis project Ga0172380, IMG submission 119747) | Leachate microbial communities from a municipal landfill in Southern Ontario, Canada - Leachate well 162 metaG | ecosystem: Engineered > Solid waste > Landfill > Unclassified | place... | reverse complement strand
TACTGTACGAAACCACATCGTTTAGAGACCCTTCACCATATTGGCAAAGTTGAAGAACGCCACGACGAGCAACAAGTTGACTAAGGCGTACCCCCAAGCTCTTCCAAAGATGCATAATAGGCGTAGTCTCATTGTATTTTTACAATATGACTAAAAAACATTGACAAAAGGACGATGCGGGTGTATATAGTGATAATCTTCGGTAAAGTATTGTTTTAATATAAACATAAATCCCATATGGCTACAGCTGTTAACGATCAATCTACAATTCTGCTTGTAGATGATGAAATAAGAAATGTAGAGATATTGAAGTCATATCTTGAGCCGGTTGGCTATAAAGTGTTGTCTGTAGCAAGCGGCGAAAAAGCAATAAAGTGCGCTTTTGAAAATTATATAGACCTCATCCTCCTCGACGTCATGATGCCGGGAATGGATGGCTTTGAGACAACAAGACGTCTAAAATCCAGCGAAAACACGAGTTTCATACCGATAATCCTGGTCACTGTATTATCGGAGAAAAAAGAAAGGGTAAAAGGAATAGAATCAGGGTGCGATGATTTTCTAAACAAGCCCGTTGACAAATTAGAACTACTAGCCAGGGTTAAATCCCTGATTAAAGTAAAAGCATATAACGAATACCTGAGAAATTATAAACACGAACTGGAGAGCGAAGTAGCAAAGCGCACCAAAGAATTGAAAAAGGCTTTGCTCATGATCGAGGAATCCTCATTAGAAACAATTTACAGGCTATCCATGGCAGCCGAATACAAAGATACAGATACAGGTGCACATATCTTCAGGATAAGCCATTCTGCAGCAGCTATCGCACGGAAATTTGGCCTTGATAAAGATACCACCAAGTCAATACTATATGCTGCACCAATGCACGATATAGGGAAAATTGGCATTCCGGATTCCATTTTGCTTAAACCAGGGAAACTCGATTCAGAAGAATGGGAGGTTATGAAACGACACGCGGTCATCGGTGCGAACATTCTTAAAGGCTCAAAGCAGAATCTCATCAATGTGGCAGAAGTCATCGCCCGGACTCACCATGAGAAATGGGACGGCACCGGATATCCCAAAGGTCTCAAGGGTGAAGCTATACCGCTACCCGGTCGCATTGTAGCAGTTGCCGATGTATTCGACGCGCTTATATCGAAGCGGCCATACAAAGAACCCTATCCCCCTGATAGATCATTCGGGATTATAGAAAACAGCAAGGGCGCACACTTTGATCCAAACGTTGTCGACGCTTTTCTGAATATAAAACGGGAAATCTTATCGATTGTAGAAAAGTATAAGGACTATCCGTAGTCCCCTTTTATTAAGAAAGGTAACAGTCGAAATCCTTATATATCCCTTAATTATATGACTATGAGGTAATTGACATGAGGAAGGATAAAAATACATCGGGAAATCAGCCAGATATTGCCAAGCACAAGCATACTGAGCAGGCGCTGCGCGAAAGTGAGCAAAAGCTACGATTAATGTTTGAATCAATCAAGGACGGCATCTTCGTTGTTGGCCTTGATGGCAATGTTCTAGAAGTCAACGAAGGCGTAGCGAAAATGACCGGTTATAGTCAGGAGCAAATTATCGGACAGAACGGCCTTGATTATATGTTTCCTGGATTCAATGGTGACGCAATAGGAATGCTACAAAAAATGATTAAACGTGGAGGAATGCTAAAGACAGTAGAGCTTACAATGAACACTGCCTCCGGTCAAGTCATTCAAGTCGAAGCAAATTCCTCAGTCCTCCGTGACGATTCTGGGAATGCTATAGGCCTGATAGGTATAGTACGTGATATTACCGAGCGGAAGAGACTCGAACAGAAATACCAAGACTTGGTGGAAAATTTAAGTGATATCGTATTTTATATTGATGCGGAGGGATTTATTACTTATATAAGCCCAGTAGTTGAGCCATTTGCTGGGTATAGTGCATCCGAGCTCTTGAATACCAATTTCACAAACTACGTTTACTCGGAAGATATACCCCTAATCGTGGATAGTTTTAAAGAAGTACTATGTGGAATATATGTAGACGACGAGTTTCGATGGAATATGAAGGATGGGACAGTCCTATGGATGCGTACCACAGCGAGGCCGATCTTTGAAGACAACAAAGTAATAGGTGCCATCGGAGTATTATCCGACATCACAGAGCGCAAAGATGCAGAGCAGGCTCTCGCAGAATACCGCAATAATCTAGAAAGTCTTGTAGCAGAGCGGACTAAAGAGCTTAATAGGGCTAAAATCGTCGCAGAAAAAGCCAGCAGGGCAAAATCAGATTTCCTAGCCAATATGAGCCATGAGATCAGAACACCTCTCAGTTCTATCATAGGTTTCTCTGAATTGTTATATGATGAGGTAAAAGGGCCCGTAAACGATGAACAAAAGAAATTTCTCAATTACATTACAACGAGTGGACAGCATTTACTATCATTAATCAACGATATCCTTGACCTTTCAAAAGTAGAGGCAGGGAAAATGGAATTATCACCGACTACCTTCTCGATATCCGATTTATTGAAAGCCAGCTTCTCGTTTGTAGCAGAAGCAGCCCTCAAACATAATATCCGTTTGATCTCGGAGATATCTGACAGCGTTACTATTATCAGAGCGGATGAGCGCAAAGTTAAACAGGTGGTTTATAACTTGCTTTCTAATGCGGTCAAGTTCACCCCAGATGGAGGTTCTATAAGTCTAATAGCTGATATCGTTGCCCCGGAATCTCCTGCTATTCCGACCAAGATCCGCAAAGGATTATCGTATGTAGAGCATATTCTAGTAATGGTCAGGGACACAGGCATAGGCATAGCCAAGAAAGATAAAGGAATAATCTTCACAGAGTTTTCTCAAATAGAAAACCCTTATACCAAAGAATACCAGGGTACAGGACTAGGATTGGCCTTGTCTAAGAAAATTATCGAGTTACACGGTGGCAAAATCTGGTTTAAATCAGAAGGGAGAGGAAAGGGCTGTATCTTTAGTTTTGTATTACCGGTTAAACCGGTCAAAATGCTGTGAATGGACTGAGTTATCAGAAAAATGGCTGGAAATAAGAATAAGCAGATTAAGAAAATATTGATAATAGAGGATGACCCATTGCATCGTGAGTTGGAAAAGTCCTTGTTCGAAGAAGCTGGTTACATTATTAGCGAAGCTGAAAATGCGCAGCAGGGCACTTCAGCTGCAATAAAAAACACACCGGATTTAATAATATTGGATTATCAACTTCCAGGCATGACTGGCATTCAAGTTGTAGATGCCCTTAAAGATAATTTGATAACTAGAAATATACCGTGTGTTATAGTTACAGCTACGGCAACCGAGGATGAAGTTGAAAAGTTTAAATCCGCTAAAATATGCGGTTATATAACAAAACCAATCGATACAAGAACATTTGTAAAAAGACTAATCAAACTCGTAAAAGATGGTAAACAATCGTAAATCTATGTACCCTAACGATAATAGGGAATTGATAACATACTAAGCAAGTCAGTTATTAGCAATCTTTCCCCTCATATAGATCAATTTGAGGTACATCATCACCGGAATTATAGTTACCTATTATTCCGGCTTGTAGATCAAATATGGTTTGGCCACGGTGATGACCGTCTTCTCGTCGGATATGGCTTTGCGCATGTGCTTAGGCAGCGCGAAGAGCCGCTGGTATGAGACGCCGTCAAAGGAACGCAGCGGGCGGCTGATACGGGACTTGATGAGGCCATCGATTTTGGAAGCGGCGACAGGCTTGACGTCGATAGAGGCGAAGGCGAAGCCCCAGGTGCCACCGTAGCTGGGGATGAAAGCGTCGTACGGGCGCACGATGGGGAAGACCTGCTTGAGGGTGTTAATCATGGCGGTGAAGCACAGATGGTTGCCCCAGGCGCTGGCGCCGGACTGAAGAGAAACCGTGCCGCCCTTGGCTAATCGACTTTTAACCATCTCATAGAACTCGACGGTCGATAATTTATATGCCGGACCGGCGTCTATCGGCTCAGGGAGATCGAGTACGATGACGTCGAATTTTTCTCTGGTGTTTTCGATATACTTCCACGCATCGTCATGTATCAATTCAAGGCGTTTGTCATCGAACGAGCCCTGATGATAGGAAGGCAGCAGCTTGCGGCACATTTTCACGACCTCGCCATCGAGGTCCACCATGACCACCTTTTTCACCGACTTGTGCGCCAGCACCTCCCGCGTTGTCGCGCCTTCGCCGCCGCCGGCGATGAGCACCTTCTTCGGATCGGCGTTGGCCAGCATGGGGACATGCACCAGGGATTCGTGATAGATGAACTCGTCGAGCTCGCTGGACTGTATCTTGCCATCGAGGATGAGACAGCGGCCGAGCCCGGACATTTCTACGAATTGCACAGCCTGATATTCAGTCTTGCCGGTGTAGAGCACCTTATCGATGCGGTACTGCTGGATCATGCCGGGGGTGATTTGATCGGAGAACCACTGATTCTTATTCATTGAACACAAGTGACTTCAAAATTCCGCGTTTCAGTTCGGTAACAGAGTGGTTACCAGCCTTGAGCTCCTGCACCATGAACTCCACGGCCCTCTCGGGATGCAGGGATTCGCCGCAGGCGAAGATGTCAACCGCCGCATAGCAATATTCCGGCCAGGTATGGATTGAAAGATGAGATTCTGCGATAATGATTACGCCGCTGACACCGTCGTATGGAGAAAAAACGTGGAAGGAGTTTCCTAAAATAGTCGCGCCGGCACGCCTGCAAGCCTCGAGAAGAGTTTCCCGTAAAAACTCGCAGTTGCTCAGACGCTTGCGGTCGCAATCATGAAGCTCAAGAATTACATGTTTACCCAGTGCCTGCAATTTAACACCTCAAGAAAAAGTACAAAAGAGATTCTATAGGAAATATAATAATTAATCAATAGACGAAAGCTATGGAAGAAAAAATCGAACGTTTAAAGAACAAGCTTCTAGCCAATAAAACAGCGGAGGCGACAGACCTGGCCTCGGCGGCCCTCATCGCTACAGGGGTTACAAGTTACAGGGAGATCATCCGCTATACCAATAAGATCGACCGTCTCTGTGAAATCATAAGCCAGTTCGTCGCAAATAATGACGACGATATTGATAAAGCCAGGGTCATCTTCCACTGGCTGTGGATATCCAAGCCTCACCGCTATAAGCCGCAGGGACACTACAAGATCGCGGACGTGATCGATGCACAGATGGGACATGCCAGGAACGTGGGCAACTGTCTGGGCTTGACCATCCTGTACAACATTATTGCCGAAAGATTCGACATCAAGGTAAAAGCGACCTATCTGGAAAACGCGTTCGGGCGCGGTCCGCATGTCTTCAGCATACTGCCCGTGGGCGATACGACTGTCGATATTGAGAACGTATTCCCCAACGGCTTCGAATACCCGGGGCATCTGAATCCATCAGAGCGGCACGTCTGGGACGACCAGGAGCTCATCGCTGATGTCTACAACAGCATGGGGAACGACATGTTCGCAGCCGGCAAGCGTTCACGTGCTATAGAATGCTACGACAAGGCCATTGTATTGAATCCGAAGTACAGAAAACCTTATCTTAATAAAGGGATGGCGCTTGTGGAACTGGGGCACGACGAAGAAGCGGAGGAACTGTTCAGGAACCTTTCTCTTTAGAACGATCGACGACCCCTTTAATCCAGGAACCGAATTCGAGGAATGCCTCCCGTCGGAAGAATATCTGGATGGCCATCGCTAACATCATAAAGTCCAGCGCCAAGCTTTGTTCTTTAAGAAGAGGCACCGCCGAACCGAAACAGCCGCATATGCTAATATCTAATCCTCTTATCATGGCAGATGCCTTGGCGATGATGAAGCTTATTGTTATCAGCCCGCTTAACACTGCACTGATCTTGAGAAAGATGCCCGCTATCAGAAGCACACCTATTAAAATCTCCAGCGGCGGCAGGACCCAACCATACGCTGTAGCAAGCTGATGCGGCAATATATTGTACTGGTTTATCTCCCAGATAAGGGTATCCACGTTTTCTATAGGAAACATCTTGGCCTGGCCGGCGAAGATGAAAATCCCCCCCAGCACTATCCTGGAGAACAGGACAAAATAGCGATGAAGCAGGAAGGGCTCAACCTTTCCCCAGTACAATCCAGCTTTCTGTTTAAACGCAGACATATTTATCTTACCTATCTGGAATTATATTATGCCGACATCAGATTGTAAACGATTTATCCTTGACATCACGATAGCGACAACATAAAATAGCAGATGCTTGTGCCGAGGTAGCTCAGGTGGTAGAGCACTGCACTGAAAATGCAGGTGTCGACGGTTCAACTCCGCCCCTCGGCACCATTTTGTACCGCCGGAGTGGCGGAATGGTAGACGCGACGGTCTCAAAAACCGTTGGGGGGCAACTCCCATGTCGGTTCGATCCCGACCTTCGGCACTCTCCGAGCGAGAAGTTCAATACCTGGAGTGTATCACTAAAAATGATGCCGAGTTGTGTAGTGGTAGCACAGGGGACTTTGGATCCCTTAGCCCAGGTTCGAGTCCTGGCTCGGCAGCTCTCTTTTTTTGTGGTATCATATCAGGCGGCGCCCTTCGGCAGGGCAATGCAAATTCCCCGGTAGCTCAACGGTAGAGCGGGCGGCTGTTAACCGCTAGGTTTCAGGTTCGAATCCTGACCGGGGAGCCAAGAATAGAAGACAAAAGCCCCCAAAATAGGGGGCTTTCTTTAAATACTCTCGTAATAATTACTTTTCTAGAACCTGAGCCAACTGATTGAGCAGAGTAGCGGCGTGGCCGCGCTCATCGTGGGACAGCCCGTGAAGCAAGGCTCTGACATCCTCATCATCAACGACACCTGCCGCCCGCTTGTAGAAATCGTTGGCTATGTACTCCTTTTCGATAGCAATATCCAGCACATCTACCTCACTACCAGCCTCTTTACCGATCTTCATCAGCGCAGTGCTGATCTCGATATCAAGATTCATAAACTCTTCATCGAACTGCTGCAGATAATGATCAATATGAGACAGGCCTGCACTATCAGGGATTTCACCCGTCAGTCGCAGAAACAAACGCCTCATATGACTCAACTCCACCTCGCCAAGCTGCTGGAACATAGTCCTCGCCGCCTCATACTTCGCTTGATCCCTGGCTCCAATATAGAAATCATAAGCCATCCTCTCCATTTTCATCGCAATTACCAGAACATCCTTGATATTAGCCGCCTTTCCGATAATTCGAGGTTTCTTCTCCGACTTTCCTTTTAGCATCTTGAAGTGCCAGCTATTTAAGCCGCCATCAAGAATATATAGATTCTTTAATCCTAAATCACAGAGGGCTATGGCAGCAGCCATACTCCTTTTCCCCGATCTACAATAAATTATGACTTTCCTGCCGCTGTACAACTCCCTGTATAGCTCATCCCGCCGCGATTCTAATTCATCCAAAGGTATCAGCACAGAACCGGGAAGGTGACCTTCTTCATATTCCACAGGCTGACGTACGTCCAGCAGCAGAAATTCGCCTTTTTTATCTTGATCAAGGATAGTCTTAACCTCATCAGGTCTCAGGATTTTTATTTCATCGACAGCACTGTTAAGTTTCATCGTGCTTGCCCCCTTGTGTATACTGTCATAAAGCTCTTCATCTTAATCATCCACTCTCTCAAGTTGTGATTGTATCATGGGAGATGGGAGATATAAGATAACCTCTCAGCAAGTTGTTGTCAATCCTTTACGTTAACCGATATTTAGAATAAACAAAACTAGGGTTGTTGTTCATTGACTTTAGTTTCACACTTAACATATGTGTTGCTATTGAACACCGCTTAGTGTAAAATGCCTAACATAATTGGGAAACAGTAAGATGTTGTACATCCAAAGCTTATTAAAAAATATCGCCGCTGCGCACGAAAACTTCAGAGCCAAAGTCCCTTCTAAGGCGAGATTTGGCATCATAGCCCTTCTGGCTGTTATATCCTTCATCATTCTGATATTCGCAGCAGAATGGCTGATGGCCCACATGATAGCCTTACTCCCGGTCTTCTATGTTTCTGCTGTGCTGGCCGTCGGGTTTAAGAGAGCGCTGTATGGCACTGCTATATTTCTATGTTTCTGCTTTGCCCTCTGGTTAAGGGTGGGACCTCCTCATGAAGGAGTCCTCGGTGGCAGCTACGTGTTATTTGCCGAAAACGACGGGTGGTACAACGCGCGCCTGATTGAGAACCTTGTACATCACTTCCCGTTCAGGAACTCATTTGACCCATACACCCTATACCCTTACGGTCAGGAGATTCCATTCGCACCGTTCTTCGACTGGTCAATCGCACTCATAATATGGGTGGCTGGACTGGGACACCCGTCAGCAGACCTCATAGAAAAAATGAGCGCGTACTTCCCGGCTGTTTTAGGAGCATTAACCATCATTCCTGTGTACTTTATCGGAAAGGAACTCTTTAATAGAAACGCCGGATTGCTCGCCGCCGGACTGTTGGCGATACTTCCTGGCGAATTCCTCTTCCGTTCCATACTGGGTTTCACAGATCACCACATAGCCGAAGCGCTCTTCAGCACAACTACAATGCTATTCTTCATAATGGCAATAAAACGGGCGCAGGAATCTCAAATAACATTTAGCCAGATTAAAAATAGAGAATGGCGCAACTTAAAGAAGCCTTTATTATTTGCAATACTGGCAGGATTTTCACTCGGAATTTATATCCTGTCATGGATCGGCGCAGCTGTATTCATTTTCATTATCCTGGCATATGTATTTATCCAGTACATACTGGACCATCTCAGCGGCAAATCCACCGATTACCTAACCATAATCAGCATACCTATACTTCTAATAGCGCTTCTGATATCTGCAATATTCTACAAATATCTCACATATGGAAATTTTGTCCTCGGAGGACTGTTTATAGGATTGCTCGGCGTAGCGGTTTTCCAGATAACTTCTTATTTGATGGCGCGAAGGAATATCAGACGGATATTTTACCCAGTAACCATAGCCGTCATCGCAGGCATTGGGGTAGGACTTCTTTATTTAATCTGGGAATCTCTATACCATGACATATTAAGCAAATTAAGTACTCTAGTACCGATAGCACAAACGCTGACAATAATGGAAGCCCAGCCTTTGCTTTCAGGACTTGATATATCTCATTTGACTGATCACAGGGTCTGGTCATACTTCACCACAGGGCTGATCGTGGTCCCCGCAGCCTTCCTGCTAATCACTTATTCCGCTATTGGAAAAGGAAAGATGGGAAAATGGTTTTTTCTTAGCTGGATAGGAATATTAGTGCTTACTGTGATAATCGATCAGATGGCCTCTATGCCATGGCAGATATACCTGGTGGAAGGTTTGGCTATAATAGCTCTCTATGTTTACTTTGAGAAAAGCTCTGCCAGAATAATCCTCTTAATCTGGAGTTTCGTCACTTTATTGGCGCTGTTATCGCAAACACGATACGCTTATTATTATGCGATAAACGTGGCCCTTCTGAGCAGCTACATACTGTGGAAAATACCACAGGGCATTACTCAAATACTTGCTTTGCTTCGCTGGAAAGACACCTCCGCCGAAGATACGGGAAAGACCAGGGCGGAAAAGAGGCGGGCCAAGGCTAAAGAACAACAGCCAGCGGTTAATTATCTACGCCCCAAATACGTGGCGGGCGTTTTATCGATAGTAATAATCTTCTTCCTAACAATTTATCCCAATTTAATCTATGGCACTTTCAACGATAGCGGCGGCTGGTCCCCAAAGAATTCGGCTACCCTGTTTCTGCCATATCACCCATACGGACCAAACGGAGACTGGCATGAAGCACTCACATGGATGAAAGATAATACACCAGATCCGTTCGAAGACCCTGATTTCTATTACGAGTTGTACGATGCGCCCAAAACGGGCGAGTTATATGACTATCCGGATTCGGCATACGGCGTAATGAGCTGGTGGGACTACGGACACTGGATAACCAGGATTGCCCGTCGTATCCCAAATGCTAATCCATTCCAGGCCGGGATAGGCGGGATCTCGGCACTGGGAAACCCGTCTGAAAACCCGGGCGCGAGTACGTTCATGACGGCACAGGATGAGGCAACTGCCAGCGGTATAATGGACGAGCTAGGCTCAAAATATGTTGTAATCGATATTGAAACCGCATATGGGAAATACCATACGATGGTGACGTGGTCCGGAGGCAATGTGTCCGACTACTACGAAATGCTGTATATCGGAGATAACGGCGAATATAGGACTTATGATAATCCCGGTTCACGATCCGCAGAGTCACAAATCTTCTACCCTTCTTATTATCAATCCATGTGCGCACGGTTATATAATTTCGGAACGGCAGCGGTTGTACCAAACAACTCTACATTCGTTGTATTGTTTGCAGAAGAGACCGACGAAAACGGTGAGAAATATAAGTATATAGCTGATGTGGCTAATGATGGCAGCGCTTTCTCCAATTATGAAGAAGCGCAGCAGTTCCTCAACGATCATCCGGGATACACCATAGTCGGACTGGACCCATTCAGCAGCCCCATACCGCTGGAAGCGCTGACGGAATATGAGCTTATTCATTCCTCTCCATCAATTGTAACCCAGCGAGACAATAGGAATATCTCCTACGTCGAGGTTTTCGAATACACGGGATATAAGTAGATAGTGATTACGCACTCGCTTCAGGGCACTATTGCTATATGGATTTACAAAAATGGATTTTCTCAGCGCAGGTTAAGTATATTCACAGAATCCTATAAAAAGATGCTCTGGAACAATAAGTAAAATACCGAGAGAAAGTAATCATATACTACCCCCGAATGGCTGATATGTTAAAAATAGGCATTCCTAAAGAATGGGTACTGCAGGTAGTCTCACGAAAGCGAGTACAAATCGCCAACAGGTTTATATCCCTGATTCAAAAAGAGAATGGTAAGAATACGTGTCTAGAAATAGGTGGGCCAAACTTTATAGCCACAGATATCCTGGTACCATACTTTAGCCGCTATTTCATAGTCAATCCTAACAAGAACGAACTAAATAACTTGTCATTACGTAATACGATCGTTCCAATTCTAGGAGATGGTTGTCAACTCCCCATAGCAGATAAAAGCATCGACTTTATTTTTTGCAACGCGGTCATCGAACATATCCCCAAGGTTAATCGACCTCTGCTAGCTAAAGAAATACAACGTGTATGCAAAAAGGGGTTTTTTATCTCAACCCCTAACTATTATTTTCCCTTTGAACCTCATTACCATTTGCCGTTCTTTCAATATCTTCCAGAAACATTAAGGCGTTTTCTTTTACGACACATAACAATCGGATTCATAAACCAACACAGCAATGAATATATTAAGCTCTTAACACTTAAAGAATTAAAATACATTTTCCCAAAAGCTCGTAGTGGAGGAATATGCACCGCATTGATCCCAGAGGTAATCTATGCCTATTCGATAGATAAGGAAGATCCTAAAACATGAAACCCAGAGGCCTGTAGAGTTACGTAAATGTCAAGATTTTTCATAAACACCTCGCAAATAAAAAGCCACCTAAAAGACCCCCTTTACCGCAATTCCTATTTCCTGATGGCTAACACAGCTGTAACCTCTGCGTTAGGATTTGCGTTTTGGATAGTTGTTGCCAGGTTTTATAACGATGCTGACGTCGGCCTGGCTTCAACGATAATAACTTGCATGGGATTGCTTGTCACACTTAGTAGCTTCGGATTCGATATCGCTTTCATTCGATTTCTTAACAAATCAGAAAAACCCGCGGAATTCATAAATTCCGGCCTCACCATCACAGGACTAACGGCTCTCTTTGTAGCGTTTGTGTTCGTTATGGGAGTCGGCCTCTGGTCCCCCGCATTAAGCTTTTTAAAATCCGATCCCATATTCGCCTCCGCCTTCATCGTTTTTACCATCTTCCTCACACTGTCCTCGATACTGGATTACATTTTTATCGCTAAACGGAGAGCCGGCTTCGTTCTGACTAAGAATACCATTATCTCGCTACTTAAGATCACCCTGCCCTTTATTTTTGTCTCGTTCTTCCGGTCATTCGGTATAGTCAGTTCGCTGGGAACTGCCACTGCCTTAATAGTAATTGTCTTCCTGCTCTTCTTTCTCCCCAGAGTTCAAAACGCCTACAAGCTGAGAATTAAGACGGATCTGCACATAGTTCGCGAGGTATGGCGTTATTCCGCAGGCAACTATCTGGCCAACATATTCACCGTTGCCACAACGTTTATCCTTCTTAATTTGATTATTCACCAGTCAAGCGCGGAGGAAGCCGCATATTTCTACATAGTATGGATGATCACCGGACTGCTCTTCATTATACCTGGAGCGATATCGCAATCTTTATTTGCAGAAGGATCTCATTTTGAAGATAAATTAGATGCCAACGTAAAACGTGCCTATAAATTAACATTCATGCTGCTTATCCCTGCGATAATAGTATTGCTGCTCGCCGGCAAATGGCTTCTCCTAGCGTTCGGGGCCGGATACTCGGAGAACGGTGTCTCGCTTCTGCGATTCCTAGCCTTGTCCGGGGTATTCATCGGGGTGAACAGTGTCTATTATACTGTTCTGCGCGTGCGGAGCAGAATACGGGAACTGATAGCTATTATCGCCTTCACAACCATCGCGACATTAGCAGGAAGCTACTTCCTTATGCACACGACAGGCATAGTTGGCATAGGTTATATCTGGTTCGCGGTACAGGGAGCAATCAGTATCTACGTTCTTTCCAAAATGAAAAAACTTAAACTTAACTGACGAACCTATTAATCGAGATCAAAACTCAACGCTAAAGCAGATTATCTCTCTTTCGTTATATTGTTTTTGAGCATATTCACAATTATAATACATTTATATCCTAATCTAAGAATTAAACTACCTGCAGGAAAGGTCTAATATGATGAAAAGGGCATTGATCACTGGAATCACAGGTTTTGCCGGGAGCCATCTTGCTGAGCACTTGTTGAATAAAAAGATGGAGGTGTATGGAACAGCACGCTGGAGGAGCAATCTTGATAATATCGAGCATATTAAAAACGATATACATCTGCTTAACGCAGATATGAGAGACGGCCATTCACTCGAAGTAGTCCTTGAGGAATCGAACCCGGATTATATATTTCATCTGGCCGCACAGTCATTTGTGCCGATGAGTTGGCGGGCGCCAGCGGATACTATGGAAACAAACGTAATAGGCACAATCCATCTATTTGAAGCAGTAAGGAAGCTGAACATCAATCCCAAGATTCAAATAGCAGGCAGTTCAGAGGAATATGGGATGGTTTACACAGATGAACTGCCTATTACAGAGGAGCATCAACTAAGACCTCTATCCCCTTATGCAGTGTCAAAGATAGCTGCTGATAAATTATCATATCAATACCATATGTCATACGGATTACATACTGTGATAACCCGCGGCTTCAATCATACCGGTCCGAGAAGGGGAGAGGTATTCGTAACATCAAATTTCGCCAAACAGATTGCAGAAATAGAGAAGGGTGCAAAACCAATTATTCATGTTGGCAATCTAGATACAACGAGGGATTTTACCGATGTCAGGGATATGGTAAGAGGATACTTACTGGCGGCAGATAAAGGTCAACCGGGAGAAGTATATAACATATGTTCAGGCAAAGCGATAAAGATAAGAGATCTCCTAGATTTATTAGTATGCATGAGTCATAAAAAAATAAAGGTGCAACAAGACCCCGATCGCATGCGGCCTTCCGATGTTGAGGCGTTACGAGGCGATTGCTCCAAATTTGTAAAGCAGACCGGGTGGAAACAGACCATCCCATTTGAGAAAACAATGGAGGATCTACTCAATTACTGGAGAGAGAGAGTATAGAATACCTCTTACCCCAGAATTAGTATCACTACCGATTAGATTCCAGCCGCCGTTGAGCTGTAAAGAAATCCCCGTTTCTTCTTGAAAAACATAAAGGTTATCATACCTGGCCCTTGCGCTTGAGATCAAAAAGAGCAACAGCGTTGATCCTTATTAGACGTCCACAATAGTAAAGAAGCCAAGCCAAAACTTTAACCGGCAGTCGTGATATCAGCCACGCGCTGATTTTCCATAGTCTAGTTGCAGGTAGCGCAGATAAATGCACACGATAGACCTGGGAGGTGTAGCTACCTATACCACGTTGCCAAAGAAGATATTTCGGACTTCGCCAAGGTTCTTGTGGGATAATGCATCGCTTGGCTTGGTCGGAAATATGTGCAAACGACCAGACCAGCCTAGGCCAAGTAAACATCCAAATTTGAAACGCGCGACCTGACCTATCAGCCCACATAGCATTGCCATATCGAATCACGATAAGTGGATTAGATGTTACAAGTATATTACCTTGTATAGTTTTATCAAAAATCACTCCGACATGAATAAACCCAGTTCCATAATACTTTTCTCTGTTTGCACTCATCCACAAAGACTTTTTGATTATCACCGCACCAACATAAGTCAAATGACTCAATACTAACTTATTAGCAAATTGATCGAACTCTTCTTCTGTATATACTAGATCCTGCATGATATCAGGTCGCTTTGGTGCTATCAGTTTTGATAAATCCTTGGTACGTATCTCCGTATTAGCGATAATCAATGCGTAATTCCTGTCAACTTCTTGCAGTACTCTCTTAATAGCCCCCGACATAATTAAATCATCATCAGTCATTAACCAACAATATTCACCTTGTGCTAATTCAACCGCTCTGTTGCAATCCTGATCGAATCCCAGACCCGAGGGCATTACAGTTGTCGCTTTGGCATACGATACACCAGCCCGAAAGTAATGTAATCGGGGAAAAATTTTCTCGTACTGCTGGACTACTTCAGATGTATTGTCGTTTGAGCCGCCATCTACAATCACAATTTCGATCGACTCAGTCGCTTGCGAGATAATACTCTCTAATGTTGCGCCAATGAAGGCCCCGCGATTAAGCGTAGGAATACAAAAAGATATTTTAATAGGCATTGTTTTACAAATCAAAAATTCCTACTAGATATTTCGATTCTTTTGTTTTAAATTTGTAGCCCATTCCCTTATATAACTTTATGGCTTTAGCATTATCAGGAGAAACTCGTAACCTAACTTGAGTCGCTCCGTTTCGCCGTGCAACAGCATGTAAAAAATACATGAACATTGTTCCCAATCCAGTACCTCTTACTGAAGAATGGATTGCAATTCCTAAGCTTGGTATCTTGTAGCCTTCATCCCACCCCCGAAGAAGACCGTAGCCCAGCACAATATCCTCTTCTATAAGTATATAATAACTATCCTTCCCATTATACTTAACCACTATGTTTAATGCTTCATCTGTAAACGAGTGAGGATGAAAGTATTTGCTTTCCCCGTCCTTTTCAAGATCGCTAAGAAAATTAATTAACTGTTGCTTCCATTCAATGGTTAACTTTCGACATTCAAGCTGTTTAACGCGTAGATTCATATACATGCCCTCAACCACTAACTCCGTAGTCTCATCAACGTAGCACAAACGAATTCGATTTGATCATCTGAAAGGGAAGAATAAGTAGGGAGAACGATAACCTGCTGGCTTATCTCTTTACTAATCGGTAGTTCGGGAGAGGTATAAAGATGATCCATAAAACTCGGCGCGTAAAAACCAGGGCGTGTTTCAATCTGCGCTTCTCGCATTTGCTGCATGACTGTATCACGGCCCTGTGGATAAGCCTGCGGATCTAACTTAACCGCAATTGCCCATGGTACTGCTTCAACCTCTGGCGGGAAAATTTGTATGACTAAGCCATCGGCACCCAATAGATGCCTTTCATACTGCTGATGAACACGCTTGCGTCCTTCTATTTTTTGGCTGAGCGTCTCCATTTGGGCGCAACCTATCGCCGCTTGGATATTTGTCAGCCGGAAATTATGCCCAGCCAATTCATGCCAATAATATCGCTTGCGTAACATACCATGGCTTCGATAAAGAGCCATCTGGTCATATATATTTTTGTCTTTAGTCACAACCATGCCCCCCTCACCCGTCGTTATTGTCTTAGTAGCCTGAAAACTAAAAGTGCCAATTGTTCCCATGGTGCCCGCATATCGGCCCTTATAGATTGAAGCAAGAGCTTCTGCTGTGTCTTCTACGATGGGAATATTGTGGCTCTCTGCTAATGTCAGGATAGAATCCATGTCGCACACATTACCGTAGGTATGCACCGGGACAATTAATTTAGTTCTAGGTGAAAGACATTTTTCAATAGCATCAGCCGTTATACACCAAGTGTCAGGGCTTATCTCGGCAAAGACAGGTACGGCATTCATCAACAAAGAAAGATTAGCAGCTGCTAAAAATGCGAAACCAGGAATAATAATTTCATCTCCTGGACCTACGCCAAGTGCCAGAAATGCCATATGCAAAGCACTTGTGCCATTTGATGCCGTCAACGCAAAACGAGCACTAAAGTAATTGGCAAAATCGTGTTCTAAACGCTCAACAAATGGTCCACCCGATACCCAGGTAGAGGCTAAAGCTTCGGTGATATACTGTTGCTCATTGCCACAAAAGTCTGGTTTAGCCAACGGAATAAATTGTGAGGTTGTCATAAATGCAGACTCCTTCACGTCTTAATCTTTGCCAAGGTAATGGCGTCTGATTCCAAATGAAATTGAATATATTATAACTCAGCTCTATTACAAGGGTATTACAGTCACACTACACGATTTTAATAAAATCAACAAGACAAAGCAGAAGATTTACATACCATGTCAATCAAATATTCTGAAACAAACATATCTCAACTGTTCATTATGCTTTGACAAACTCCAGCGCGATCACCCCTTGCCCCGGCAAATCAGCAATTGACTTGAAATAACCGTATTCTTGTCCCATCATATATGGTTCGCGCCAAAATGGATACTTTGGATCAGCTCGCTTGCGTCTCGTGTTGTTGATTATAGCACCTGGTTTTTTCTCGCCATAAACAATTTTACGATTAGGTTGACCGGTTATACTAAAAATTCGTTCTTGTAGAAGTAGCTGATCATAAAAGCGTTGCCAGAAGACAAATCCATTTTTATCTGGCTCAAGCAAGCCGTATTCATTCTGATTAATGTACTCTTCAGAAGTTACTGCCGCACAGGGCACAGATAGAAGCAATCGGCCACCTCGTTTTAACATCTCCCACATATTCTGGATAGCTTGAGTATCTTGTGGAATATGCTCAACAACCGAGATGCTAGTGATGACATCAAACGATTCGGGTGCAAACGAAGCTTCCCCAATTAAACAATTATAAAAATGACACCGGCCAGAAAGACCGATGGATTTTATCAAATCTTTAGTAACCGCTAAATCTTTGGCATCAGGATTAAGTAACTCTACTGATATGTTACGCCGCTTAAGTAAGAGTAATGTAGGAAATAAGCGCGGGGAAGAGACGTCTAAGTAATGTTGAATGGGGACATCGGCTAGCACACGCCACATGAAATCAAACTCAAAATATCTCACTG
>Ga0172380_10004606_pt1 | contig 17536 bp, 38 predicted proteins | sample Leawe162metaG_FD_119747 | JGI IMG/M metagenome (GOLD analysis project Ga0172380, IMG submission 119747) | Leachate microbial communities from a municipal landfill in Southern Ontario, Canada - Leachate well 162 metaG | ecosystem: Engineered > Solid waste > Landfill > Unclassified | place... | reverse complement strand
GCCGCCCGCTGAGCTGCGCTATCTCCGTGGCCTCGCTGCCTTTGGCCGACCGCATTGCGGCGGAGCAAGCCGTTTGCCGACGACGTCAGGAAGCCCCTCACCCTGTGCATCCAGCGGCACCCTGAGGTAGCGACCTGCGGAGGCGTCCCTCGGCCGGCTGCATCGGGCACGAGTTTACGTCGGTTTGTCTGTGTCGGTCCGCAAGCGTCTACCGCTATCCCCTGCTATCTGCATCCCGCATAACCTCTCACCAATCACCACCGTCAGACCGCCTGTCAACAAGCAAAAAGAGACCCCCATCGCTGGGGGCTCGTTGCTACGTTGCTAAGCGCTACGCACAACCGAAGTGATCGTGAAATATGCAGTCGAACTCGGCCAGCGTCTCTCGTAGATTCGGCAATGCTGTATTCACCCACCGCATGCCGGCGTCGATCTCCTCTTGCGTCACCCCTTCATTGAACTGCGTTCCGCCGATCACCACATCGGTGTCTTCGTCGCTGTACGTGTTCCCTTCGTAGTCATCGAATTGCGATCGCGTAGCTACGATCCATTCGTGCACGTCGCTTAACGTCAGATGCAATTTGTCCTCCAGCGGCGGTGTGACGTCGTCCCAAATCACTAGCCCTTCGACGAAGAGCGCTTTGAAGTCGTCAAACGTCGACGGCGTATCGACGTCGCAATAGTCCCGATAACAAGCGCGGAACCGTTTGTAGCTGCGTAGCGGTACCGGCAAGTTACCGCGGGTATCAACGAGCAACCCGCAATTTTCGACGTACCATAGCGCATCTGCTTTCGGATCGTCGTAATGACCGTCGTTAAGCGCCGCTTCACTATACTGCTTACCCTTGTCCGTCATCTCTAAGCTATACTGCTTCTTGGTACTCACTTTAGGCTCCTTTATTATAATATACTTCGGTCGTTAATTATATTATATAATATCCCTCGGTCAATTACTACCCCCGGATGCGATCGTTTCTTCCGACATGACGGTGCAAAGAGAAAGAGTAGCAACGTGCTACTCTACTCTCGTAACTACAACTACTACTGGTTCATATGCCAGTCTGCTATCGTCGACTCCAATGCGTCTTGCGACGCGTCAACGACAGCTCGCGCAGCACCCATCGTCTCAGGAGGTGCCATTTTGTAGCTACCATCTTGTTGTAACTCACCTCCGGCAGTCTTCCAATACGCCACCAACGCGTCTAGGTAGTCGCAACAAGCTACCCCTATTGCAGCATCCGATGCGCGATCTTCACTATCACGCTCGACTTCTGCTAGCTGCTCCAGTATGTCTCTCACTTCTTTGATCTTCATTCTGTAACTCTTTCTGTATATACATATTAACGTTAATTATATTATATACTATCCGAAGGTTAATATCTACCCCGTAGCGACGCGTTTCTTTCGCCTCGCAGCCACAAACTGATAGGGTAGCTCGTCGCTACCCTATCTCCTTGCTACTCGTCTGTAGGTGGTGTTGCTTCACCTAGCTCCCACCCCTCAGAGTGTTCACCAAAGTCCGGATCATCGATCGTCAACTCTGGATAGTCTTCATTGAGTCCGTCTAACCAGTTGTCGAGGTATCTCCTATCCATCTCCTTGGGTTGACTGTGTGAGGCATCTGCTATACACCTCTGCCACACTGATACAGTCTCACCTTTGAACGCTCTGATGGGTCCCAGTCCGTTGCGGTTGGGTGCGAATCTCAGGGTCCCTTCAATTTTGACATCCAACACTACACGTTTACCACAGACTGCGCACTTCATTTCGACCTCCTATAAGGTTGTTAAGGTGGATTGTTATAATATTATTATATAACACCCTGAGGTCAAATAATACCCCCAAGCGAGGTCACACTTATGCCTGGGGGTCGTACATTTTGGTGAGCTTGAGGGTACTACCTACAGGTTAACATCCTCGGTGATATCAACATCCTTGTTGCTGCCATCATCCTGGTCATCCCACTCCTCAATACCCAACCAGGCGCTTTCTACCTCTAGGCTACCGTCGTTGCTCTCCTCCAATGATGCAACGATGCTATGCGATACCGTTCTCTCGACGTTCTCAAGGGTCCGGATCTCCTGTAGCTGCATGTAGAGCATCCCCTCAAGAGGCTCCTCCTTGTTGTACCTGTCGATCATCCTGTCAAGCACCTTGTGCAGGCTCTTACGTCCAGCTTCATTGATTCTGTCTGCCATTGTATCCTCACTTTGTATATGGTTGCTATCGTTACTATTATTATATTATGTCGTAAGGTCAATTAATACCCCCAGACGCTGCCTCGTCTTTGGCCTGGGGGTCATCCGAGGTTACCCGCTAATGTGCCAGCTGCCGTTATACCACACCTGACGATGCCGTCCACCAGCTGCAGTGAGTACCGCTACGAGCGTCCTCCCTGTGCCAGACGTCCTAGCTGACTCAAAGTGCCATCTGACACCTGATCGCTTCGCGACGTTGCCGATGTAAGCCTCCAACTCCTGTGCCATAAGCCAGGCGACACGCTCTGTGCGAACGTCGTCATACACTCCGTGAGGTCCGTGGTACCCCGACACCATAAACGCGTCAGCGATCTCCACCGTCGTGGGATCGCAGTAGAGGTCAATCCACCCCCAAGCAAGCATCAGATAGATGAGGCGGTCAGGCGTCTTGCTCTTCCAGGAAATAATGTGGATAGCACCTTCACGGTCCGTGTTCAATACGGTACCGCACTCGGCCTCAGCCAACACGTTGCTGACGTGTACGGCTTCTGTACGAGGATCTGCCTCGTCGGTAGACTCTCTGTTGTTGCTATGCCACACCTTGAGGGCTGTGAGCATCCTGCGGATAGCTTTCCCTTCGTCCGTCAACTCAAGTTTGTAGTTCATTGTTCCATCTCCTTTATGAATCATGGCTTATGGTAAAGAACGTTAGACCCTCAACATCCTCTCGAAACGAGTCTGAGGGTCTTGGGTCTGCGTGGTACATCATTATAACGAAGGCCACAATGATCTCGTGCTGGAGGTCGAGAGCCTCGTAAACCCTGTCCCAGAGACGAAACCCAACGTCTACCAGCACATCGTTCTCACCGTTGAGAATCGTCTCATCGTCCACTGGCCACAGATTTGTCCAGTCCTCACAAAACCGCACATTGATAGAGGTGTCAACAACCCAACCCTCTGCCTCTAGCAACGGCTTAATGCGAGTCAGCTCCGCGTCAACCGCTTTGATGTACTCGACAGGCTTGTGACGATCGAACGGAATAGGCTTAAGGCTATTGACCAGTTCGTCAGTCGATTGACTCGTAGTCTCATTCATAGTAAGCCTCCTGGCTGTAGAATCGTACATACTTGTTCAGCTCCATGTTAATACCAAAGAGCCAATCCGGTACTTCGTGGCCTTCAGGACAGACGAATTGAGCATCATCCACATCCTCACCATCGAAGTCGGTGGACGCTTTGAGTCCCTCGTCTGTGAGGTCTTCGTACATCCAACCACAGACGTACTGTCTATAGCGCAGCTTGGCTCCGCACTCAGGGCAGACTACTTCGTCCGCCTTAACGTAGTCACCTATCTTGGCCATCGTTTCCTCCCGACGGATAGAGCCTTGAGATCCACATAATTGACAATGTATACCTCAAGGGTAGGTCTGTTAGTAATGTCGAATTTGGGTGGCGCCTTAACGGGCGCCACCTTGTTGTAGTATTTCATCGCGCGTCTCCTACATGCACTCTTCCGGATCGAAGTCGTAACCTTGTTCGCGAGCCCAAGCTGCCAGGACCGTTGAGTACTCTAATGCCTCTGGACAGATCAAGTTGTCGAATTCGTCAAAGAGGCTCATGAACTGCTCGTTGTGTCCGTCTGTTGTCGGCAGTAGCACATGGATGCCCATGTCGACGTCGCCTATGCGAAAGCTCAGCCATGCCTTTCCAAGCATGAAGCAGTCATTGTCTCGACTCAGCTTGACACTGTCACTGAGGATTGCATGCATGTCGTCTAACGCGGACTCTACCTCAATGTAATCTGCATCGTTGTCCGCACCGTGGATACTGTCTAGGAGCTTCTTCAGCTCGGCGAGTTTCTGTTTGTCGTTCATAGTTCGGTGTTCTTATTGGGGTAGCGACGATGACCTACATATTCGATACCCCACTCAGCTTCCGCAGCTCGTTCGACTAACGCATAGGCAGTGTGCACGTCGAAGTACTTCTCGGCCAGCTCTCTGTTGTGGATTACGTACGCCACTACCTCGACGGCACTCTCACTTGCCACTGCTTTGGGATAGCCGTGCTTACGTAAGACTTCATATGCTGATTGTTCTAAGGTACGTCTGTTCATTGTGACCTCACTTTGGTTTCAGTTGTACGTTATATAATTATTATAGTACAGCCTTTGGTCAAAATCTACCCCCCAACGCTAACTAAAAACCATGAGAGCCTGTCTCAGTGACAGGCTCTCGTTTGGAGTACTATGCGATTGGATGGTTAGGCTGCGGCTACCTGCTCGTCGAACGCCTCGTCAATCAGTTCGTCCAGGGGCTCCGATGCTTCCTTCCGAGAGGCTTCGAGACGATGCTCCTCACGGATCTGCAGAGCTTTGGCTACTGCCTCACGACTGACCAGCTTGCGTCCCATACATTCGATGGACGTTGAGCCGAGGCCGTACCTGTCCTGCACCAGCATCTGCCTGGCGTACTGATAGGACTTGAGGTTGAGAGTCTTCTGGAGTTCGCTGACATCCATATACTCACGCTCGATCAGAGCAACTGCATCCGCAACCTTGTTACCATCACTTTTGTTCGCCATCACTGACTCCTATTGTTAAAGTGCTTGAGGGTAGCTCACACTTGCTTCCCTGCTCACTCTACTATGATTTTATTATAGAACGACGTAAGGTCAAAATCTACCCCCGAAAGTTAAACAAAAAATAAGGGAGGCCGTCTCATGGCTCCCTTATTATAATAATATAATGAAAGACCTAAGGGTTTGACCACCGATCTCGACCCTTAACGTCACGATCCCTAGCGTTGTCCTTCGGAGTGCCTAACAATAAGTGCGAGGGGTTACAACAAGAGGGATTATCACACCGATGCAGCACTTGCATCCCGATAGGTATCAATCTTTCGTGAGATAGTATCCATGCAATTCGGTGGGATTGTTGGCCTGTTAATGCTACGCTCGTTACGCCGTAGCCGTCCTTGTCAACCCTTCCTTGCCACTCCCAACAAACATCTACGCCCACAGCATTCGGCAGTCTCACACGTGACCAAAATCTATCTCTGGCGTCTAGCACAGAGGCTAAGTCAATTAGCACGCGCTTTCCGCGCATGTAGCCCTTCATATATAACCGCCGAGCAGCTTTGGCCTCTTCTTCCGTCATAGACTTCATGTCGTACCTCCAAGAATTGAAAGGGGAGAAGGGCCAAAGTGAGTGAAAGTCCCTTCTCCCCAATCGTATTGCTCGATCCCGCCGTACTACGGGAGAGCGTCTGGTAACATCAACGTTAGTGGGACTCTATACCATCCAAGCACTGCTCGCGAGTGGGTCGACCACGGTACCTCAACCTCTATCAGCGTAGTCTGCCCTCCATCCGCCCCAACGACATCAATGGCGTACACATCATGCACAGGGGTGGGAGGGCTTTCATATGCACCGGGCAACGTGGTGTCCACAATTTGGTGAACCTGCGGCAAGTATGGTATGAGATACGCCGCAATCAACACCGCCAGCACTACCAGCAGCACAAAGAAACACATCGCCAAGATCCCGCACCCCACATTCTTATCTAGCCTATCCATTGGGTCAGCTTCCTCTCCACAATCTCTGCCTTACGCTTCTCCTTGATGCAGTCTTGGCAGATGGGGTTACCGTTGTCAATCAGGTTAATGCTCACGCGGCGTCCGCACAGGGTGAGGGTGGTCTTCGGCTTCGCAACGTCGGCTGAGTCCCCTAGCACCTCGTGCATAGCCCTGTCAACAGCTCCATAGTCCCATGCAACGTGTGTAAGTCTCACTGCTGCAACCTCCCGATTAGTTTCTCCTGCACTGATTTGATTTCGGTCCGGACGAGTGCAAGTTCTACACCGGACTCGTTAAGAAGCCTCTCGACAGGACGATCAGGAGCTTCGTCAGCGCCTTGCTGGAGCATCTCTGACGCACGCCTCAGATACGTATCCACCGAGCTAAGGTTGACAATGGCCTGCTCTGCTAGTACCTTCCAAGGATCGCCCGTCATTGCAAAGTCTCCTTCCTCACAATGTCGTTGTACTCCCTGAGGAGTCTCTGATAATCGGGTTCGAGTTTGGAGGCCTCCACCCACTTACCCTGTGCAACCAGGGCTACCCTCAGACGACGCAACTCCTTCATCTGATCGTGGAGAGCCTTCAGGTCAGCTCGCATCGAACTCTTCCCCTGCGATCCAGCATTCAGTCCAACACCTGACGAACGTCTCAAAAGTTGGGAGGTGGTCAGGATCACAGGATCCCAGGTACTCCTCCTGGTACCTCTTGTAGATGTCATTCACATCCTCAGCTAGCGGGTCATAGGTGACGTCGCTGCTCAACTCGTCCAGACTGAGGATGACCTCAACGGCCTCGTCAAGTACCGGCTCGCCATCGAGTTGGGACTCGACCCATTCCATTCCTCGATCGGTTGCGATTAACCTGTTTGTCATCATCGATGCCTCCTTGGTCCACGTGACTTCTTATGGGTGCTACTCAGTGCCTTGACGAACGTAGTGATAACGATACCTACCAGCCCTAACGGTATGGTTAAGAGAATGACAACTGTGGCTAGGCATCCTTTGCGGACAATCCTCTGTGCTTCGGCCTCGTCCTTGAGCCGAGCCTCTTCAGCCTTGCGCCGCTTCTCGGCCTCTGCAAACGGACGATCGGCTTCCTCAAGGATCTGTTGCCAGTTGCGTGCCTCTTCCTCAGTTAGTCTCATACTAGTTCCTTTGAGGATCTAATGGGTCAAGAGCTATGAACCCTGACCCAATCGCTGCCGCAAACGCGTCAATAGGCACAGGTGAGTCGCCTGGGTGCTCGGTTGCGAATCGTTGGCAGTATGCGGCGTACAGATCGGTAATCGACGCCATCGGACCGCTGTGGATAGTGACCACATATCCCTCAAGGAACCACAACACTTCTGCAGTGGTATCGTCGAACCGTTCTGCCACCCGTTGCATATCGGCGTACTGTTGGCCCTCGGGTGTTACTATCATTTTTAGTTGCACTAGTCAACCTCCTCTGTGACGATTCGGACAAATTTCTCAGACACTGCGGTGTTGTAAGCGTTGCGCATGGCGTCGCTCTCAGGGATAGCCTCTGTAGCCTCGTCAAGGCTTGGTCCAGGAGCCTCAAGAGGCATCATGCTCAGCAGTGTCCTCATGGAGCAATTGTAATTACCTCCGGCCAGAGCTGTTAGTGCTCCGATTCCCCGATCCGTCAAAACTATGGAGTACACGGTGGGACGTTGAACCTCGTACATATCCTCATCGCCGTCCCACTCGTAGTTGAGCCTCACCCCGCAATCGTGAGTGGGATGATCGACACATGAGGTCTCATTGAAGTCCATGTCGTCCCACTCAACATCGTCGAGGCACATGTCCCTGCCCTCTCCGGTAATGGCATCTATGGGCTGTCTCCAGATCCCTCGACGAAGCACATAGATACCCTCGACTGGTCCACCGCACTCCTGACAGACTACCTTTTTAGTCATTGTCGGCCTCCTTGCAAGGCTCTGCCCACCCAGGAGGGCCGCTGACAAAGTCTGGGTTGTCAACACGCAGGATCATTGGCTGCGCAACTACAGGACCCCAGACACCGTTGGTCATACCTGTCAAGAAGGGCTGACCGTACAGCTCCCAGCCCTCCTCCAGAAGGTCGCTAACATGCTTGTCGATGACAATTGTGTCAGCAGTCACCAACTTGTACCGCTTAGGGTAATTCATTGTCGCCTTCCTTACCTCCAGCCACATCAACGTTCCCATGCCGGATATCCCACTCCTCCTCGTTGGTAAGGTGCCACTCCCCGTGCCAGCGATCCCACATCTTTAGGGATTTGCCTGCAACAGGGTCAACCAGCTCGACGCACTGGCCATACAGAGGCTTCTCACCTGGGAAATGTATGCCAGGACCCGGTTCCCACTTGGGATTTGAGGTCGTGCCGTGAAGCTCGCCATTGAACCATATTTCGAACTCTACCGGAGACTTCACCAGCTCGAACCATCCCCACTCGAGGCACAACCCTACAGCCATTGTTGGAACCCTTGGGAGCATAGGGTACCCCGAACGTCTGAGATACTCAGTCATCAGCTCGGCTAGGGCACTGGCTTTGCTATCCTCGTCATCCAGAGGCAGCTGGAAATCCAGTTCGTCGTGCTCCATGCCAGCGGCGGCGTTGAGAGCGTTCCAAACGTTGTGACTGAAAATGATCGTGGGGTGCCCTGTTCGCCACATCGGCCTCATGCCCAGTGCCACCCCGTGTGCAAACTGCTTGTCGGTAAGACGGTCGATCGTGTTGCCTAGGTCCAAAACCATCATACCTTGATTTGATACTTTGATTCTCATGCGTACCTCCCCACCTTGCGAGTCTTGTGGTAGTCATCCGCAATTTCGAACGCCACCTCGAATAAATCCTCTGGGATTGAGCTGCCATCCTCGTAGAGGTCAAACTCCTCACATGCCTCTTCGGCTAGCTCTGTCAGAGAGACTTCGCCCGTACGAGGGTCGACGAACTCGCTGACAATGCTATCCATGTATGTGCGGATCTTACGGTCCAGCTCTAAGTTGTTCACATTGTTGCCTCACTTTCTGCTCAGGTTTGCGTTTCACATATTATAATTATATGATATCCTTTGGGGTAAAACAATCACCTTCAGTTTGTAAACAAAAGGAGCCACTCGTACGGACGTGGCTCCTTTGGTGCAGTACGGGGGAAATCTACACGGTCTAGCTGATCAGGTCGTCTAAGGCTTCGGCGGGCTCGTCGGGCTCGACGGCTTTCTTGGACTTCTTCGCGGCCTTTTTGGCCTCCTTGGCTTCCGCCTTAGCGGCTGCCTTGGCTTCCTTGTTGGCCTCTGCGTTCTGAGCACGCTCTTCGCGGGCAGACTTCGCAGCGGCCACGGCCTGGCGATGGACGAGAGTGCGGCCGAACAAGCTGGTTGCGCTGGAACCGAGTCCGAATCGATCTTCCACGATCAAGGTGCGAGCGTACTGATAGCTGGTAATGCCCAGCTCCTTCTGCATGGTCTTGACGTCCATGAAGTTGGCCTCAATCAGCTCGACTGCGTTCTGCTCTTCCCTGGTGATCATTGTGTCTGGCATAGCTACTTTCTCCTTGTCATAGTCTGCGACTGCACACTTATATTATAACCTGGCTCGTCATCGAAGACCAGAGCCTAGCTATCGTCTAATGAGAATCGAACTTCCAATCCCAGCACTTCCGCTACTCGCTGCAAGAGCTCAATGGACTGCTCTTCCGGCACTTGGAATCCTTTGCCCCATTGCCACTTGCCCTCCTGGTCGAGCCACTGCTTATTAAGGCTTAGGACGACCTTGGGAGGATCCGAGGCTACTTTCTCGGACAGTTGGATCTTGATGCGGTTTCGCTCATTGAGTTCAACGTCGGCCTCATTGAGCACTCGGTAGCTATTTGACGGCATGATCAGCTCCTTCCGCTAGATTATTAAGGTTCCCCGTACTCTACACTACAATATTATTATAGTATGTCACGAGGGCAAAATCTACCCCCTAATGTTTATCAGTTTTAGACCTCTTGAGTCTCTCCAGTTCGGGCATAGGCTTGCGAGGGCGGCCCTTAGGTACAAACCCACTGTCCTCAAAATGGTGCTCCTGTGGTAGCCCCTCTAACAAGTTGCAGAACTCCTCAGCCCATATTTCAGTCATCATCTCGTTGGCAGCTGTAACTATATTGTGGTCACGTGTTAGTACCGAGCCACTCAGTATTGCTCCTGCGTCTTGCAACAACTGCCTCGACCGGATAAGAGGAAAGTAACTGACTATCTTACCCGCAGCGGCCCCTCGAATCGTAGGGACCGCAGCACATATCGCCGCAATAGGACGCTCCAGGGCCGCAAATGCATCTACAATTGCTAGAGCCCTTTTATCGGACCAGTAAGACTCAGTGTCGTAGTGGTTACCCGAAATTACCATGAGCGCGTCGAAAGACTCGGTTAGAGCCTGTAGGTCCTTTAGGTCGTCTAAAGTCCTGGAGATTCGGTTCGGACTGAGACTCTCTTCGTCTTGGATAATGTAGTCTGTCGATACAACCTCAGAGGAGTGCCCTCGTTCCAACATAACATTGAGGGCACCCCAAAGTTGGTGCTGGTTGTATCTACGTGAGCAGATGACCAACACGCGGCTATTCACGTCGATTTGCTCCTCTTCTTGATGACCTCAGGAGTCAACGTCTCGATCTCCTCAATACGATCCTGAAGTTCGTCAGACGCAGTCAACGACTTCAGACGCCTCTCGTCACTCGGCGGTTGATAGTCTGGGTTGGGAGTCCCGTCGTCGTTGAGATCGAGACGGAGCAAATGAATCTCTCCGTCACGCACGAACAGTTTCACGGGAAGGTCGTGACTTTTGATGTATGCCGTCAACCCCGCCGATAGTCCGGTGACCGACCTCTGAATACCTTCACGGTCCATACGAGCTAACACCATCCCTGAATCCAGGAAAGCCTTTAGGATAGGATAGCTCACTCTGCCCTTGCGGGGCTCACGAAAGTTGGGGATGTCGTCCGGTGAAACCTGAATGAACTTAACCATTTTGTTCTCCTTTGTGAACCTAGATTGTCATTTCATTGATATTATTATAATCTAGGTTCTTAAGGCAAAACAAGCACCTTAGGTTTCTTTGATTTTTTGGATACTTTGTATCCTTAGTTTCTTCCACTCGTCGAGATGCACAGCGATGTCCTCGAGCGCATCAATGACATTACGCGGCTGCTCAGCAGGGTCAAACATCTTGAGCTGAGCGGCCAGCATCCTCAGTACACTCTGAGGCTCCGCAACGATGATTTTACCGGCGATGACCTCATCGATTAAGCGCGCATCAGCCCAGACTAAATCATGGTCAGCGTAGTCGACATCGAAGGTCACTAGGCGTTGGCTGCGTCGTCCGTCCTCATCGGCATCGTACTGAACCTCGGGAGTCTCTTTGATTGCTGCAACTGCCCATCCCTTGTCAGAACCTCGGTCCCACAGGCTTAGCACAGGTTGTTTGACGAACGGCGTTACGTACTCCTTAACGGACTCGATGTCTTGGGCCCGTTTAGTTGCGGAGCCTCCTCTCGCGCGGGGCGTTGCGCTGCGGATGGCCAGGAAATCCTTTAGCTCCGAGAGGATCACCCTCGTATGTCCCTCTTTGTCTTTATGTGAAATCAGTCCCTCTTTCTCGATGTACTTGTATATCTGAGGCGGATGTAGCCCTACAAGCTTAGCGGCCGCTGAGACTGAGAGTAAATCACTGTCCTTGGCCATTGTGTGCTCTTCCTCTCTCCACCATATCACGAACGTTGTCTGCATGATCACCTAAATATAAGTGATCGGGATTGCAGCACGAGGGGGTATCACATGTGTGAAGGACCCAGCGCCCTTGTGGGATATCTCTTGCGTTAGATATCATCCATGAAACCCTAGAAGCCGTTAACAAGTGGTGCCTTACCGCGAATACTCCGTAGCCTCCGTGAGAAGCGAAAGGGCCCTTCCACAGCCAGCACTCTGAGGTCCCGACGTGTGGAGGTAAAATCACCTTCCCCCAAAACCGGTGTCTCAGGGATGTGAGCTCAAGCAGTGTCACTACAGGCTGCTTGTATTCTTCCTCGTAGTCAGAACGGTCTTGCCTCTGACGTCTGAGCCTCTTTTGCTCCCTCAGCTCTTGAGGGGAATATCTACTTGGCATGTCAACTCCTTTCTTTAATTATATTATAGTATGTCCCTAGGACAACATCTACCCCCTACTGCTTGTCAACAATCCGGCGGAGCTCCTCGATCTCCTCGGTTGTGAGCTTGCGCGTGTTGCTAAGCTTGCGTAGCTCCTCCATCCGCCGACTATAGCCCCATCGAGTGACAATCTGTAGGGCCATCTTGAGCCGAGTGCCAAACCCCAAGCCCTGGATGAAGTTAAGGTCGAGCGTGTAGCGGGCTCGCGCCTCTGCCTCCATCTTGCGTGCGGTAATAAACATATCCCGCTCGACCTGTCTGCGCATCTTTTTGACCTGCTTGCCGTTCATAATCCGGCCTCCTCTCGGAATCTAGTGGCCCACCGAAGTTTCTCGTTGTCCTTGAGTTTCTTCAGTTTGGGCTTAATCACAGGTATGTCTCCTTCGTACCCTACGAATCGAAGGATCTTTTCGACTGCCACGTTCCACGCCGCGGAGTTTTCCTCATACGTTAACTTGAGAGGAGTCTCTCGGTGCAGTCGTAACCACATTTCAATGGCCGCGTTCTCACCTGCGGCTTGGGCTGCAAAGTATGTCAGACGGTCAACGTTGTAATGTACTGGGAGGACGTCGGCTTTGGGCTGATCCAAGCTTGTCCACACTCCACATGTTCGGGCGTAGAGCCTGCTGACAGCCTGTTCTGCGACGTCCTCCCGAGTCAACCACACGAACCTGTCGAACGACCTTAGGATCTTGTCGATGTCTCCCCACGAGAGATACTTGTTGAGATGCTCTATGTAGTCCCAACTGAGCTTGCAGCCCTCGACTCCGTTGGGGGTTCTATTGCGTTCGAAGTACTTGTCAACGGCCCCACTCGCGAACGCCTGTGCTACAGACTCGCCGAATCCTATGAAGAACCCTGCATCGTTGAGATCACGCATGCCAGCTAGACCTGTCTGCACAAGACAGTCACATAGAACGTTACTACCTGTCCTTGGAGTGTGGAGTATGACGTATCTCATGGTTAGTCCTTTGCATCATCGGGCAGGTTACACGGGCAAACTCCATCGGACCGCAGATTCCAAAGTCTCTCAGCCTCGGTTGCCGTATCAGCACCCGGTCCAAATGTGTCACAATGGACGCAATGGACGTGCCATGGCTTGGGTAGTTTGGTATCTCCGAACTCCCGTGTGAAATCCACTGCAGATAGGTAACGGTTTTCTAAACAGAACGGGCATCGTTTCATTTGCTACCTCCACCGATCTAAACGCTCTTGCAGGCGATTCAGTTTGAACGCGACTCTCTCATCCACATGTGAGGGACCCACCATCAGACGCAGTTGCATGATCATGATGTAGACGTCGGCAATTTCGTCTATGAGGTTAGGCACCTCCTAAGAAGAGGATGGTCGAGATGCCTGCCACCCCGACCATCCTGGTCACACTACTCACGCAGTGCTACCCTCTAAAGTGACTACGGATGTCGTCCTCATCCTCATCGGGTTCACCCCAAGCCGCAAGCCACTCGGCTGCAGGCTTGAGCCCGAACTGATACGCGGCCTGCACCAATCCGGCGGCCAGCAATGCAATCTCCAGGATTCGGTACGCGGCGTTAGACAGTAGAGCAAGGTTGGTTACGTCAGGACAGTATGCGTCAGATCCGACTTTGACCCCGAAGCATGCCAGTACAAACGCGATCGTGGCCAATCCCAGGCAGATCAGGATGATAACCCGTGCTTTCCAGCTGCGGCCGTGGTCTTCCCACCATCCGCTCAATCCGGGCACAAACGTCAAGGCGACGCTGACAACCAATGCTACTACAAAGACGATCCAATTTTGGGTTAACAACTCAGTCATTGTGGTCCGCCTCCTAATGCGGTGGCATAGATATACGTGCCCTTGCCCCAAATCTCCTGAGTTGGAGTGGGCACTGCTGTGATCTCGATTATGGTCGGTGACGGTGTTGCAGTCGCTACCGCCGTATTGCGAGGTGCTGGTATGCCTGTAGCTGTAGGCGTCGACGACGGTGTCATGGTGTATGTAGCAGTCGGAGTCACCGTAGACGTCGGATCAGCTGTCGGAGTCACCGTACCCACATTTTCGACCTGACACGCCAGAGTAGCCAGCAACAGGACTGCCAGGACGATAGCGATGCGTACTTTCATTGTTACCACCTCCTTCTGTTCTTTATTGCCTTCTCCAATAAGCGCGAGCTCTCGAGGTGCTGCCTGTATATCGGGTCAAGACGCCTCTTCTTAAGCTCCCGGTTGATCAGACCCTTCAGTATCTCCGCTTGATGCTGAAGCCTTCGAAACGCCTTCGCGCTGGTCCTCGATGGTGATATCATCCTTGCTCACTCCGAATGACTTTAGGAAGTCAATGTGGTTCTTCACAACCTTCCGCACGTCTTCTCCGCGCACAAGGTAATCTGTGTACCAGTGGCGGAACGGTTGCCCTTTAACCTCCGGTTTTGCAGGGTTGATCTCCAACAGCGTGACCCAAGTAGCACCCGTCTTACTTCCGTCTGCGTTTTTGTTGTCACGCACCACAATAAGAAACTGTCGCACGTTAACCTCCTTTCTTTTTACGGTTGATCATGATAGCGGCCAGGTGCTTGACGGCCTCCGCATGAGTCATGTGCGACCCGCCAGGGACCACGGACCACTTGCCGTCCTTTAGATGTAGCACCCTTTTACCAACGACTTTGTACGGCATATCACACCTCCTACTTTTGGCCTATCCACAGCCTCATGTGAGTACGCCACTCTGCAAAGCTGAAACGTCCGTGCACCGCCATGTACTGCGCTGCATAAGCACCATGCTCAAACACTTCCCGTATACTCAATACGGATTCTTCGGCTATCTCGCGGCAGTCCTGGATGATGCCCTCCGCTATAGAGCTGTCCGCCGTGAGACACGCCATCTGTATGCGAAACCGATCTTCCTCTATTATATTACGGAGGACTTCTGCAATCAAGCTGTTATGGGCCAGGGTCTTCAGTCGTGTCCTCATGGACTCCTCCCTTGTCCAACCGCCTCAAATCCGCAACCGACAACTCCCACGAGCCATCCTCCAGCTTCTTCCCTACAACGCCTTTATTGCACAGGGTTAGTACGTAGTTATAATTGCGCCCTGTGATCTTGGCCGCGTCTCGTGCCGAATACACCGGGCTTGGAGGAGCTGGGGGAGGAGGAGGCGGGGCTAACACACCCGCCTTGATCTCTCTCTCGCCACTGAACAGTATGGCACAGGTGTATATGATGGCCGTCAACGGCAGTGAGATCGGCAGGTACACGATTCGGTACTCTGACAGAGTCCACAACCACCCTGTGCCAGGCTGTACAGCCGGCAGGCTAGACGCCACGTAGGAAAGATCAACTGCATGCGTGGTTGCGTATATCAATTGTGTCGCCGCCGAGAACGTTGCGGCCGCGGCAAACGTCAAGATGTGGAACCGATTGCCCCTGCGGATCTCCCGTGCTGAGTAGAACATGCTTACGTCAGCAGCGACAGCCATCAACGCTCCCCAGAAGTACCACGCTAATAGTCCTCCAGCGGCCCACAGCCCTGGCAGCGAAGGACCCCAGGTAGCCCAGTCGATCTCAGGCGCTGCCCCCTCGAGAGTCACCGAGTAAGCCCACGCACTGTGTTTGAACGTAGCAACAGCCACAGCGATGTAAATCATCTCATACCAGCTTGGAAGCTTCAGTTTCATTTAGCATCTCCCTTTTGTGCCTTGAATACGAGGCACGGCAGTGGGCATATATACGCGACCTGTCTTGCGCGATCGATGTACATCCCGATCCACATGTCGTACCACGCAAAGAAAACCGTCACCTTCACTCGTCGGACCTTTCCGCAGCTCCCCAGCTAGTGCCTATCTTGACATCAGCGGGAAACGGCACGTAAGTATCATAATGTTTTGCAGGGATCTCCTGCATTATCTCAGCGAGTCTCTTGCCTGCAGCTTCGGCGTGTTCCTCTTTGACTTCGAGGTAAATGCCGTCGTGCATCATTAGGATCGGATGGCCTATCTGTTGCTGGACCATTTCATGGTAATACTGTGTAAGGCTCATTAGAGCAAGGTCATTCGCTGTAGATTGAGGTATGAAGTTGAGCGCCTCGTTCAAAATACGCTTGCCCTGACCTCCAGGAGGTATCATAGGGAATCGTCGCTTGCGTCCGAACGCCGTCTCGAGATACCCTTGAGACCTTACTTCATTATGAATCCACGACTGCCACCTCTTAACTTGGGGTATGTTGTCCATGTACTTAGCGTAGAACATCCGCGCTTTGTCAAGAGGCCACTTGAGCTGTCGAGCTATGCTCTCCGCTGTACGCCCATACCCTAGACCGAATGTGAACATTTTTGCAACCATGTATGCCTCATGGTCCTGTTTCTTATGCACGTCGAAGAGCCGGAAGCACATTTCATCGTGAAGGTTGCGCCCTTCCTCCCAGATCTTCTTCCACACGTCTTCCTGGGCCTCACACGCCATAACACGGAGTTCGGCTTGACTGTAGTCTCCACCCACTATCAGATACCCCGGACGAGCGATGATCAGATCGCGGATAGCGCCTGCCCACTTGTTCTTTGTTACTCGCGGCAGAGTTAGGAATACCCCCGCAGACATTCGCCCAGTCACGGTGCCTATAAGGTTGAAGTCTGGATGTACTACGTCATTACCATCCCTCGCCCTAAGCAGCCCCTCCAGATAAGTTCCGATTACCTTGTCGATGCTTCGGTACTGATCCATGAGAAGCAGAAACTTATTGTTGGGATCTCTTGTTAACAGCTCCTCAAGCACCTCGTCGTCCGTTGATGGTCCAGTCTTGTTGTACTTGACAGGCTTGAACCCTTCCATGTCGAATAATACCTGAGCCACCTGCTTAGGGCTGTTAGGGTTAAACCCCTTCCATGCTATCTGCTGCATGTAGTAGAGCATGCCGTTCCGCTTACGCATGTACTCTGAACGCAGCTCCTCGAGACGCTGGACATCAAGCAGCATACCGTACTCTTCCATCTCGGCTAATACCACTTGAGCCGGTTGCATAACTTTTCGATACGCTTTCCACCCACTTTCGTCAACTGCTTTACATACAGGCCCGATGATCTGGAGATTAACGTCGGTGTCACGAGCCGCGTAGCGATGAAGCACAGGGGTGGGGATCAATGCGTACGACGCCTTTTTGTTGGGCAGGTATTTACGGATATCTGCCTCCCAGTCAGGTATGCCCAACACGTCTTGTCCGATAGCCTTTAAGCCGTGTGTGCCGGGTGTCTCGTCGGACAAATACTGTAGATTCATCGTGTCCATCCAGCTCTTAGGCGGATTGAATCCGTACGCCTTGAGCCAGAGGTAGTCGAACGCGAAGTTGTGCCCGTACCACTGAACCGGAAGCGCGAACACCTCTGTCAGTATATCGCGTGCCAGTTGAGTTGTCAACAGCTCCTCAGGGATGATTACAGAGTGCCCCTCTTTCCACGAGAGCTGTACGCACAACAGGCGTCCCTTCCACGGCTTGTAGTCACTTGACTCGATGTCGCACGTTACCGGACTTCCATCTTCGTTGATCGGTCCGTAGAGATCTAGGTCTGCTATTATCCTGTTGGGTAGTAGGTCCAAATCTCCTGCAGTCAGCACCTCAAACTCTGT
>Ga0172380_10004605_pt1 | contig 17536 bp, 21 predicted proteins | sample Leawe162metaG_FD_119747 | JGI IMG/M metagenome (GOLD analysis project Ga0172380, IMG submission 119747) | Leachate microbial communities from a municipal landfill in Southern Ontario, Canada - Leachate well 162 metaG | ecosystem: Engineered > Solid waste > Landfill > Unclassified | place... | reverse complement strand
TCCTTCCCGTGTATGGAGTTGTATGGAGTTCTCCAAAATCCTTTATTTTTAGAAAGAATTCCCAGATTCCCTATGACTACGGATCAGAAGGTTAAAGGTTCGAGTCCTTTCGGGTGTACTAAAAAAAGCTTGAATATGATGAATATTCGAGCTTTTTTTTTAAAAACCAGAACAGAAATTTTTAACGTGCAATTTGAGAGTGGGGATCAGCAAGTATATGGTCAGTATGGCGATAATTACAAACGTAAAGGCTGAAAAAATCTTATATTTAAATCCATCGTAAAAATCTACTTAGTTTAACGGAGTTACTGAATGCCTATCATGAAACCAAAGTTGTTTACTACATTAAAAAATTATACTAAAGAACAGTTTGTTGCAGATGCAACAGCCGGTGTAATTGTTGGTATTGTTGCCCTTCCATTAGCAATTGCATTCGGCATTGCAAGCGGTGTTACACCAGAGAAGGGAATAATAACAGCTATAATAGCTGGTTTTATAATTTCAGCTTTTGGCGGTAGTCGTGTACAAATTGGGGGACCAACCGGTGCATTCATAATCATAGTTTATGGAATTGTTCAAAATTATGGCACAACTGGACTCGCGATAGCGACGATTATGGCCGGAGTTATTTTAGTAATTATGGGGCTTGTCAAATTTGGTTCATTAATAAAATTCATACCTTACCCGGTTGTGGTTGGTTTTACAAGTGGAATTGCTTTGCTCATTTTTTCAACACAAATGAAAGATTTCTTTGGATTACAAATTCAAAAAGTGCCCTCGGAGTTCCATGAAAAATGGATTGCCTACTTCGGCGCTATTTCCACAGTGAATTTTTATGTTTTGGGAATTGCACTGCTTGCTTTGTTCATAATGATTTTCTGGCCAAAGATAACTCACCGAATTCCCGGCTCTTTAATAGCAATAATTGTAACTACTGTTATAGTACTTGTTTTCAAACTGCCGGTAGATACAATTGGAAGTAAGTATGGCGAAATACCTTCCAATATTCCAATGCCAACGTATTTTGAAATAAATCTTACTGTGATTAAAAACTTAATTGGTCCCGCTACCGTAATTGCACTTCTTGCAGCGATTGAATCACTTCTTTCGGCGGTAGTTGCAGATGGTATGATAGGGGGTAAGCACAGAAGCAATATGGAGTTGATTGCACAAGGATTAGCAAATATTATAACGCCAATATTTGGTGGAATACCGGCAACCGGTGCTATTGCTAGAACTGCAACCAACATTAAGAATGGGGGAAGAACTCCAGTAGCTGGAATTATTCACGCACTTACACTTCTTCTTATAATGCTTTTCTTTGGCAGCTATGCTAAGTTAATTCCTATGGCTACATTGGCAGCAATTCTTGTTATTGTTGCGTATAATATGAGCGAGTGGCACTCGTTCATATCATTGTTGAAAAGCCCGGCAAGTGATGTTGCGGTTTTGGTAACTACATTTTTTTTAACAGTAATATTCGATTTAACAGTAGCAATTGAAATAGGAATGATACTGGCCGTTTTGTTATTTATGAAGCGTATGGCCGAAGTTTCCAATGTTAGTGTGATTACAAGAGAACTAGAAGATCAAGAAGAACAGCCGGATTCTAATGCAATTGATAAAAAACAAATTCCGCCGGGTGTTGAGGTATTCGAAATTAATGGACCTTTCTTCTTTGGCGCTGCAAAGAAGTTTAAAGATCAAATGCTTGCAGTATAAGAACCGCCTAAAGTCAGAATTATTCGTATGCGAAATGTGCCCGCAGTTGATGCTACGGGATTGCAAACATTAAGAGATTTTTATCATGATGCAAAGAAGAACAAGACTCATATGATTCTTTCGGGAGTACATACACAACCATTATATGCAATGACGCAAGCCGGGCTTTTTGATCTGTATGGTGAAGAGAATATATATGGAAACATTGATGATGCTCTAGATCATGCAAGAGAAATACTTGGTTTACCAAAATTAGGGAGACCGCAAGAATTTGTGCCAACTGTAAAGAGAGATATGAAATTGTAAGAACAAATATAGGGTTAAATGAGTTGGATCTTAATACAAAAGATATTTCGCACTTACTGATAATTACTGAAAAGGAAGTACAGCAGCTGATTAATAAGAAAGCTATACCTTTTCAATTGTTAAATGATAAGACTGTTTTTAATAAACAACAAATTATCGAATGGGCTCTCGGGCAAAACCGACCTATTAACGTTTCGGGGCATAAAAAATTGGTTGAGTTCCATATTGAAACTGTAAATACTCTGCTCGATAAGGATTCATTTCACTATAATTGTGAGCTAAAAGAAACTTCTTATATTGAACAAATGGTTTCTCAAATAAGATTTGAGAAAAATGTTGACAGCGAAATTATAATTCAAGTCTTGAAAAGCAGAGAATTGATGATGAGTACTGCAATTGGAAATGGAATAAGCTTGCCACATCCTCGCGTACCGTTAATGGTTGGCAAGAATAAACCTTTAATTAATTTCTTCTTTCCGGTCAGACCGCTCAACTTGAAGTCTATTGATGGTAAGCCAGTTCATACTATAATACTATTGATATCTCAAACAATTAAACAACATTTGAGTTTGATTGCACACTTAAGTTTTCTCCTTTCAAATGAAACATTCAGATTTGCATTAGAAAACCGACTAAATCACAGAGAAATACTGGATATCATAAAGAAAATTGAGGGGACTAGAAATAAAGTTCAATGAACGAATTGATTGATCCCGGTAACTATTTATTTATTGCTGCGTTTGCAATTCAATTACTCGCAATTGGTTTTCTTTTTATAAAGGATGAGAGTAAAGCACTTTTTGCTGCAAACATTGTTCTACTTGTTGGATTGACAATTGGGCTAATATCTACTCTATTATCAGCACTTTTTTCGTCTGTTGAAATACCTTCCAATAGTATTTTTGATAATTGGATTCGATTGGATGGGCTGAGTCTCTACTTTATATTTATAATTCAACTAGTAGCTATTCCCACAACTATCTATAATCTCTCATATCTCCAGCATTACATAGAACAGAAAAGATCAATAAAAGCATTTGTCGCATTTTATATAATACTTTTAATCTCAACTCAATTCATAGTAATCGCAAATCAGGCAATATTATTTTTGGTAAGCTGGGAAGTGATGAGTATGTCCGCCTATCTTGCAATGATGTTAGAAAAAGAGAAAGAAGAAGTACAAAGTGGAAGTTTCTATTACTTCGCAGCTGCACACCTTTTGGTTTTTATTCTTTACGTTATGTTTTTTCTACTTCATAAACAGACCGGAAGCTGGTATTTCAGCGATTACCATATTTCATTTTCTATGGGAATTGTTGTCCCCGTAATTTTCATTTTATCGTTTATTGCCTTTGGAATTAAAGCCGGTATGATGCCTTTTCATATTTGGCTGCCGCAAGCTCATCCAATTGCACCAACTGTTTTAAGTGCATTTCTTTCCGGCGTACTTCTTAAAACTGGTATTTACGGAATACTTAGAATATATCTTTTTATTAAACCGGTACCAGAGTGGTGTGGTTGGTTAGTGCTTTGCGTTAGTATGATAAGTGCAATATTTGGGGTATGGTATGCGCTTGCACAGCACGATATTAAACGTTTGCTTGCCTATCACTCAGTCGAAAACATTGGAATTATCGGGATTGGAATAGGGATTGGATTTATTGGATCGGCAAATGATTTACCCGCACTTGAGGTGTTGGGATTTGGCGGTGCGCTGTTGCATACTTTGAACCACGCAATATTCAAAAGTCTCCTATTTATTGGAAGTGGGGTTGTATATCAAAACCTTGGTACAAGAAATATTGAATTGATGGGCGGGCTTGTTCACAAAGCGAAATATATTGCTTTGCTTTTTTTAATTGGTTCTGTTGCAATTAGCGGAATACCGCCATTCAACGGTTTCATTTCAGAGTTTATTATTTATATGGGTTTTTTTAAAACAGCAAATGAATTAAGTAATTATTATTCAATAATTATGTTGATGTTTGTAGTAGGATTAGCATTTGTTGGCGGGTTAGCAGTAGCATGTTTTACAAAAGTAAATTCGGTTATGTTTTTAGGTAGTGAGCGAAAGGATGTAAAACATTTTCGAACTTCTGTTTATGATTATATCTCACTTGGAATTCTTTCACTTCTATGTGTTTCAATTGGGTTTTATCCGCAACCTTTTGTTGGAGTTGTAAATAAAGTTATTGCAAGCGGTTTTGTTACCAAAAATTCTTCTTCTGCGTTAGTGGATATTGATTGGTTCTACTTTACTTTAATATTTAGCGCAATTGCACTTATGATATTTGTTTTTTATTTAATAAAACTAAAACTGGAAAAGAAATATGGAAGAAGAACATCCGCAGCCTGGGGCTGTGGATATGAAGAACTCACCCCAAGAATGCAATACACAGCTTCATCTTTTGCAGACGAGCTCAACACAATACCAAAATCAGTTTTAGTTTATCGCAAAAAAATTGAAGTATCTGAAACCGCATTTCCGTTGAAATCTAAGTTTGAAAGTCATTCAGAAGACTTCATTGATAAGAAGGTTATTATGAAGTTATATAATGTGCTGAAAACTATTATTACCAAAATTGAATTCTTAAGTAAGACAGATATACGTTACTACATTGCGTTGATTTTAGCAATCTTAATAATTTACTCTATAATAGCATTTCTATGGATCTAAATATTCTACAAGGAATTGTATCTATAATTGTAATACTGGGTATTGCCCCATTGTTTGCCGGAATGGTTAACAAGCAGAAAGCAATACTAACCGGACGAATTGGCGCTCCGATTTTACAGCCATATTATGAGCTAGGCAAACTTTTTAAGAAAGAAACTATCAATGCAGCAAGTTCTTCTTTTATTAGCCGCGTTTCCCCAATTATTAATCTAGTTACACTGATAATAGCTGCTGCCATCTTACCAGTTGGATTCTGGAAACCTCTAATAAGTTTTAACGGAGACATAATTTTATTTGCTTACATATTAGGGCTGGCAAGATTTTTTCAGATACTTGCAGCTATGGATATTGGAAGTTCATTTGAAGGAATGGGTGCAGCGAGAGAAGCAACATTTGCACTATTTGCGGAACCGATATTCTTTTTTACAATTGGAAGCATTTCATTCATCAGTGGTTTTAATTCACTTTATGATATTTACCATTCAATTCAGCTAACAAATATTTCCTACGAAGTATTTATAGTAATATGTTCAATCTCTGTTTTCATGCTCGCGGTAACAGAGTGTTCCAGAATGCCGGTTGACGATCCGAACACTCATCTCGAACTTACAATGATTCACGAAGTTATGATACTTGATAATTCCGGTATCGATTTATTCCTTTACCAGTATTCTAGTTACATAAAACTATTTATCTATGCTATTCTTGAAATATCATTTTTTTATCCATTCAGCAAGCAGAGCTATCTACTAGGGATAGTAATATTTATTACCGGTAGCCTCGCGTTAACTTTTGTTTTAGGATTGGTAGAAACAATTACTTCAAGGTACAGAATGAAAAATATTCCTCAATATCTGTTGTTTGCAACAGCAATTGGTATATTGAATTTATTGATCTATACATTTACAAAATGAGCCGATAGTGGAAAATGTTTTGAGCATATTGTTTTGTCTTTCTTTGTTTTATGTATCTGTTACATCTCGTGTAAAAGCTTATGTAACTGTTTTACGCGTGCAGGGAGTAATACTTTCCGTATTGTTGATTTTACCTTTTGTGTATCACTTCTCAATTTTTGGAATAATACTTCCGGCAACGCTTCTTATTGTAAAAGTTTATCTAATACCGCGTTATATAAACAAAGTAATTCTCGATCTTGATATAAAAAGGAGAATTGAGCCAACTATACAGCAAATGGTGTTCTTACCAATTGTAATCGCATCAATGATTATTATTTTCTTCGCTGCAAATATGCTGTCCGGGTTTACTGAACTAGATGTAATTCCGTTTGCTTCCGGTTTCTCAGCTATTGTAGTGGGTATCTACATTATTATGTTTAGGAAAAAACTTATAGTACATGTATGCGGATTTTTGATTTTAGAAAACGGAATATTCCTATTTGGAACTGCCGTAGCTTCTGAACTTCCAATGATGATAGAATTGGGAACACTACTGGATATTTTCGTAGTTGTATTTATTATGGGCATTGCGTTGAATAGAATCAGCAGCACTTTTGAAGGATTTGAAGTGTCGCATTTGGGGAGGCTGAAAGACTGATGTTCGGGTTATTCATTTTTATATTACTACCAATTCTGATAGCCGGATTCTGTTATTTCGTTAAAGATTTGCGAATACAATTCTCTGTTTCATTATTGATTGCAATATTACATCTTAGTCTAGCTTTCTCAGTATTTCTTGGACTATACCATATACAGCTGCCGACCTTTTTTAGTCTTGATTCGCTCAGTAAATTATTTATTCTAATACTTTCAAATGTCTATTTCTGGGTTGTGCTTGTATCGTATTCTTATTTAAAAAAACCGTTAATGCGTAAAGCGGAAGAGGGAAAGAAATACTATTTCGCCCTTATAAATTTTTATTTAGCCGCCAATTCCGCTGCAATGCTGAGTAATCATTTTGGTATGTTTTGGGTAGCTTCAGAAGCAACTACTTTGAGTGTAGCACCGTTAATTTATTTTTATCGAAATGAAGAATCACTAGAAGCAATGTGGAAATACTTGTTTTTGGTATCAATAGGAATTGCATTCGCATTTATAGGAATATTGTTGTTAACGCTATCGGCAAAAGGAACTTCGCTGGAAGGAGAGCAGTTATTCTTTTGGCAATTTATTCGCAAAGCTAAAGAACTGAATCCAGTCTGGTTGAAGGCAAGTTTCATTTTCATATTTGTTGGATTAAGTACCAAAATTGGTATAGCTCCAATGCACTCGGGGGATATTGACGCAACAAGCAATGCGCCAAGTCCAATTGCTGCCTTAATGTCCGGCTCTCTTCGTTTAACCGCACTAGTTGGTGTTATGAGGATATTCCAAATCATCCAGCCAACATCTTCATTTGAGTTTGCAAAAATGCTCCTCATAATAGGTGCGTTATTATCTCTCTTTGTTGCATTTGTTTTCATGTTTAAGGTGAATAATTTTAAAAGAATGCTGGCCTACTCTAGTGTTGAACATCTTGGATTAATAACGCTGGGATTAGGAATTGGAGGCTTAGCGTTTGTTGGCGCGATATATCATGCAATTTATAATTCGATGGCAAAGATCATCTTGTTTTTAATGGCAGGAAATATTCATAACCATTATGAAACCAGAGAAGTTGATAAAGTGAGATCAGTTCTAAATACTATTCCGAAAACGGGTTGGCTATTCTTAATTGGGTATTTTGCTATTTCGGGAATTCCTCCGTTCGGAATATTTTTTAGTGAAATTAAAATTTTTGAAGGTGTTCTTTTTTCAGAAAAGCCCTATTTACTTTTATTCGTGATGTTCTTTCTCCTATTCATTTTTATAAATATAGGTAAAAATATATTTGCGATGCTTTATAAAAAGGGGAATAGCGACTCACACTTAACTCGATATGAAAAATTTGATATGACACATTTTGTAGCTATTGTTTTGTTGGTAATCTTGACGGTTCTTTCAATATCATCTCCAGAAATACTTTATAAAAATATAATTAACATCACTAAAGATTTTGGGGTGATTTTATGAAATTGTTGGAAGTGCCGAATAATCAGATGTTCAAGATAGATGAACTTCAATTTATTAAGAGAGATGATTTTTACACGTCCGTTTATGAGTTAATTCAAAACGGAAGTAGGATGATTGCACTTACTCCAATTGATAAAAACGCCCCGCAAAAAATTATAGCTGCACTGGCAAATTCACAATCTTCTACAATTCAAATTATTGGAGGAGTATTTGATAATGATAAACTTGAGTTACAAAGCTGGGCAAATGAATTCCCTCAAACAAATTATTTTGAATGTGAACTCTCTGAAAATTATGGCTATGTGCCAATCGATCACCCTTGGCTACGTCCGGTTAGAAAGCAGAACGTAATTCTTAATAATACGCCATATCAATTCTTTAAGCTAGAAGGGGAGGAAGTTCACGAGGTAGCAGTTGGCCCCATACATGCCGGAGTTATTGAACCGGGACATTTTAGATTTCAATGCCACGGTGAACTTGTTTATAATCTTGAAATTAACCTCGGTTACCAACACAGAAACGTAGAAAACTTAATTTTAAATGCGCGGCCTCAGCAAAGAATAATTTTATCCGAATCCATAGCCGGTGATACTACAATTGGACATGTATTTGCTCATTGTAATACGATCGAAGCTTTATCTCAAACACAACTAAGTTTGCGAGCAGAAGTGATTAGAACCATAGCTGCTGAAATAGAAAGAGTAGCAATGCATCTTGCCGGACTTAGCGGTATTTCAAATGATATTGGTTTTGCATTGCCTTCTTCTTCATACGGAAGGCTGCGAACGCTTGCCATAAATAGTCTTGCAGTTATTTGTGGTTCTAGATTTGGACGAGGACTATTTGTCTACGGAGGAGTTCGATTTGATCTTAATGATGAAGTTCTTGATGTTGTAAAAAGCAATCTGTTGACAATTCAAAGTGATGTTCAAAAAATAAATGATTATCTGTTCGCATCTGTAGGAGCCTTATCACGCTTTGAAGAAACCGGAATAATCAATACAGATCTTGCAAAAAACATTGGATTGGTTGGTTTAGCTGCTCGCGCTTCCGGGAATGAAGAAGATACTCGTATTCATTTTCCTTATGGGGCATATCGTTACAATCCAATTTCTACGATAACTTTATCAACAGGAGATGTTTATGCACGAGCTCGTTTGCGAGCATTGGAAATTGATGAAGCATTAAAATTTATTTTCGATCAGATTGAAAATCTCCCGCATGGAGAGATTAAATCTGATGTTGGAAAGATTTCGGCTCATTCTGGAATTGTTTCGATTGTGGAAGGTTGGAGAGGTGAAATAGTCCATATTGGATTTACAGATGAAAATGCAAATATGTTAAACTACAAAATCAAGGATCCTTCATTTAATAATTGGTATGGATTAAGCTTGGCTTTACGTGAAACCGGTATTTCAGATTTCCCATTATGTAATAAGAGTTTCGATTTATCATACTCCGGACATGATTTATGATACTATATAACAGAATAAAGTAGAGAGTAACATTAAATGAATGATGCGTTAAAAATTAGAATACTTCAAGGCGACCCAATTGTACATGATGTTAGGACCGCGGAATTCCCTTCACGTTACCGTGGACTTCCATTTATAGCTGATAAAGAATGTTTGAGTGGTTGCAATAAATGTGTGGAAGTATGTCCAACCAACGCAATCAAGCAAAACCCAATTAGTATTGATTTAGGTCTCTGTGTATTTTGTCCTTCATGTGAAGAAACATGTCCAGAAGGAATTATTCATTTCACTCAAGATTACCATACGGCAATAGATATAAGAGAAAATTTATTAATTACTAAAGAAACAAAATCAGTTAAATCAGATGAGGCCTCAGAAATAATTAGGAAGTATTTTGGTAAATCGCTGAAGTTAAGACAAATATCTGCCGGAGGATGCAATGGATGCGAACTAGAACTAAATGCGCTGAGTAATGTTAATTTTGATATGGGACGATATGGAATTGAATTTGTAGCTTCACCGCGTCATGCTGATGGAGTTGTAATTACCGGTCCAATTACGCATAATATGGCTAAAGCTACAGAGATAGCATACGAAGCTGTTCCTAATCCTAAAGTGGTAATCCTCTTCGGAACTTGTGCGATTTCCGGCGGTATCTTTCAAAACTCCAAAGAATTGGAAAGGCAATTTCTCGAAGAGCATAAGATTGATCTATTCATCCCGGGCTGCCCACCACACCCACTTACTTTTATAAATGGTTTATTGGATTGGCTGAATAAATAAGTCAGGCTATGGCCTAAGTTTCAATGCAAAAAATTGTATCAGCTTTTAAATCTTTGGTTTACCTACTTTTTACCACGCTTTAAATAAGCGCTAAAACACAATTCCTATTACTGCTGATAAATCTTCGAATTAATTATGGTGTACTGTTAAAAGCTTTAAGATGTACTATTTTGTTACTTTTTTCATGAATTCCTCATTTGCATTTTTAATCAAACAAAATTATTTTGCCATACAAATGTATGGTATATGCAAAATTTATATGGCAAAAGCATTAACAAAGACCCAGCAGAAAATTCTTGATTACTTAATCGAGCGTAAAGAGCATAATCTTTTATCGCCAACGCTTGCCGATATTGCTCAGCATTTTGGATATAAAAATAGAGCAACAGTGCAAGAGCATTTACAAGCTCTAGCCAAGAAGAACTTCATCAAAAAGAATCCTAAAATCTCTCGCGGGATAGAGTTAACTCTTGAAGATAAGTTTTTTGTATCACGCCCAATTCTTGGAGAAGTTGCCGCCGGGAATCCGCTAACAATTTATCCCGGTGCAATTGATTCCATAGAATTACCAACTATTGCAAGAATGCCCAAGGATTCGTTCCTTTTACGAGTTAAAGGGGATAGTTTAATAGATGCGAATATTTTTAACGGTGATATTGTAATTGTAAATCCCAATATTGAACCAAAGAATGGGCAAGTAGTTGCTTCTGTTCTCGACGATGCTGCTGTAGTAAAGAAGTTTTATAGAACAGAAAAGGGTATTGAACTTCATTCTGAGAACAAACAATATCAGCCAATAGTTGTTAATCCTAACTCCACAAGTTTTAGAGTGGTTGGTGTTGTAGTTGGGATATACAGAAGTATGATGCAATAAATCTTTTGCGAGAGGCATACTATGGAAAAGAAATCGGAAAATGTAGAATATAAGACTTACATCAATTCTCCGGTTGGATTATTAGAAATAACCGGCAGTGATGAAGCAATAAACAGAGTGAGTTTTATTGAAGAAAAATTTGATAGCAAGTTTCAAACAAATAGTTATTTGCAAGAATGTGCTAAGCAGCTGGAAGAATATTTTAACGGCGGAAGAAAAGAATTTGAATTGAATCTTGAACCGAAAGGGACAGAATTTCAGAAAAAAGTGTGGAATGAATTACTCAAAGTTCCATACGGTTATACCAAGAGCTACTTGTTCATTTCAAAAATGATTGGTGACACGTTAGCAATTCGTGCAGCTGCAAAAGCTAACGGGCAAAATCCTATTGCGATAATAATTCCTTGCCATAGAATAATAGGCAGCGATGGAAGTTTAACCGGTTATGCCGGAGGTTTATGGCGCAAGAAATGGTTGTTGGAACATGAACAAAAGTTTAGTGAAGGTGAAAAACAATTGGAATTATTACTCTAAAAGCACATTGTGGAAATCAAAATGATATTTCAGAAAGAAATTACACTAAAACAAAAATCGCGCGGATTTCATTTAATAACAAATGAGATTTTGTCTCAGTTACCGGAACTTAAAAATATTTCTGCCGGCATTGCGCAAGTCTTTATCAAACATACTTCAGCTTCGTTAACAATAAACGAAAATGCTGATCCTTCTGTTCGAGCTGATATGGAAACGTATTTTAATAGAGCAGTATCGGAAAATGATGCTCGGTATTATCAGCACACTCTTGAAGGAACCGACGATATGACTTCTCATATCAAAGCTTCAATTCTTGGAGCGTCTGTTACTTTCCCTATAACAAATGGAAAGTTTAATCTTGGTCTTTGGCAAGGAATCTATTTGTGTGAGCACCGGAACTATGGCGGTTCGAGGAAGATTGTAGTTACAATAATGGGAGAGTAGTTGAATGCGCATTGATAGAATGCTTGGAATTGTTGTACTACTTCTGAATCGAGATAGAGTAAGTGCAAAATTTATTGCCGATAGATTTGAAATTTCTGTCCGCACTGTCTATCGTGATATTGAAGCTATTAACATGGCCGGAATTCCTATAGTTGCGTATGCCGGCAATAACGGCGGCTTCGGTATTATGGAAAACTACCGACTCGATAGACAAGTGTTAACACTTCAAGACATGACTTCAATACTTACAGCTTTAAAAGGTGTTAGTCCGACTTTAGATGACAGCGACATTGATAATGTTACTGAAAAAATTCTAAGTCTTGTTCCCGATGATAAAATGGAACTGCTGAAACAGAAATTTGAAGAATTCTGCATTGATATTGTTCCTTGGGGACAAAAACAAAAACCGAAAGAGTATTTAAAGGAACTGCAGTCGGCAATCGCCCAGAAAAGATTAGTTAGCTTTGATTACCGCAACTCAAAAGGGGAGTATGCAAAGAGAATTGTAGAACCGATGACTTTGGTTTATAAAGGATTTGCGTGGTACTTGTTCGCCTTCTGCAAAACAAAAAATGATTACAGAATCTTTAAGCTAATTAGGATGAGCAACCTTGAGGCAGAAGATGCTTTCTTCAAACGCAAAGATCAATCTTATCATGATTATATAAAGCTATCAAATGATAAAAGTAAGTTAATAGATTTAATGCTTCGCTATTCGCCCGAATTAAGAACTCAAGTTGAGGAATACTTTGATGAAACCAACATCGAATATCTAGAAGATGAAAGTATGATTGTTAGAATTGCGCTGCCGGATGATAACTGGCTTCACTCGATTATTCTTGGTTCCGGTGAACATGTTGAAGTTTTAGAGCCGGAGTATTTGCGAAGCATAATTAAAGAAAAAGCTGAGAAGATATGTAGGAAGTATAAACTTGAAGTCGAAACATGACAGTCCAATACGTAAAGGAACTATAGATGAGTAAGGTAAATGCCGAGTGGCATCTGAAAAACAAAATGCCAGAAAAAGCTTCAACTGAACAAAGAATAAAATGGCATTTGGAACACGTTAAGAATTGTGAATGCAGACCAATTCCGGATAAGCTTTTAGCCGAAATAAAGAAAAGAAAAATTTCAATTTAATAACAAACATGACATACTGCTGTCACGAACCTAAGATAAGTTTGTTTTATCAATCACAAACAACTTAGGAGAAGTAAAATGGAAATGAAATTTTGTCACTCTTGCGGAATTGTCCTTGATGGGAATATTGCTAAAGAGGCAGCACCAAACTTATGCGGCTATTGTGCAGATGAAAATGGCAAGTTAAAAGCAAAGGATATCGTTCAAGTAGGCGTAGCTGAATGGCTTAAATCGTTTTCACCAAAAGAAGGAAATCCGGATTTTATGAAGCGAGCAGAAAATTATTTGAATGCAATGCCGGCTTGGGCAAAGGAATAATGGTGAGGCATTATGTCTTTCAAATATGAAATCAAAGAACAGAAAATTCAACCGACAGTTTCAATAAGAACAAGAACTTCTTTAAGTCAATTGCCGGATTTGATCAGAAAATCTTATGAAGATATTTCAAAGCATCTTACTGAAACTGGTGGTGTTTGTTGCGGAGCTCCTTTTGCAATTTATTTCAACATGGATATTAATGACATTGATGTTGAGCTTGGATTTCCAGTTGCAAAAACTATCCGCGAAAAGAATGAGATTAAGAACAGTCAAATTCCAGCCGGTAAAGTATTGCAATTCACCCATGTTGGACCTTATAACGAGCTTGAAAAAACATACGGCAATGCTATGAAGTGGATTAAAGAGAATAACATTTCTACTACCGGAACAATATGTGAGTTCTATCTCAACGATCCGGCTTCAACGCCGCCGGGTGATCTGGAAACTGAAATTAGATTCTTTATTAAATAATTAGTTATAAGCGCGGAGTAATTCCGTGCTTTTTTATTTTATGGAATTACACAATGACAATTGCAGAAAAAATTATTTCGATCGAAAAAAAGGCATTGGACAGATGGAACAATGGCGATCCTTCCGGCTACTTAGAAATTTGTGCTGAAGATGTTTGTTACTTTGATTCAGCCACAGAAGCAAGAATTGATGGGCTGGACAATTTAACCAAGTATTATGAAGCTTTACGCGGTAAAGTTCATGTTGACAAAGATGAAATGCTCAATCCAAAAGTCCAAGCAGTAGAAAACATGGCTGTGCTCACTTTCAATTTGGTATCTCATGTAGGTGAAACTAATAGAAAGTGGAACTGCACAGAAGTTTACCGCAAAGATGAAAGCGGGAATTGGAAGATCATTCAATCTCACTGGTCATTAACAAAAGTATAATTGAATATTATGATGCAGATTTTACAAAGTCCTTAGTGCAAACTATTGGGCGGAAATCTGCATCAACTTTGTAAAACATTTCATGTAACTTTTCACACACTCAAAAGTCTATTTATTAAAGCCAATGGAAAAAGTTGTTCTGAAAGCGAAGCGAGAAATAATTCCATTTCCAGAATTGTACGAGAAGTATTCGATGGATATTTACAGATACTCACTTAGTATTCTGAAAGATGAAGATGATGCGAAGGATGCTGTTCAAGAAACATTTTTTAGGTATGTAGAAAACCAGAAAACTTTTCGCGCAGATGCAAGCCAGAAAACATGGCTTTTGGTGGTTGCAAGAAATTATTGTTTCTCAAAACTCAAGAAGGCTGATAATAATAATGATTCCATAGATGATGATTCATTTGATTCGATTTATGAATTGCAGTTAGACGATAGGATCACTTTGCAAGATGCACTAAAAAGATTAAGACCCGAACAAAACGAATTACTGTTTCTGAAGGAGTATGGGAATTATTCGTATATAGAAATTGCAGAAATAACCGGCGATACTTTGGAAAACATTAAAATAAAATTATTCCGGACCCGGCAGAAACTAAGAAAAATTTTGGAAGGAAGCTTGTAATGGAAGAACTTGAGATGAAAATAAGCCAACTTGTTGATAATGAACTTAGCGACACTGAGCAGATAGAAGTCTTCGGCGTTCTCGCTAATGATGAAAAAGCTCGACAGCAATATTCAAAACTACTCATGTTAAAAAAGGAAGTTTCAAAACATCACTCCGAAGTTAGAACAGATTTATTCCCGATAAAATTAGTTCAGCCTGTTCAAGAATTACCCAAAGTTAATATTTACAAATTTGGATTTACTTTTAGCTCAGTAGCGGCAATCATTCTCATAATGTTTTTATTGTGGGGACAAAATGAAAACAAAAGGACTGTCGAACAATTTAATTCTTTGCTTGAAAAGTATGAATTAATAAAAGCAGAAAAAAAACAGTTGTTGAATAAACATGAAGTTAAAACTACCGTTTTAAATGCCGCATTTACAAAGAAAAGAAAAATTAAAAAAGCGGTTCTGACGGAAGCGCCAATAAGTGTCAACACAACTAATATAACTACAAATACAGATCGACTCAGAAAGTTTACACAGATACCATTAGCTAATAACGTTGTCATTAATAAAGATGATTTCATCGGAGGGCAAATTGTTTCGAATTAATTTCAAATTGGTTAGCACAATCGCCGGATTACTGTTTCTTGCCCAAACATTAAAGGCACAGCAGAGTGAATCTTTTATTGCTGAATTTACAATGAGTTCTAATGATGCTGTTAAATCTTCCAAGATTACTTTTGTAATTGAACCGAATGAAAAATTTGATGGTTACTTTGTTATTCCTAAACATTTCAATTCAATATTTGGAAATGCCGGGCATGGCGGTTATGATTATCTAAATTATGAAGAAATTGGAAGCAGTCCGGAGTTTCTAATTCCACCGTGGATTGACAATGATTCCCCTCTGCTTGACGATCTTGAAGGTTTTATTAAAGGTTCTGACTCGAAGATAGTTCTCTCATTTCAGATAAAGCCAATTTATTCCAAGGTTGAAAAGAGTACTAAGAAAGTATTTCTAGCAAAGTTTGCAATAATCAATCAAGAAGAAAAGGAAGTGAATAATAGTATAGAAATAAGTTCGAAGACGAAATTGTATTATAAAGCGCTTAAGCCAACTCAAAGCGGAATTCTCGATTTAGGTTTTTTACAAACAGTTATGCCGGAATACAAATTTGAGCTTACAATAAAACCTTATCAGAAATCATTGCAAACACTAAATGCTAATTCAGCTATATATTCTGAGATTAAAAAGTCTCTTCAAGATTCTAATCTAGACAATACCAAATTTGGACTTTCGACGGAAATCGGAGTTTATCCGCCAAAAGAAGTAGGCTTATTCAAAAATGTGAACTGCTTGAAAAATTATGAGCAATTCAACTTCACGGCAATATATAACGTAGCATCAGACGTGGCAGATACTATAAAATTAGCTAATCCAATTTATCTCGCTGAACTCAAGTTTCCATTCTCTCTTTATAACGAAGATAAGATGAAGCAGTATAGCGGTTATAACACTCAGAAGGAGATATTGCTATCAAACTATAGAGTAATTCTTGTCCCGATGAGTTATGAAAAGGAGAAACTTACAGCCGATGTAATTGTGGACTATTCTAAGCTTAACCTTAACGATGGAATTTCTCGTTGGAGTCCTTTTAAGAAGAGATTAGTATTTGATCATAAACTAACGCAGTTGGAAATGCCCCAAGAAAACTGGAGTGCCGTTTTTACTAAAGGAAAAGATAAGTATGAGATTTACGGTTACTCGGATTATGAAAGATATATTTCTGAAATATTATTCATTAGTCTTAATAAAGTTTACAAGGAGAATTGAAATGAAAAAAATATTTATGCTAGTTATTGTTTTTGCTTTGCCAATATTTTCTCAAGTGAATAAAGGTAGAATTACCTTATCGTTCAATGATGAGAAATTTGATTTGCCTATAAATTCATTGATGATTCGAAAAGAAAATGAAATCCTTGTTAGCTTAAGAGCGGAAAAAAGTGACTCTACCGGTCTACAACAAATTTCCTTCGAGCTTCCATTTAAGGATTTTAATAAAGCAAATTTAGGTGTAGGTATTAAAGAATCAGAACTTAGGATTCAAATAGTTAGTCACAAAAGAACTGAAAAATTAGAAAGTAAATTCATGTTCAATTACGGACCGCGAGATGTTACTGTTGAGTTTTACTATGGTAAAGAGAGAGTCAATTGGCATCATCCAAGCATGGAATTCAAAATTAATGCTACGAAGATTGAATACACTGGAAGCGAATTGAAAATTGAAGGCGCTTTTTCCGGTAAGTACAAATCCAACATGCCTTCAGAGGCAAGTAAAACTATTGTAGAAATTAAAGATGGTTACTTCGAGATTATACTTTAGATGAGCTTGTAGCATGAAAACCATTTTTCACTTAGACCTGGACGCATTCTTTGTTTCGGTGGAAAGATTATTCGATCCATCGCTTAATGGAAAACCAGTAATCTTAGGCGGAGACCCTAAAAAGGGAAGAGGCATTGTTACAACATGTTCTTACGAAGCGCGCGCTTATGGTCTCCATTCCGCAATGCCAATTAAAACAGCTTACCGTCTTTGTCCGCATGGAATTTACATAAGAGGTCATCATAAAGAATATTCAAAATATTCTAAGGCTGTTAGAGAAATACTGGAAAATTACGCTCCGGTAATTCAGCAATCTTCTATAGATGAATTTTCTATGGATTTTACCGGCTGCGAGAG
>Ga0172380_10004604_pt1 | contig 17543 bp, 32 predicted proteins | sample Leawe162metaG_FD_119747 | JGI IMG/M metagenome (GOLD analysis project Ga0172380, IMG submission 119747) | Leachate microbial communities from a municipal landfill in Southern Ontario, Canada - Leachate well 162 metaG | ecosystem: Engineered > Solid waste > Landfill > Unclassified | place... | reverse complement strand
TTTTGTCCGCTCTCAGAAGCGAATGTCTGCTTGAAATCACGGCTTAATTGATCCTGCTCGATATTCATGTTTTCTCCCTGGAAGGCCGCCATCCGGTGGCCCTCATTTTTCCATAGATATACCTTCTGGCCCGCTCGCTAATAGTGGACCCGAATTTCTTTCGGGCTGATTTTTTTAACTTTTGTTCCATTTCAACCGGCATTGTTAAGCTCCCACCCCGGCAAGCAATTGTTCGGCGGGCGATCCCTCTTCCGGCTTCTGGGACGTATTCTTAATGGCTTTGCTTCCCGCCTCTGCCGCCATCATCATTTTCATCTGTTGTTCATCGGCGGCTCGCTTTTGTCGAATCGCCGCTTTTTCTTCATCCGTGTTCAAATCGCTTTCGTTGACACCGAATACTGTTGCCATACGTCGGCCGGCACGATCCGGATTCAGCGTATCGACCATGAAATTCGGGAATACCGCGTTCATATTGACTCCGAACTGACTGAACCGCTGAAGCGCATCGGCCTGTTGTTCCTGTAAGGCCAACGCCAGTCGGCCCAGGTATTCAACCTTGAACCCGCGTAATTGAGCAGGTGGCGCTGGAATCCTGAAATTCCGAAGCAGCAGCATGACGCTGCGTTCGACCAGAGGAGTCAGGCATTCATTGTAAAACCGTGTGACCGGAAGGACCAGCTGCATGTATCCCGCCTTGACGCGCTCGATAATTTCTACCGTGGTTCGTCTGTCCCCTGGAAGATTATCCAAAGGGGCAAACACCTTAACATAAAAATAATCTCTGATTTGTTCCTGCTTCATTTGAAGCATCTTCTCGGAAATCGGAAAATTCCCGTTGAGCATGGGATCGAGAGCGCGAATGGAATTGGGTTCCATGGCGACATTGTATGCCCCAGGGTGCACGCGGGGAGGCCCCTCAAACGAACTGAGCACTTCCCTCGGCGGGTTGTTATGGAGATCGACACACAGATTCAATGCTTTCGCAAGATGCTGTAATTCCTTATCCGCAGACAACGCATAGGTTCCCTGGCCTCGTCCCCATATTTCCTGGCTCCCCACAAGCCAGCGAGCGATATGAAACGGGAATTCATGATAGCCGTTTTTTTGGACAATTATTTTTTCCGATTCATTGACAATTTCCTCTATGAATTTGTAATTTTGATTGTCCGATAAAGCCGCATTCCTTCCGTAATTTTGTTGGACCCGGTAAATAAACCAGAATTTCTTATATTCCTCTTGCGGATTTCTTTCGTCTTTGACACAGGCGGCAATTTTCGGCCCTGCGCTTTCTCCAAATAAATCGTATGCCTGACGTGCCGTGTATTCCCATCGGATCATGCAGCGATTCGGAATATCGTTGGCATCGACGCCGAACCGGTAATTGGCAACATCCCAGTCTTTGTATTTGAGAATCAGCTTTTCTTTATCCCATCCGGAGAAGATGTTACAGGTTCCAAGCCCGCACCATGAATAAATGCTTTCATTGATTTGAAGATTGAAATTACACGCCGGTTTGAACATTTCAAGGTGCAGCTTTTCCGTCACCCGATTCAAGTAGGTTATCGATTCCTCATCATCGACCAGCCGCATATCATCCGGGGTAAGCCGACAAAAATATTGTCCGGAAGGAAAGATTACAGCGCTGAGTCCGGCCGCCATTTTCTGGAGGGCATGCATTCCGGTAGGGTCAATAATCGGAAGGGACTTATCTTCTCCGGGAGTGGTTTTTTGGGTAATTTGATTTTCACGCAGGAAAAAATGGTCGGCCACCTGTTGGTACAGGTTCATGGTATTGGCGGCCTCTGAATCGCAATGCTGCCAATCTCGAATAATCTGTTGTGCTCGATTATCTTCGGCCATGTTTTATCCAAGAACTGTCTTTTTCCCGGTCGTCGGAGTCAGTGATCCGGTCAGGACTGTTTTTCCGTAACCGCTCCTTCGTTGTGCTCTTCGGACGGTTTCATCGGCCGGCTCTTCTGTGGTTTCCGGCGTCGCTACGGGCGGCGGCAGTGGCGGCGGTTTCGGGGCTTTCGGCTTTCCCATAACATTTATCTCCTACAATCTATACAGACAATACAGACTGTCGTTCTTTTTTGTCAAGAATTATTTTTAGATTGCCGAATATTCCATGATGCAATCCTGGATTTTTCGCTCATAATAGACATTTTCCCTGGATCGTCCGACTTTATTGGCTGCAACAATGCCGTAGTTCAGGGCGTTTCTGTAGTGATCGTTTCCAGCCCCGGTTTTCTTATACCGGTACACGACGGTCCGTTTTCGCTTGTCGATCTCCTTGCTTTTGACACAGTTGCAGCATTGTTGAGCAAATTCGTCCAAGTCTTTGGTTCGCCTCGGAAGGACAATATCATTGTTTGAAAAGACTCGGTGAGAAGCGTCAAAGATTCCGGTTCTATAAACCTTGACAATTCCTCGGTCATCGAGAAAGGTAAAGTCCTGGAGCGGGGATTCGGTATATTCGCATAAAAACGTTCTGCATCCCTTTGCATTAGCGATTTTTTGAAACTGTCTGGCCGAATCGGCATTTGGACGAAGATCACCCACGCAGGATTTTATATGAAATCGAGGAATCAAATCGATAACCTGGTTAAAATCCTCACAAACACAGAATTTCACCATCCTGTATTTCTGATTCCCGGTTCGGGCAAGAATCACAACATGCTTTTTGTCATCGTTATCGACTCCCATGCAGCACGGACCGGGGTAAGTATCCGGGATACCTTCGTTGGAGCAGCACGCCCAGACCATATCCTTCCGCAGTTTTTCATCGGAGGAGGAGTACGCCTTGCCGAGCATGAGCCGGATCACGTCGCCCAGGTTGTTTTCCGGGGGATTGCGATAGCATTTGAGAACATAGGCCGGGTCCTGGTTCTCCGAAGTCAGATAGGACCAGTTGTATCCCTCCCGCTCCTTGTTTTCCGGTTTGGTGGGTATCCATTTCCCCCGCCGCTGACCGACCGGTTTTCCGCATTTGACGCATCGGATATAACCGAGCGGCTGATGGTTCTCCAGCCGGGTCAACCGATCCGGATACAGGCCGACGCACTTTTCCGGGTCATTCCAGAATTCCAGTTCCGCACAGGTTTTCCCCCCGCATTCACATTCCCGGAACCAGTACCTTTGATCGGACCCCTGCCAGATAGAATCAATGCCCCGGTCCTCATCGGACGGGTTGCCGATCATAGCCAAGTAGGACTTTCCCTTCACGCCGCCGATCCGGGCATTGGACATCCGGCCGCGTACCTTGCCGACAATCTCCAGTTCCATTTGATCGACTTCATCGAGCACGGCCTTATCAACATGAATGCCCGTCGCCTTGACGGACTGGCGGGATTCCCCGTCCGCCGTAGGAATCATCCGCATCCCCCGCAGGTACAGGTTGGAATTGCAGATTCGCTTGACATCCGCGGCATCGGTTTTCTTTCGGCCTTCGGAAAGATATTTTCCGATCTGCGTATAGTTCAGTTGAATCAGGGGGTTCCATCGGGTCTTGGAATAGTCCATCATGTCCGCGTCGTTCGGGAATCCGTAGAGAACGCCCTGACGATACCGCCCCGTCAGCATTCCGTGAATGCTCTCCAGAATCTCCCCGTCCGAGACCCCGGCCCCGGTTGCCTTCATGTAGCATCGCTCGTTAGCGATCTTTGGGGGAAGCAGCCAGTCGATTTGGTATTCCCGGCCAGCTGTATCAAAGTATTGCCCGTTCGCCAGCCGAACCTTCATTTCCTTAGCCCAGAAAGCCGCGTGTGCTCGGCACAGCAGTTGCTTTTTTGCAATCTCTACGTCTTGTGCGGTGAGTTCTTTTGCCATTGCTCAAAAGTTCTCGTAAGCGTGCTCAATCAAAGTGGGGCCAAAGCCCAAACCGCCGGATAACACTTCCCGGACGGATACGTTGTCAAAATGCACTTCTGAAAGAATGCCTTCTGTGGCCTGACATCGGAACCGGAAATATCCATACGGATAGTCCACCGAAATCGTTTGTTCGGTATGTCCTGTTTCTGTAATGTCCCATTGAAAGGAGGGTCCGGCCTCCATCGGTTCCAGCAGGGCATAACAAGATTGTCCGGGGAGGGTCACGATTTCGGTATCGAATTGGACGAGGTAGGTTTTTCCGGCCTCCAGTTTTCCGTTCATATTTTGGGAAATTTCTCCACGCAGACTTCCATCTCTGGAGTAATACGCTGCGTCTTTTTCTCCGCAATCAAAATAGCGAAGAATAAACCAGTCTCCATTTACATTTTCATCTTCAAAGTCTCCATGCAATACTAATTCCGGTCCCAGTCCCATCAGACAGTCCTCATCTTCCATCATACATTCGGACAGCAGAATCATCATGTCCTGCATATCGACACGACAGTCCCCGTTTAAATCCGCACGAAGTGTCCTGCCCGGCGCCATCGAGACAACGTTCAGCCACAGCAAAATAGTCAGTCCCATTCTGCACATTCAGGTCCCCTTTATTTTTTCAGTTTTTTGTAGGTTTCATCAACCTTGTGTGCTCCGACAAATCCGCTGCCTCCCACGGTCGTTTTCTCTTTCTTCTTCTTTTTATCCTCTTTGGTTTCAGAAGGTTTGGAACTTGCTTTTTCGTACCCTTTCGCTTCTTCCCGGACGGACATCCCAGGAACCGGAGCGTTGGGGCGGCTGTGGCGTTCTATTTTTTCGGCTTGTTTGGTTCTGTAGTCACGGCCCTTGATGAGCATGGCGATTTTTCGCATGATATTATTCGTTGCCATAAGAGAATTCTCCTTATCAGTTTTCGGACGGTTGGGTTGCTTCTTCTTTCGGCCGCGGGATAAACTCCCCGCAACAATCGTGATAGCCGACTAAAGGACGCATGGACATGACCCCCATTTGCACTTCTCCGGTAATGACTTTCTTTTGGGGGGCCGGGTAGGGAACCGGGGGGAACCGTACACAAATCCCGTCAATATTCGTTCGCAATTGGTAAAAAACGCATTCCCCGCATTTGGCTTCCATAAGTGCTCCCCTACAAATGTCTTTTTCGTTACAGTCCATACATACAGCATAGGCGGGAGGTTTTGGAATTGTCAACAAAAAAATGCCCGCCCCCCTGTCGCAGTCAGAGAGAACGGGCATCGTGCATGAGAAAACGACGTTTTATTTATTCATTCCACTCCCGGATTTCTTGGTTGTTTTGCAGCCGCCGCGTCCCCGCTGTAACAGCACTTCTTGAATTTCCTCCCGCTGCCGCACGGGCACGGTTCGTTTCGTCCCACACGCGGAGGCATCCGGCTCATTTGTTCAACTGTCGGAGGCAACTCCATTGGCTTAACATATTTTTCAAATTCCGCTTTGCTCATTAGCGTCTCTCGGAGTTTGTCCATTGTTTTTTGGTCGTAAATTCTTCCGTCTCTTGTGTCCATCTTCATTCCTTTCAAGCAGGTCTCTAAGTTTCCTGTTTATAGCTCAATCATGCGCATTCACGAAGTTTTACAAGGGAACGAATCATCTGTACCGTATCGCCTTCTCGAATCGCACGTTCTGCTTTTTCAATTTCATCCTGAATATGTTTCATACCGACTTTCACATATGGATGACCCAAGTCCACCATTTCCTTATACCTCAACAACAAGTCTTTAGCATCGGCAATCGCCTTTGGCAACGCATCCGCAAGTGTTTCTCCTGATTCTTCCTTTCCCATCATTCATCCTTTCCAATAGTTTCCTGTTTATAGCTCAATCCGACTGAGCATCTCTCGCAATTTTTCGTTGGCGTCGCAAAGCCGATGATGAAAGGAAGTAAGCTCTGTAGCAAGTGGCGGAGCATCGGTAATACCGTCCGACGTCTCTGGCGTATCGGTCGATTTTTCTTTTGCCCGCATAATCGGTCGAATTCCTTCGCATGTTTTATCTAACAGACTTTCCAAAATTCCAATATCGTTATTGAGCATAAAAACAGCTTCCGGGATGGCTTTTTTTTGTTCTCTCTCTGTTGTTCCCAACGAAACTACTGCCTGGTTTGATAAACCGTTCATCATTCGTCCTTTCCAATTTCAGATTTCAGATTTTTGTCTGTTTTTTAAAAAGGCAAGTTTCCATTTTCATCTGCGATTTTCAGGAGGGTTGGGTATTCATCCTTCAGCCATCGCTGGTATTCCTTACAACAGAGGCAATCGCAGTATTCCGGATGTTCATCCGGGTACGTACATCCCATCCGCTCTCTGACCGTTTTCATTATTTCTCCTAATGTCATAAAATACTCCTTTCCGGACCTGTCCGCCTGTTTTTATGGCTTTAACTAAAAGCCATAAAAATCACGGAACGCCTTTCAAATTTCAAATTTCAGATTTTTTCGCCCGCAATTCCTCCCGCAGCCGATCCCGCTCAGCCTCCAGCCCGTTGGCAAGGGCCCTGTTATTATCCCTTTCGGCCCGCGCCGCCGACAATTCCAGCCGGAGACCCGCCGCCTCTGCCTGCTCCTCTTTTGCAATTTGTAACACTTTCCAAACGGCCTCATAAATATAGTTATAATGCTGCCGATTACATTCATCCGCACCCTCCTTAATATGTCTGGACAGAAGGGCCATGATTCGTTCCACTTCCGGGATTCCTTTCATCATCATTTCCTTTCAACGACATCTTTGTTTTTAAATCGAACCACCGTTTCCTCCATCGCCTTGATACAGTCTTCACGTTTAGCATTTGAAATATACTGAGCTACACCTTGATCATCAAATACAACCAGAAAGAAGAGTGCATCTGTTTCGCTTGAAATGTTTTTCGCAATACGGTTCAGCATGTATCCAATTTCCGATTCAGTCATATAGATTAACTTCTTTGCCATTTTTCACTTCCTTTCCAATTTCAGATATTTCCCGCTTCATCATTCACATCCTTCCTGTCTTTTTATCAATGCTTCGCAAACCTCTCGTTGATCCGTGACAAGCTTCAGCCGCTCACGAAGCGTAGTTTCCCAATACTCCAAAAAAACATGACCGCACCGTAAGCACGTCTTTACGCACGGCCCCGAAGGACGATGAGAAACATAATACATCCCAATCACATTGCACCCCCTCTCCTCATCCCACAACGGACGATTGCAAAACGTACAATGCAAAACAGGACCGCTCGAAACAGATTCTTCCGGTTTCATTTCACTTTGATTTTCCATTCGCTTATCTCCCTACAATGAAAACTAAATGATTTCGTGATCCATAACATACTTGATTAACGAATCCCTGAAATGACCGTCCAACCAGTCCACAAGCTTCTCCCTGGGAATGTTATGACCCGTCAATAACACACAACAATGAATTTCCTGCAATCTTATCGGAGATTCAAAGGAAGACTCCGTATAGGTGTCCTTAACATAAAATACGGGACTTTCAGAATGAACCAATAAAAATCCATTCAATTCCTTCGATAAACGCAAAACATCACGCTCATGTGAAATCCTTGCGTTGGCAGAAATAAGTTGTTCTTCATAACGATTCAAAGAAACAATCTCATCCTCCCTGAGAGACAACAGAGATCTCACCGCGTTTAATTCATCCAACTTGGCCGTTAACAACCGGCGATGAGTACGCTTCAACATCAACGGAAATCTGGCAGTAAACCATTTCAATAAAGACATAAATACTCCTCGATTCAATTTATTAATTATCGTTCAGCCATTCAATAATACCACACGCCAACAAAGACAGGCCAACCGTCAAAAAACACGAACCGAACAAACATAAGAAAAACCATTCAAAAAATCGGCCCGGTTCAGCATATTCAACCGTTGAACCAAAAACAAATAAAGACGATAACATATATAAACCGACAACCATCTTCTTCATCAATGTTCTCCAAAATTCGTTTTCATCTCTCTTTTTATGCCAATCGAATCAAGAAGTAGATTGTCAAAACGGCGACGAAACAAACGCGCCATGTGTCGATTGCGATACCACTCAAAACGGCCCATCGTCCGACGTGCCAACCGACCCTTCGAATCACAGGGATCAATCAAAATGTCATCGTTTATGATTGGGTCCATGAATCTTTTATATCAGATATAAAAACTCCCGAATCTCCAGCGGACAAAACTCAGAAATCTACGGACCCACAAATTCCTCTAACTTCAAATCCGTCCCAAATCCAAAAACACGAAATCCTAACTTTCGCAATCGAATTTGCTCTTCTACAAAATGACGCTCTTCAACAACAACAAAATGTTGACGAAACAATGAGGATAATTCAACGCCGTCAATGCTCAATACATCACGACCAACAAAAAGCATCCGAAAAAAATCCGACGAAATCACAACATAAGAACCTTCCTCCAAATCCTTCAGAAAAATCAAAAATAAATCAAACGTTAAACTCATTTGGAGATACTCCTTGTCGTTAATTGCGGAAAACCCGCGGGACATAGGGAAAGAGGAAGCATATTGCAAGAGGCCCCGTCTTGGGGGGTCATAGCATTAATCCTCATCAAATAACAATCTCTCTGTTTCTTCATTTATTAAAACTATATCCGATTTCGTTTGACTCTTGAATTCTTTGTAATGAATCAGCCGATGGCAATTTGGACAAATTATCATCATGTTGCCGCGCCTGTACTTTCCGCCGTCCTTGCCAGGCTTTTTCCTGTGAACATCACAGGGGCCAATCCATCCGCACAATTCGCACGTTTGATCTTCTGATATGCCTTTGATTCTTTTTTTGACGTGATTGTGTGTGCAACAATAACGATCATAATACCACTTCCCTTTATAAAAATCCTTTTTGGCTGTTTTTTTGTTACAACCAGGAAAATGACATCTTCCGCGAAATACAGAACCGCCCATCTATTTCGACTCCTCTGTTTTTTGTGATCTTAACCGTCGTTTGACTTCCTCGCCCTGAGCATTTCTCAAAAATATGGATGCCTGTTTTTTGTTATCAAAAAATTCTTTTAATGTGACTTCAACATAATAATCATTTATTGTAGATAATTTTGGTAGGGTATTGTGTTTTTTTTGAACTTTAACAGAGAGAAGGGGAGCATATAGTAAGAAGCATAGGCAATGGGGTGAATAGGGGGTCTTGTTAGAAAAATTCTTTTGTCCGATAAAATCCTTGTTTCCGGCTGTTTTAGGTGCATTCTTATCGGCTGGTCCAGTAATAAATATTATGTTGCGTTCAACCTGGCTTTGTTTCGTGCAATGTATGATATTATCGGTCTTGTGTATTTGGCTGCGATCCATACCAAAAGTCAATCAAAAGTAGGTCAAAGCGTCAATAACAAAATCGTTAATTCGGACGTTTTTTTTGGCTTGTCTTGCTGTCTGTCGATACAGACGGTACAGGCGATACAGACGGCCGGAAGTTGTCAAGAAAAACTTGCCACCTCATTTGACTCGGTGTTTTTGTGTTGTATGTTTTATATAGCAATTGAACGTCTTTTGAACCGCTTTTTGAAAACTTAATTAAGGGGAAAGAAAATGAAAACGGTTGAGATCGACACAAGCGCAGAAGCACAATACAAACGGATCAAGGCACACTTGCACCTTGTCGGATATGGTAGCAATGAGTACAAAAAGCTCAAAGCGCTACTTGATTATTATTACCGAAAGATAAACCAATGAGAGAACACGGAGCACGATTGCTGATGATCGGAGCATGGCTGGTATATCTGGCGCTTTGCTGAAACAGGAACCGAAACGGGCACGGATGCCCATAACCTTTTTTGGGAAGGAATAGAAAATGAAAAAAGAAGAGTATGAAACGCTGCATAAAATTTGCAGCGAAATCATGGAAGACGACACCGAGGCACTAATCGGGCTTGAGCACGACTGTGCGATGTTGAAAGCCAAGAGGTTGGCTCGTTATGCAAAGGAATGTATTAGCGGAAAACAGTATAAAACATGGCTTGCTCAGATGTATCTGGCCGAGGATTTTGCCGGAATATAAAACATCTTTCCTCCTCCACCCTGTGCCCTGGGCTTGTTGCTCAGGGCCTTTTTTTATATTTTTTTCTTGACAAGTTTTAAAACTTGCTATAATTGGCTCCTCAGAGCCGCAAACAAAAACTCCGCTATTTCCCCTCGTCCGATAACGTATCCCCCTGGTACTCCTCCTGGTTATCCTCGAATTCGGCCTCGATTATATTATTATCAGACTCATCGGCCTGGATCGGTTCTGCGGCCGGATTAAGCAGCATCCGCTGTGCCTCCTCGATTGCTTTCGGCTGGATCGAAGGGTCAAGCTGCAAAGGATTATCCGTCTCATGAATCACACGGTCCGCAAGCAAGCCCTGGACCTTGGCGTAATTCATAATCGCCGAATTCAGGTTCGTTAAATCACCCTTTCCCTCTGCCTCTTGAATCACTACCCGTAGCTTTCTACAAACGAATTCAATGGCTGATTCTTGCCTTGCCTCGATTGTATTTTGCCTTTTTTTCCTCCACAAATAGAGCAATTTTTTGAACTTATCGGTTGCAAATAGTTGATTGACTCGATAGATAGTTTGTGAATTGTTTCGATACCCTGCCGCAAGGTATGATTTTAGTCGGTCATTGCACGTTTCTGACTCTGGATTAACGTAGTTTTCGAAACATTTCCATTGCCCTGAAGAGAACTGTACAGTTTTAATAAAATCATCGAAATCGTCATATAGGTTATAATCTTGTTTTGGTTTAGCCATTCCCCTGGTTTTCTTTCCTTTGTCGTCTTCGATTCTGTATTTGTTCGGTTGTGAATTATGGTATATAAATTATCCTATGTCTATTAGAGTAAAGAAGAAGTTATGCGCAAGATAGAATATCTTTACTGTACTGTATAGTTATCTACATCTACATCTACATATACATATGTGGACAAAAAGGCCATTTTCCTAGGACAAAACGCCGAATGTCTAAGACTTGTCTAAGACAAATTGTGGACATTTTCATTAGAATCCTCATTTTTGGCCTTTAATCGCTGTTTTCGTTTATGTTCTCTCCAGTATCCCCTTCTGTCCTTGATTTTAGCCCTATAATCGCCTCGATTTAGTACGCGCCAACCGCCTTCTATGTCTGCGATTCGTCTTCCTTCATTGTCCTGTGTTCGGCTGTATTGGTCGGGTGCTTTCAGAATTGCAAGGGCTTTTTCTGTTTCCTGAATTGACAAGTTAGCGAGTCTTGCAAGCCCTGGGATCGGGACAAGTACATCATCGTTTTCATTTGCGATTGCGAGCATTGTTATCCATAGCAACCGAGTATCTTTATCCTCTGTCCATATCGTAGAGGTGACTATATCGTAAAAAAGCGGTGTCCATCCCATATTTTTTTATTCTCCTGTCAGTTGTCTTGATGTCCACATTGTCTATATGGACATTGTGGAAGTCAACAGGAATTTTCAATTATAATTATCCATCTTATTCTGTGTATTGGTTGTAGTGGTTGTATTGATTATACCGTCTTGTTTCTGGATTGCCTGTTGTTTTGGCGGTGTTTTGTCGGTGTTTTGGCTTGCTTTTGTTTCTTTTTTGTTGTATATTATATATGTATAAGAGAGAAAACGAAACCTTATCTGGAAGGGAAAGAACAATGAAAACAGACTATGAAAAACAGGCGATTAATTTTTTAAAGAAAACAGGCGTTTCTTTGTCTGTTGAATATCTCAAACATGACAAGCATTTTGTTGACGACACCGAGACAAGAGATATTTACACAATCACACTGAAGCGCGGGTGTCGTAATTTTTCGTTTTCTTTTGGACAGTCAAACAATGCGAGCGGGCTATATACTGTTTACCCCGCCCATCCGCCATATAAAGCATATAAGACAAACAAACGCCCCAAATATGGAACATTCGCATCTTTTGAAGAAAACGAAAACTATTCGATCCCGTCTGCATACGATGTCTTGGCTTGTCTGACGAAATACGATCCAGGAAGTTTTGAGAATTTTTGCGGTGATTTTGGGTACGATACAGACAGCCGGAAAGCCGAAAAGATTTACAAAGACGTACTGAATGAATGGCATAATGTCTGCATGATCTGGAATGAAAACGAAATAAAAATGCTTCAAGAAATAGAATAGGGGGATTTATGATAACCTTGCAAGAAGTCAAAGACAAAACGGGAGTTTCTCAAATCGACATTGATTCTCTTCCCGATGAACTTTGGAACAAACTTGATGAAGCGATGTTTTTGGATGACTGGGAAGGCGTGCAACGAATACTTGACAGAACCGTTATAGAGTAGGGAGAAAACCAATGAAGGTACAGACATTCATTCAAAGCCGGATAACCGGCGCCCGACTTGTCGTTTATTCGGCGTGGGCAAAAAGAGTCACAAAAAAGGCACTGCGGATTCGGGATCAATGGCGGACCGAATTTCCGGAACTGATTATTGAAACCGAGCTTGTTGAATAGGGGGACTAACAATGAATTTATGGGAAACATACCGCCCTAGAGAGTATGCAATTGGGGCTGCCCTACAAGGCGGCCGGTCAATGGTATGTCCAGTTTTCGATTGTCCTGGGCGACGGGACAGAGGGGCGTATATTCCGGTATGCCGATCAATTGTCTGACCTTGTGGACCAGAGCAACCGGGCGCACCCGATTAACGGCCTGCATTTTTGCCCGCCGGAGCTGGTCTTTTCGAAAACCTGCAAGGAATGTGAGGGAATATGAAAGCACTTGATTTATTCTGCGGGGCCGGGGGCGCCTCGATGGGTCTGCATCAGGCGGGATTTGAAGTGCTTGGTGTGGATATCAATCGGCAGGATCATTATCCTTTTGGTATAAGGAATTGCGATGTTTTAGAGCTTCCGATAAAATATCTAAGGAAGTTTGATTTGATCTGGGCCAGCCCGCCATGCCAGCGCTTTTCGGTAATGACAAAACGATGGAAACGGGAAAGCAATCATCCGGACCTTATTGCGCCCGTGCGCCAAATGCTCAAGGAGTCCGGCAAACCCTACATTATCGAGAATGTAGTCGGCGCTCCGCTGATAAATCCGGTCATGCTTTGCGGGTCCATGTTCGGCCTGCAAACCAAGTACGGCAGCCAGCTACGCAGACACCGCCTGTTTGAATGCTCTTTTTTTGTATGGCAGCCGGAATGCAGACACTCCAAGGGGTCCGTGATCGGCGTCTATGGAGGCGGGCAGCATCCGGGAAGGCGTTATCACCGAAATCCTGACGGAACATTGAAAACACCGCATAAAATAATCCCGGCAACAATCGGGGTATATGGGAATGCGGGCGGTTCGTCAAAGCGGGACGGGACAGCAGGATTCAGCACCGCTGACCGGCGTGATGCAATGGGGATAGACTGGATGACAGGCAAGGAGCTTTCCCAGGCCATACCGCCGGCGTATGCGAAATATCTGGCCGAACAATTCCTACAATCCCTACAATCCCACCGCAAGGGTCGAAAGCCGGGTAAAAATATGTAATATCAGCACTTTTCTTGTTGATTTATACAGCGTAAATGACCTACATTGACGATATGGAAACCCAAACCAAGGAAACCGAGATCATGGATGGAAAAACAAAGAAGAAGAAACGACATGTAACGTTACCCTGCGGCCGGGCTATGGACGCCATCGAGCAATACGGCAGGAAGCGCGGATATTCGAGCTTGTGTATGACCATATTGCGAATGGCCGAGAATCTTGACGAGTACAATGAATCGGATTCATCAACCCCTCATCCGAAGGCCGGTCTTGTGTAGTGGCCGGCCTTTATTTTTAACATTGACAAATGAATAGCGAATCAAGGCGAATTTCGACCCGATGAGGCGCCAATATATGCTAAGATTTTCGCCTGATTCATAATGTTGGACGGTTGCGAAGTGGACTATCGCCCCGCTCGGACGTGCACAGGAAGTGCGGTGAAAAACCCATTTGTATCACTGGCCGGCGCGCATAGGTCTGTTGATATAAATTGGGGATCGCGGGTTCGAATCCCGCCCGTCCGATTTTGAAAACTGAATAGAACCCTAAAGAATGGGCGATTGCTACGGAGGGCAATCGCCCTAAGCTTTGAAAACCAAATAATGACTGAAAACTTCCCACAACACGACTATTGTAGCATCTGCGGCCAGGAATACTACCCGGCCGGGGAAAACGACAAGTGCGAAACGTGCGTTAGAGAATCCTGCGAGGAGTGCAAGCGGGTTTGTGCCCGTTGCTTCCGCGCCGGGTGCATGGCCTGTATGGTTTATGACGCGGAACAATCGGACTGGTACTGCGGACCGGAATGTAAGCAGGAAGGAAAAGACAATGCCGCTCACTGAACAACAATTAGCCGAACGGAATCAGTATATCGGGGCGTCCGATATTCCAATCATCATGGGATTCTCGACATTTATGAATCCCTACGATTTATGGTTGCAGAAAACCGGACGCCTTGTGGAAAACGGAAAGGCGTCAAAGGCGGCCGAGGCAGGGATTGAACTGGAGCCGCTGATACTGAACCGGGCCAGCCAGGAGCTTGGCCGAATCAAGAAATCAACGGCCAAGGGCCAGGCCCTCGAATTCCGAATCACAATAGAAGGCGTTCTCTATGTAGTACATCCTGACGGAATCGCTTTGGAAAAACAGGGCCGCCCCGTCGAGGCCAAATCCTCCGGGATTTTGTATCCTACCGCAGAGCACTGGGGCGAGCCGGGCAGCGACGATATCCCTGACCGAGTAATTTTGCAAAGTCACGGGCAGATGATGGCAACGGGAAAGGACATCTGCTATGTTCCTGTCGTTCTGACGGGCATGAAATTCTCAATCTACGAAATTCCGTTCCGCCAGGAAATCCGGGACGCGATTGTTGAGTCTTGTTGCGGATTCAAACGCAATCATATAGACAAAGACATTCCCCCCGAAAACGTTCTTCCGTCGATTGATTTTGCCCGGCGAATCCGCAGGCAGCCGAACCGGACGGTTTCGATTCCCGCCTCTTTAATTTCTGCGTATGAAGAGGCAAAGGCATTTGCGAAAGAAGCTGACTATCGTAAGACGCAAGCCCAAAATGCGATTCTTGCCGCCTTGGACGGGGCGGACGGCGCCATCGCAGACGATGGTCGCAAACTGACGAATCTGACGTACACAAGGACCGGCATCGATACCGACCGTCTTAAAAAAGAAAAGCCGGAAATTGCCGCGAAATATAAAAAGATAACCGAATACCAATCATTTAGGTTTCCAAAGAAATGACAAAAGTACAAATTGAAAAAGATTATCTGGCGAAAGCGAAATCAGAAGGCAGGAATGTATTGGTTGTACATGCCCGGTATTTGAATAAAAAACAGGCGATCACAATGGAAATGACCCTGACCGACATACAATTGGATTCGGTCGTAAAGAAAATAACAAAAATGAAAGAACTCAAAGGAGAACAAAATGAGCGAAAACCAGAGTAACGCACAAAAAGAACAGAAAGCAATTGTACTGAGCGAGGACAGTACCGCATTGGCCTGTTATCTCGACTCCGCAAAGTACAATCAAGCGTACCGGGCCGCCAATACACTGGCGGCCAGTACCCTTGTTCCCAAACAGTACCAGAACAAGCCGCATGATTGCTTTATCGCTCTGCAATTGTCCCGGTCTATGGGCGTCGAGCCGTTCATGCTCATGCAGAACACCTATGTTGTTCACGGCAAGCCGGGTTTTGAGGCCAAGTTTATCATTGCGATGGTCAATTCCAAGGGACCGTTCAAAGGCCCGATACAGTGGAAGTTTGAAGGGGAAGGCGCGAAGCGAAGCTGCACGGCATATGCTTATCTGAAAGAATCCGGGGAAAAGTGCGAGGCCACGGTATCGTGGGGAATGGTAGAAAAAGAAGGATGGAGCAAGAAGGAAGGCAGCAAGTGGATGACGATGCCGGACCTGATGTTTCAGTACCGGTCTGCTACATTCCTGGCCCGTCTATATTGCCCGGAAGTCCTGTTCGGAATGCAGACGGTTGAAGAACTGTACGATGTCGGGGAACGCAAACAGGTTGAATCGGTGGAAGTCCGGCAGGGAGTCGATGCCTTGGCCGACAAGCTGAAGAAGAAAGAGAAAGCGGACCAGGAAAAAGAGGCGGAACTCACTAAAGAGGCGATTAGAGAGGCGGATGAATCGCTGGATAAAATAATGATCCGAGATGCCGCGGAAGCCGAAACAGAGGCGGAACTCACTAAAGAGGCGATTGAATCGCTGGAGAAGAAGATTCTCCCCGAAGAGCGGTATTATTGCGAAATCTGCGATGAGACCTTTGCCGAACCGAGAGGGGCCAACAAGAATCTTTGCCCGAAGCTTCACAAAAACATCATCGACCGGTTGCCGGATTCAGATTAAGAACCCCTTTTTGATTGGATAGGAGAAAACCCATGATTCTTATTCTCAACTTCATCGGGCTTTACACCGGCCTGTGTATGCTTTTGTTCGGGTGCGGGCTGACGAATTATTCCATCGACAACCACTGGATTATGTTCCGGATACGACTCTTTTTTGCCGGTGTGGTAATGGCGATGATTGGCCTGATCCTCACCTACGGTTTTGGAAAACTGATTTTCGGGTTATAAAACGGAGTATCAATGAATTACTTTGTCGGAATAGACCCAGGGCAATCTGGCGGATTGGCAATTCTCACAAGCACAGAGATTGTCAACGCGCTTAAATTCAAAGACCAAACCCCGGCGGATATATCAGATATATTTGAATACCTTCTAAGCTATGATACTTGTGCCATGTTTGCTTTTATAGAGAAGGTACACGCAATGCCAAAACAGGGCGTAACAAGCACTTTTAAATTTGGCGTTTCGTATGGTTTTTTGCAAGGCATGTTAGTCGCCCACAAAATCCCCTATGATTTCGTAACTCCCCAAAAATGGCAAAAGGAATTGGGCTGTATGAGTAAGGGCGATAAAAATATCACAAAACAAAAAGCGCAACAATTATATCCGAAAATGAAAATTACTCATGCAATCGCCGATGCAATTTTGATTGCGGAATATTGTCGTAGAACAAAAATTTAATGAAAGGACTCACAATGGCAAAACGCAGTAGGAAAAAGAAGGCCGAAACCGGGGAACAAATGGACCTGATCGACACGGCCCCGGAGAACGAAAAACAGATTGTCGCAGCGGCCAAGAAGTACAAGAAAATCTCCGCAGATCGTCAGGCCCTGACCGCCCAGGAAGTGGAGGCCAAGAAAACCCTGCTGGATTTGGTCAAGGCGGCCGACTTGCAGCCGGTGGACGGAAAGATACAGTTTCATGTCAACGGCATGACAATCACCGTTACGCCGAGAGACGAGCTAATCCGCGTGAAAGAGGACGGAGAGGAATAAACGCAACTTAAAAATAGGTAAGGGAATTTGAATGAAGTCAAGTGAAAAATTAAAACAATGCCTTCTTCAATTCAATACAAGGCATGAGTTTCAGCCGGGACAGCTTGTGAAGTGGAAACATTCGATGGCGCACAAAAGGATGCCAAAAGAAGGCGATGTTGCTATCGTCGTAGAAACGATAGACCCACCCATATTTGACCAAGAGGGTAGAGTCGGTTCATCATACTTCCAAGAAACACTTGATATAAAATTGGGAGTGATTGCCGACGACGGAATTTT
>Ga0172380_10004603_pt1 | contig 17544 bp, 15 predicted proteins | sample Leawe162metaG_FD_119747 | JGI IMG/M metagenome (GOLD analysis project Ga0172380, IMG submission 119747) | Leachate microbial communities from a municipal landfill in Southern Ontario, Canada - Leachate well 162 metaG | ecosystem: Engineered > Solid waste > Landfill > Unclassified | place... | reverse complement strand
GGCAATCAGCAAAAAAAAAGCCCCGCTCAATGCGGGGCTTTGCGTACAATAAACTTCAGGTTTTAGATCTGGCGGACATTCTCAGCCGCAGGGCCTTTGGGGCCTTCGACAACGTCGAATTTAACCCTTGCACCCTCGTCAAGGGTTTTGTAACCTTCTGCTTTGATTGCGGAATGATGAACGAAAACGTCCTTGCCACCGTCCTGTGCGATAAAGCCGAAACCCTTTGCAGCATTAAACCATTTAACTGTACCTTCTGCCATTTTACTACTCCTTCTGAACTGTTCCCATACGGGAACCCTAAGATAATATTGCCGGATTATCGACGGATAAAACGGCTGGCAGTAAGTTTGTATTAAAAAAAAACCGCACATGCTCTATCTGAGATTGCGCGGTTCACTTTTTCGTAATTTTATAACTACAAACAGATACTGCACAAGAATGTCTATAATCTAACATTTTGATTACTGGAAAGCAAATATTTTTTTGAGTGGTAAATAAAGCAAATGAAAAAATGAGAGCCGCTCATAAATTCTTCCTGATAACCGGCATGTTCCGCGCAGGCGGCTGGCGCCTGACAAGGATAGATGAAAAAATTCCCTTGCCAACAGAGGCGGGGCGGGTATCTTGTGGCCCATGACGGAAAAAGTATATCAAAAAGACCAGGGTGGCAGCCTGCCTTTATGGGCGGTGCACAGCCTGATGCTGGGGGCCTCGGTCATCGTGTCCAGTTCCTTTACCGTGGGAGCGGCGATCACCCGCGGCCTTGATCCGGCGGTGCTCATCCTCGTCCGCTACGTGCTGGCCGTTCTTTTTTTTGCCCCGGTCCTGGTCCTGCGCCACGGCTTTACCCTGCCGCCCCTGCGCCAGCTCTGCGGTTACAGTGCGATCAGCGCCGCCACAGTCGGCTTTTTCTGGTGCATGTTTGAAGCGCTGCGTTACACCAGCGCCTTAAATACCAGTGTTATCTTCACCCTGGTGCCCGGCATCTCGGGCATCTACAGCGCCGTCTTTCTCAAGGAGCGGCTGGGCCGGCCCCGACTCATCGCCCTGTTTCTGGGGATGGTCGGCGCCGTCTGGGTCATTTTCCGCGGGGATATCCACCGCCTGCTCGCCCTGGAAATAAATTACGGAGACAGTATCTTTCTGGCCGGCTGTTTTATGATGGCCGCCTATACGCCGCTGGTAAAACGGATACACCGCCAGGAATCCATGGTGGTCATGACCTTCTGGGTGCTGGCCACCGGGGTGGGATGGCTTTTGGTGCTTGCCCTGCCGCATCTGGCTGCGGTCAACTGGCAGGGGGTGGCGATGCGGGTCTGGGTCGGCATTATTTATCTGGCGGTCTTTTCCACCATCGTCACCTTTTACCTGACCCATATCTCCACCCTCTATCTGGGGCCGACCCGGGTGATGGCCTACAGCTATTTTTATCCGGCCTTTGTCCTGCTGATCGACTGGGGGCTGGGCCATGGTCTGCCGCCGGCCATCATTGTGCCCGGTGTATTGGTGGTCACCCTGGCCACCGTAGTCCTGCAGCGGGGGGCGGCGGAGAAGGCCCCGACCGGCCAGGGTGAAAGGCAGGGTTTGCCGAAGCGATGAACGTGAAAACCGATTTGCGGGATCTGACATACAGCCGGCTGACGGAGTACATGGAGGGGCTTGGCCTGCCTGCTTCCCGGGCCCGCTTTGTCTTTGCCTGGCTGCAGCGGCCGGGCACCAGGGATTTTTCCCAGATGGTTGACGTCAAAAAAGAGATCCGCGCCGCCCTGGCCGAGCATAGCGTGATCAGCCATCTGGTTCCTGCCGCGGTGGAGAAGTCCCGGGACGGCACGGTGAAATTCGCCTTTAGCCTGGACCAGGGCGCGGCGGTGGAGAGCGTGCTCATTCCGGAAAAGGGGAGGCACACCCTGTGTGTGTCATCCCAGGCTGGATGCGCCATGGGCTGCCGGTTCTGCCTCACCGGGGCCATGGGTTTGTGCCGTAACCTGCGGCCAGGGGAGATTGTCGGCCAGGTGCTTGCGGTGCTGGAGTATATGATGGGTGCCGGGGTGGTCCGGACCCCCCCCAGAGAGCTGATCAACAATCTGGTGTTCATGGGCATGGGTGAACCCCTGGCCAATTATGACAACCTCATTGCCGCGCTCCGCATCCTCATGGATGAACGGGGCCTGGAATTCACCGAGCGGCGCATCACGGTATCCACCTGCGGTATCGTGCCGCGCATCAGTGATCTGGGCCGGGATGTCCGGGTCAATCTCGCCGTCTCGCTGCATGCCGCCGATGATGAGACGCGCAGCCGCCTCATGCCGGTCAACAGGGCCTATGGGGTGGATGATCTGCTGGACGCCTGCCGCAGTTTTCCGCTGCCCGGCAAAAAGGTCATCCTGTTTGAATATATACTCCTTAAAGGGATCAATGATGCCGCAGGTGACGCGCGCCGGCTTGCCGAAAAACTGCAGGGCATTCCCTGCCGGATTAATCTGCTGCCTTACAACGTGACGCAATCCCTGCATTACCAGTGTCCTGGGGAGGAGCATATCCTGCAATTTCAGAAGATTCTCCGCGATGCGGGCTACAGGACATTTATCAGGAGCAGCCGCGGCGCCGATATTTCCGCCGCCTGCGGCCAGCTCGCCTCCACAGGAAACAAGAGATGAACAAATCTAAAAAGCCGAGAAAGCAGACTGCTTTCCACAGCCTGACGCCCGATACGGTCATTTCCCTGGTGGAAAAGGCGCTGGACGTGCGCTGCACCAATCTCTGCCGGCCGTTGAACAGCTATATCAACCGGGTTTATGAGCTGCAGGGTGAGGACGATACGGGTCTTATCGTCAAATTCTACCGGCCGGGAAGATGGTCGCCGACTGCCCTGCAGGATGAACATGATTTTCTGCTGGAGCTGCATGGGGAGGAGATCCCGGTGGTGCCGCCGCTTATCCTGCCCGATGGCCAGACCCTGGGCCGCTACGAGAATATGTATTTTGCCGTTTTCCCCAAAAAAGGGGGGCGCAGCTATGATGAATATAATGAGGAGCAGTGGCTGGAGCTGGGGCGGCTGCTGGGCCGGACCCATGTGGTGGGGGCCAGGCATCGGCCCAAGGAGAGGATCATCATGGCCCCGGACCGCTCAACCAGTGCGCAGCTGGCCACGATCCTGGCCGGCGATTTCATGCCCCCTGATCTGGCCGGCCGTTTCCAGGACATATCCACGGAAATCATTGAGGAGATCAAACCGCTCTTTGCCGGCATCGACATGATCCGCATTCATGGGGACTGCCACTTTGCCAACCTTATTTACCGGCCGGGCGAGTCCTTCTATATCGTTGATTTCGACGACATGGCAATAGGGCCGCCGGTGCAGGATTTTTGGATGCTGCTGCCCGGCTATATGCAGGAATCCCTGGCAGAAATTGAAATATTTCTGGAAGGCTATGAGACCTTCCGCCACTTTGACCGGCGGACCATTGCCCTGATCGAGCCGCTCAGGGCAATGCGTTATATCCATTATATAGCCTGGTGCGCCCATCAGGTTGCCGAGGACGGCTTCTCCCATGTGGCCCCGGATTTCGGCACGGAGCACTACTGGCAGCGGGAAATAAACGATCTGTCCGAGCAGCTTGACCGCATCCGGTCAGCCCCGGCGCTGTCCGGCAATTTCTGAAAGATTTATTCCGCCCCGTATTCAGCTGATTTTCCGGCCGTGCAACTTGCCAAACAGCTAGAGGGTGTGATAAAAAAAGACGTGTACCCATTTCCGCCCTGCTTTGCTCCGGCAGCATGTTTTCATCCTGCCTGCATCCTTGGCCTGCCGCCTTGCCCGGCAAGCCATGTTTTGAATGGAATTGCCTGACATGACCCAAAAAAACGATGATCAGCAGATTGACGCAGCCCCGGCCGGGCTGAGACCATATGTTGCCGTCTGCCTGACGGCCCTGCTGCTGCTTCTGCACTCTATTGCCGGGCAGGCGGCCGAGGCCCCGCTGAAGCCGGAAGAAGCCTTCCGCTTTGAGGCGGTGGTCAAGGGGGATACCATCCAGGCCAGCTGGACCGCAGCGGAGGATTACTATCTCTACCGCGACAGGATCTCTTTTGCCTCCGGCACGCCGGGGGTGGAGCTTGGCGAGCCGGTGTATCCGGCCGGCAAGCTCAAACTGGGCCTGAAGCCCGATGGCTCCCAGGGTGAAGTGGAAACCTACACCCGCACCGTCACCATTGCCGTGCCCATTACCGCAAGCGTGCCCGGTCCCTTCAAGCTCATCGCCCATGCCCAGGGATGCGCCGGAAAACTCGGTCTCTGCTATCCGCCCCAGACCAGGGAAAAGGTGCTGGTCCTGGCTCCGGCCGCTGAGAAGGCGGCTCATGCCGGCAGCCTTGCCGCACCAGTTGGCCCGGCAACGGAATCCGCCATATTATGGGATGCCATGCGCAGCCTGCTGCTGGCCTTCCTGTCCGGTCTCGGCCTGGCCGCCACGCCCTGCGTGCTGCCCATGCTGCCGATCATCTCCACCATCATTGCCGGCCAGAGCGGCAATATGACCAGGGCCCGCGGGGCGATGCTGGCGGCGTTTTACGTGCTGGGCACCGCGGTGGTCTGGGCCGGGGCCGGGGTGCTGGCCGGCTCAACCGGCCAGCAGCTGCAGGCCTATACCTCGCACCCGTATTTTCTGCTGCCGGCGGCCGGGGTGCTGGTGCTGCTGTCCCTGGCCATGTTCGGGGTCTATGACCTGCAGATGCCGGCGTTCCTGCAGTCCAGGGCCCAGGCCAAGGCAAGCGGACTGCGGGGCGGGACCTTTGCCGGGGTGTTCATGATGGGGATGCTCTCCTCGGTCATCGCCGGGGCCTGTGTCTCGCCGATATTGATTCTCAATCTGGGTGCCGCACTGGACAGCCGGGACCCGGTGCTGGGCGGGGCCATCATGTTTCTCATGGCCCTGGGCATGGGGGCGCCGATGATCCTGCTCGGTATCGGCGCCGGCTGGCTGCTGCCCAAGACGGGAACCTGGATGAATACGGTGAAACATGCATTCGGCGTGGTCATGGTCGGCCTGGCCATGACCATTGTCACCTCGATCCCCTGGTTGCCGGTACTGTACCTGTGGGCGCCGTTTCTGGTCATCACCGGGGTGTACATGTTGGTGAGGCAGTCAGCAGCGGCAAGGGCTGGCTGGAAATATCTGTGGAAGGCGGGCGGCACCCTGCTGATCCTCTGGGGTGTCTTTGCCCTGGTCGGCGCCGTACAGGGTAATCGGGAGATTCTGCGGCCGGTGCAGTTGAATATCGGCTCGATCAACGTGGGGGCTGACCCGCTTGATCATCCTGTTGCCGGGGAGCCATTGTTTGAACGGGTCCGTGACATCGATGAGCTGACCGCGAAATTTGCCGAGGCCAGGAAGGCGGGCAAACCGGTGTTTCTTGACTACTATGCGCCGTGGTGTACGGATTGCAAAATCATGGAAAAGAATGTCTTCGCTGACAGCGAGGTCAGAGAATTTCTCCAGGCAGGCTTTGTCGTCATCCAGGCTGATTTGCAGGATCAGTTTGACCCGCGCACCCAGCCGATGAAGGATAAATTCAGCGTCTTTGGCCCGCCGGCCATGCTGTTCTTTGATAAAGACGGCAACCTGGTCAAAAAGGTGTACGGTCTGCTGTCAAAGGCTGAATTCATCGAACTGGCCAGGGGCGCTGCCGGCAGTTAGCCGCATCCCCCATGGACCCGGGCAGATAGCCCGCGGATCCCGTGCATTCTTTGCTCTTGCCCGTTCTTTTTTGGTCAGGCTGCTTTGCGGAACGGCGCAATGTCTCCTGCCGCAGCTCGGCGTAAAGCTGCTGCCTGCAGAGTTCGGCCAGGTCGAGGTCCATCTCCAGATTTGTCAGCAGTGTCTCGTTTTCCGGCAGGTGCTCAGCCGGGCATTCCCTGGACAGGCCGGTGATCATCTGCTCGGTGAACTCCACCGGGTGCAGGCGGCAGACCAGCGGCCGGACCTGCTCCGGCAGCAGGCAGCCCCGGGCGGTGAGAAACCAGCAGATGCCCGGCGACCCATGTTTAACCACCCGGCGGGAACCGTCGGCAAACAGGGTATAGTGATTCCAGTTCGGATCATCGTCCTGATCCAGATACTCCGGGGAGGTGGGTTTCCGCAGTTCAAAAAAATCAGCGGCGCCGGTGTGCACGGCAATCCTCTCCAGATCTCCCGCGCTGAGCAGGATGTCGCGGGAGACGCAGCACGTTTTGTTCTCTTGAGCGCAAATGGCACAGAGGCGCATAAAAAATTCCCTCTTCCAGGTTGGCGTGGGACCCGTGAAGTGTTTTGGCTTTTTTCTGCGGGCTGCCGTTTACATCGAGCGGCCTGCCGTAAAGGTGAACCTGCCGTGGGCCGGCCTGCCGTGAAAAGTGCCGGAGCCGCTGGAAATGGCTGCGGCCACAAAAAAACGGAAAAACCGGGACCGCAGGCAATGCGGCATGTGGTGTCTGGGCAGGTCAGGAAATTGTAGCGGGGAGTACTGATGGCGCCGTGGCCCTGAACCGCAGCCTTGTGCAAAACACTCCGTCGGGAAAAAGAAATTGCCGCAACACGATTGTTGCAATAAATGGTTAGACAAGTCAGATTATATAATCCCCGGGTGGGGACGTGTCAAATGGTTCCGCCCGGCTGTTGAAAAAAACCTGGGAGGGTGTTCCGCTTCTTTCCCTGGGCAGGGCTCAGCGCTTTCCAACCCGCCCCTTGAGGGCGAGCCAAGCTCTACCAGAGGGTTATCACCTTGCTGCCATGCACCATTGCGGCGCGCACCTTCTCCATGTGGCGCAGGGCGGCAATCTCCCTTTCCAGATCCCCGGGGCGTACCGCCAACCTCTGTGCCAGTTCGGCAAGGGGCAGCCCCCCATTTTTTTTGAGCAGGTCCAGGATTTTTCCCTGCAGCCCGCCGGATTGCATGGTATCCCCGGTTGAACCGGCAATGGATGCGCTGCGTACCGCCCATGGATCGCATGTCTTGGCAGGAGAGAGGGCGTCCATGTAGCAGTCCTCGCAGAGCACCCGGCCATGCAGGCATCTCTCTTCTCCTTCGGCAATATCAGCCCGGCAGTTTTCCCGGTCACACTTCATGGTAATTTGTCCTCATGGCTCACCTCTGCGGGCGGTAAGGAGAAATACCGGGTAGTCACGCACCTGTCTTTGGGCATTCTCTTTGGTGATCACATGCGCTGTGGCGATGTTGAGTTGGCTAAATCCGGATTTGCTCACCAGTTCGGCAAGCTGCCCGGGGGCAAAGCCGAGATGTTCCACGCCGCCCATGTCGCCATGGAAGGTGCCGTCCTCTTTTTCCAGGTCGGCTATAGCCAGGAAGCCTTCAGGGGCCAACAGCTGCCGGCATTTTTGTAAAACAGCGGCCGTATTCTTTATATGATGCAGGGTCATGCTGCTGTAAATCAGGTTGAAGCTCCGGCCGGCAAGCGGGTTGTCATCTGCGGCAAGGTCAAGTTGCATCGTCTCGATGTTGGCTAATGACTGTCCGTTGATTTTTTCCTGCAGGACCCAGAGCATGCCTCCCGAGGTATCGGTGGCGACAATGCTTTTCAGATGGGGGGCGAGTTCCGTGGTGATGAGGCCGGTGCCGCAGCCGATTTCCAGGGCGCTCATGTCATTATTAAGAGGAACGGTATTCTTGATGGCAGCGGCAACGCTTCTGGCGAGCTGGAGGCGCAGAGAATTCTTGTCCCAGTCCCCAGCTGCCTTGTCAAATAGTTCGCTGGTCATGGTTTCTCCTGAAAATCCCTTGTGGGTAAAAGGTTGGGTGGACATTTTTTGCCACGTTTTACTTGTGTTGTCGGAAATTCCAGTAACTTTTACTGCTGTATAACAGGATTTGCAAATGGTCTTTTCGAATTTATAACTTATCCGCCATCCCCACCTGAGTCAACGGGATAAACTGCCTGGGAAAAGAGTTGCTGCCGCCCATCTAAACAGTTGACTTTCTGGGTTGATGCCTTAAAGTACAGGAAGTGGAGCCCGATGATGCCGGAACAGCAGGCCTCATCGGGATTTTTTTTCGTAAATGGATGCGCAGTGCATCCTTTAGGAGGTAATTCATGAATATTGCAGATAAATTATATGTGGCTATCGATTACAGGCTGACATTGGATTCCGGAGAAGAAGTCGACAAATCCGAGGCAGGTGAGCCTCTCGGTTTTATTGCCGGATCAGGGCAGATTATTCCCGGCCTGGAAAATGCCCTGATGGGCATGAAAGTCGGTGACAGCTCGCGGATAGTCGTTGAGCCGGAAGATGCCTACGGCGAGGTCAGTGATGATCTGTTCCAGGACATCCCCATGGATCAGTTTCCTGACGATGTCACGGTTGAGCCCGGCATGACCTTTGAGGCCCATGGCCCCCATGGCCCGGTCATGATCAGCGTGTCCAAGGTAAATACCGAGGATGCCACCGTGACCGTTGACCTTAATCATCCCCTGGCCGGCAAGACCCTCTGCTTTGAGGTGAATGTGGTCGAAGTCCGGGAGCCCAGCGCGGAAGAGCTGGCTGAGCTTGACGATGATTGCGGCTGCGGCTGCGGGTCCCATGGTGAGGGCAGCTGCGAGCCCGGCGGCGCCTGCGGTTCCGGCTGCAATTGCGGCTGATTGAGCCTCTTTCTTTTCTTTTTTTCAGGAGCTTGTTCCAGGTAAACCCGCCTGGATTGTTGCGGTGATTGACGGACTGCGTGCTCAGGCCCGCAGTCCGTCTGGTCTCTTGGGTTCGTCGTCGTGTCCTGGCAGCTCTTGCCTGGCGTACCGCAAGCCTTGCATCGCCTTCCCCTTCGCCTTTTCATGCCGCTCTGGCTGATCCTTGTCTGATTCTCCGGAGCGCCTCGTCCGCCTTCTTTCCTGCTGTCATCCCCGCGAGGAGTGGATCTCCATCCAGACTTTCATTTCTGAGCGTTTCTTTACGGCTCCTTAGGCGATTCTTGTTTTCAGAATGACCTCGTTTTTTTTATAACGGTTTGTTGGCCGGGAAGATCGCAAATGTCAGGCGCATGCCTGAACAACAAAGCCAGTGGAATTATTATGATTTTCCGGAATACCCATCCGCAAATGCGGATTAATTCTCTTTGTTCTTACAGTTTCGGGAAACGCCAGACGATTTAATTTGTTGAAATAATGAAGAATATAAAATATGTTAACCATTGGCATCGCTGTTGCTTAACTTGTTGATGCTAAGTAGAAATACCTAGAGCAGAAATCGCTGCATTTGCGGGATGTGAAATAATCAGGGTGGAAATGGTTTGCTGCTGAGGGAGAACGTTTGTGAATTTTTGCCCAAACGGGTCGTGCCGGCCCCGCGCATCTGCGGCCGGTTCTGGATAGGCATGACGGCTTCCGGTCCTGGTCCCTGGTTGTTTTTTGCAGCTATGCAGCGGCCAAGGCGGTTTTTGATCGGGCATTGCTGCTTTGCCTGAAAGTAAGATATATTGTTTTGGTCCTGCGACAATTTGCCACACCTGCTGCTGCTTGACATCAGCAGGGAAAGGCTGTTTAAGTTTGTCTTGAGGGAAATGACAAATTGTCGCATGGCCTTGAGGCCATTCCACTCTGCATCAGAGTGGAGATAGTTGTAGAGAAAAATGAAAATTTGGACATGAGGGAAGAACATGAAAAAATCAATCGCTACACTTGCGGCCGCAATGTTCTGTTGCGGCCTTCTTGCCGGGCCTGCAGCAGCAGCAACCTACTCACTTACCTACTCGGATGGGCCGCTCGCCATTACCGAGACGGATGAGAATGGTGATCTGGGCAACTGGGTCTATGCCGATATCTTGGTCGACGCCCCGGGCAACATCACGGATGTTAATATTTTTGTGGACATCACGCATACTTACATTGGTGATTTGGACATCTATATTGCCCACCAGGAAGAGGGCGCGTCTTCTTGGAAATGGGTACAGCTGTATAATAACAATAACGAATACCGTAATAACATGTCCAATGTCCTGTTCGACGATCAGGCTACAACTTATATCAATAACGCTGCACCACCCTATGGGCCCGGTTCCTTTAAACCGACCTCAAACGGCCCCGACGCTGATGGCGACAGTAACCTGTTGTCTTTCTTCAATGGTGATCTGGCCGCAGGCATCTGGAGTCTCGCTCTTTATGACAACGTACAATACGAGACGGGCACCTTGAATAGCTTCCGGGTTGACCTTGAAACAGACGCCGTTCCGCAAACCGCCGTGCCGCTTCCGGGCGCCGTTGTTTTACTGGGATCGGGTCTGGGGGCCTTAGCCGGCGTACGCCGCCGCTCAAGACAAAAATAGTTTTTTTGTCCCATCAGCAGCACTGAAATCCTTTTGAAATCAATTTCCCTGGCTGCAGCGGTCTGCCGTGCGTGAGCTGTATCTCCGCGCGACGGACTGCTGCTGCTGTTGGGCTCCGGGAAAACGGCCGTGTCGTTTGTCCGTCCGGTTTGCTGTCCATGACGGAGAAAGATATCCATGAAAGGTTCTAGCATTGTTTGCAAAGGGGGTGATTGCAACAGGGAGGAAGCATCACATTCAAAGGTAACTGAGGAATTTGAAAAATTATTTAGATGAGGGGAAAGAAATGCTAAAAAAGATTCTATGTACACTGGCCATGCCGGCTGCTCTGACATTTGCATATGCGGTTCCAGCCCGGTCTGAGGTTCCGCCTCCGCCGGTAAACCAAAACATTGGTATTCCCGACGGCGTTTTCAACAACCTGGTTGAAGCAAACTGCCGGGCCTGCCATGAAGACACCACAGTGGTCAAACCCGAAACAATTCCCAACCGGCATCATCTGCTGGTGGGCAAGACCATCCCTGACCCGACTGCCGCGCCGACCGGTACCCCCGGCGCCTCCTATGAGTGTCTCTCCTGCCATCAGATGGTCTGGGATGATACGACATACACTTATAGTTTTGTTTCCTTCCGGGACTGCCTGCTCTGTCATCAACAGCTGGCCGGACAGGCTTCCGTGCATCATCTCACGGCCAAGGCCCTGGCGGATGACTGCAAGGCCTGTCATGGTCCCATCGACAATCCGGGTGACGGGCATTATATCCCCACCTATGAGCCGTCCCTGGTGACCCCGCAGGTCAACCTCGGCACCGGGACCAATGGCGAAGGCGGCTGCGCCTTCTGTCATGACGCCGGCCTCGATTCGGCAAGCGGGATTAACGTATACAACAACGCCGATACCCATCACAGCACCGGGCTGGTTTACCTTGGCAAGTGCACCCTGTGTCATGATGTCCATGCCGCCGACGATGCCAGGATACGTCAGTGCGAGAACTGCCATGGCGTGAATTCACTGCATAATATCCAGGTGGATTCCGATGCCAACGGCATTGATCCGGGTACTGAAGCTGCCTACTACGGCCATATCGGCAACCAGGATGACTGCTGGGGCTGCCACGGCTTTACCGCCGCCGCCGCACCTTATTCCGGCCCGGTCATTCCCGATATTTCCGGGGTAAGCGCCTCGACCGTCACCGCAGGGTTTGACACCCAGCTCACCATCTCCGGCGCCGCCTTCACCAATCTGGTCCAAGGCCCCACCGGACCGATTGAAATAACCAGCACCATCAGCCTGACAGCAGCTGATGGCAGCGCAACCGTTCTGACTCCGGACTCCATCACGGAAAGCACCATCGTCGTCACCATTCCGGCCACCCTGGCTGCGGGCAATTATGCCCTGAACGCGGTGAAGGTCAAGTCCGTCAGCAACAGTGTCCATCTGGCCGTTATGCCTGAGGTGAAGATTACCTCTGCCAGTTGTACAAACGGCGTTGTCAGCATCACCGGCAAGGGCTTCAGCCAGTACATCAATGCCAGCGGGTCAGGCACCAGTGTTTCTTTGCCCGATGCAGTGGCAAACTGCACCGTGCTTTCCTGGACCGACACCACGATCGATGCCCAGTGCGGAGAGTGTGATCCGGCCATTAACGTGGACAGCGTCTATGGGGAAGCCTACGGCGCAGTGAGCATCAGAAGAGCCATCATCAAAAAACCGGCTAGAAGATAACAGGTATTTGTTTTCACCTTATTCGGCTGGCAGGGGGCGGCAATGCTGCTGCTCCCTGCTGATTCTCTTTTTTTTGCATGAAGGTTGATGGACCATGAAGAAGCCGGAAAGCCGCATCTCTGTTGTACTTTTTTTTCTGCTGTTCTGCCTGCTCCTGCCGGCGGAAGCTATTGTTGCCGCCCCCTCCACTGCGGAGCGCAAGGTGATCATCGGCTTCAACAAAAAGCCCGGTTCCGCCGAACGCAATCTGCTCCGCGGTCATAAAGGCAGAATGAGGCATGCCTTTCGTATTATCCATGCCTTTGCCGCCAATCTCCCTGAAAAGGAAATTTCCCGTCTGCGCGCCGATCCCCGCATAAAATACGTGGTGGAGGATGCGGTGGTCTCCGCCGTTGAGCCGGAACCATCCGAAGCTGAATACGGCAGCTCCTGGGGAGTGCAGCACATCGGCTGTGATCGTGTGCATGACCAGGGGATCACCGGCCAGGGCGTAAAAATAGCCGTCATTGACACCGGTATTGATTATACCCATCCCCAGCTTTCGGCCAACTACCGGGGCGGCTATGATTTTGTTTTTACTGACAATGATCCCTATGATGACAGCTGGAACAGCCATGGCACCCATGTGGCCGGCATCATTGCCGCAACGGCCGACGGAACCGGCGTGGTCGGCGGCGCACCGGATGCCTCATTATATGCGGTGAAGGTTCTCGACGGAGCGGGCTCCGGCTATCTCAGTTGGGTCGTGGCCGGCATCGAGTGGGCGGTTGACAACGGCATGGACATCGCCAATATCAGCATTGCCGGCCCGAATTCGCCGGTGCTGCAGGATGCCTGTGCTGCCGCCTATAATGCCGGGCTGCTGCTGGTAGCCGCGGGTGGCAACACCCGTGCGGGCGATGTGCTTTATCCCGCGGCCTATGATTCGGTCATTGCCGTCTCCGCTTCCTATCAAAGCGATCTTCCCGCCTGGTTTTCTCCCATGGATGCCGAGGTTGAACTCATGGCGCCGGGGGTGGAGATTCTCTCAACCACGGCCGATGGAGAATATGCCCTGCTGAGCGGCACCTCCCAGGCTGCTCCCCATGTCACCGCGGTGGCGGCTCTGTTGATGTCCGCGGGGCAGTTCGATGCCAATCAGGACGGCCTGGTGAATAACCGGGACATCCGTCTGCGTCTGCAGCGGACAGCGGTTGATCTGGGGGATGAAGGCCGGGATGAGGTGTATGGTTTCGGCCTGGTCGATGCGGCAGCGGCGATAGCTGATGACGGGGATGTTGACGGACTTGATCTGCTTTCTTTCGCCCGGAAGCTGGAGGACGGAACGAACAGCATCGATGTTGCGAATTTTGCCGCAAGCTTTGGCAGGTAAAGATTGATGAATTCGTATTTATGCCCCTTGCGGGTAAAAAGTCTGTTTTCACCACGGAGCACACAGAGATCACAAAGAAGAAATTTTTAATTACATTTGGTTATCTCTGCGAGCTCTGTGGTTAATTTTCAGTTTTTACGAGTCCTTCAAGATTGAAGTTTTATTTGTTGCCGGTGGAAGACTGTGGTGCCGGCAAATGCTGTAACAAGGAATTAATCCGGGAGAGTTTGATGAAGCGAGCAATTTTTTGTTTTTTTGCCATATCAGTGCTGGTCCTGCTGCAATTGACCAGGGTGCAGGCCTTTGAACCGGAACCTCAAACGGCGGCAGCTGGCGCCGGGGTTGCGGCAACCGTCAACGGCCTTCCCATTCCGGAAAAGCTGCTTGCCGCGGAAGTGGAGCAGCAGCTGGGGAAATATGCCCGCTACGGCATGCGCCGGGCCACCCCGGAACTGACCACCACCCTGCAACAGCAGGCCCTGGATAAACTCATTGACCAGGAACTGCTGCGCCAGGCCAGCAGCAGGATGGTCGTCAGGGATGCCGAGGAGCAGGCCAGGCAGAAAATGGCGGCAATGCAGGCCGGGTTCAAATCCCCTGAACAGTTGGAACACTATCTGTCATCCCGCAATCTGACCCCGGAAAAGTTCATTGAAAGTTACCGCAGCAAGCTGCAGATGGATGCCTACCTGGCCAGCCAGGGGCTCACGGGTATCAAGCCCACGGAGGAGCAGATTGCCGCGTATTATGAGCAGGCAAAGGAAAATTTTAAGCGGCAGGAGTCCGTCAAGGCACGGCACATCCTGATTGCGGTGGCCCCGGATGCCGCCCCGGAGGTGAAGGAGCAGGCCCGGCAGAAAGCGGAAGAGCTGCGCAGCCAACTCATAAAAGACAGCGGTCAATTCGCCAAGTTAGCCGCCAGTTTTTCCGGCTGCGCCAGGTCAAAGGCTCAGGGCGGGGAGTTGGGCTCCATCCAGCGCGGTTTCATGCCCCCGGAATTTGAGGCTGTCGCCTTTGCCCTGCCTCCTGGAGAAATCAGTGAGGTCGTTGCCACCAGATACGGCTTCCACATCATCCAGGTGAGCGATAAAAGTCCGGCCGGCTATGCCACGCTTGCCGAGATGCATGATTTCATCAGCAAGTACCTGGCCGGGAACATGGCTACGGAAAAAAAGATCGCCCATATCGAGGAGCTGAGGAAGAAGGCGGCCATTGTGGTTCTGCTCAACTGAGCTGCACTGTTTACGGTATGCCGATCCCGCGCCAGGGCCGCTGTAAGAAAATAACTCAACTTTTTGACTTGATCTATTTTGTCGAAATAACGGTATTTTTTTTGTGACATAGTTGCTGCTCTGATCTCCGTCATGGGAATTCAGGAGACAGGAGACAGAATTTAGAATGGATGATTTTATTACGTTTTATTCTGGCTCCTGATTTCTGGCTGCTGAATTTTCTGGAAACAAGCTGCGGTGACCATGAGGATATCAATTTAATTTCAACATGTTACCACAACTCAGAAAGTTGAAAAAATAATATCGTCGGGCGGACAGCAGAAACCGTCAGGATGAGCCATGACGAGCTGCTCATAATGAAGAGGTTATTGTGTAACCCCAAATGAAAAAAGTTTTCGTAAATCAGTAAAGGGAAAACCGTCAGATCATGTTCTTCGGTGAATAAAAATGAAAAAAAGCAGGTATGCTTCAAGGGACAGGTTTTTTCAGCAGGGCGGGCGGTTTCTTGCCTCCGGGTTTCTGCTGGCAGCGCTTTGTTTTTTTGCCTGTGGGACAAGCCGGGCCAACCTCGCAGGCGGGACATCCGGCGGCATGACCGGCGGGGACGGCCTGCCCACGGAGGCGGATTGCCGCAGCTGTCATGACAATCTCGTTTTGTTCCCCATGCTGGGCAAAACCAATGCCAACAAACATCATCTGCTGGTGGGCAGCCGGATCATCCTAACCACCGCTCCGCCGGGGGTGGAGCCTGGTGAGACTTACGATTGTCTGTTCTGCCATCCTTCCGTCTGGGATCCCGGCATACCCGGTTACACGGTTTCGCTGTTCAGGGACTGCCTGGTCTGCCATCCAGTTGAAACCGTATCAGGCCCGCCGCAGATGCAGGGCAGCAATCGTCACCATAAGCTGGATTACAGCTGCAGCGTCTGCCACGAGCAGCGCAGATGAAAAATGAAAAATAACAAAATGAAATGAAGTTAAGCTGTACAAAATAAATGATGAGCAAAGACCATGAAAATCCGCTGCAGATTTATTTATCCGCTGTTGATCGTGCCGCTGGCCGTGCTGCCCTCTTCGGCCACAGCCAAGGTGCATGGTCCCTGTTCCGCCTGTCATACCATGCACAACAGCCAGGGCGGCCAGCAGATGGTGGAGGGTGACAAGGGGACGCAGGAAACCCTGCTGGTTGATGACTGCGTAGGCTGCCACAGCAGCAGCGGCAGCGCAACCATTGTTGATATGGGCAACGGTGACCGGGTGCCCATTGTCTTCAACACCGTTGAACCCACCTATCCGGCGGACGGTTCCGCCTCTTCCGCCCTGGCCGGCGGCAATTTCTACTGGGTGGCCCAGGTGGGCGGGGATAACAAGGGGCACAACGTTTACGGTATTTCCAGCGCGGACAGCGTCCTGTCCGGTCCGGCCTGGACCTTTTTCGCGCCGGGTCATTCCACCTCCTGTTCTCCCTGCCATGATACCTTGGCGACCGAGAACAGCGGCTGCAAAGGCTGTCACTATCCCCGCCATCATGCGGGCGGCACCTCCGAGGTGGCCGAGGCCTCAAGCGGCTGGTACCGTTTCCTCGGCGCCCTGCCGGCCATGATGGCCGATCCCACCTCATTCGGGGTCAAGGGCATAGAAGAGGAAAATTGGGAACAGAATCCCGCGGCAACACGGCATAACGGCTACTTCGGCACCTCGGATGTTTACGCCAAAGAGACCTTCATGACCCGTTTTACCATCGGCCAGTTCTGCAGCGGCTGCCACGGCAACTTTCATCATGAGATGAACGATGGGCAGCCGGTTGATTATAACGGCGCCTGGCTGCGCCACCCCTCGGATGTGGTTATCCCCAACAGCGGCGAGTTCACGGCGATGAATGGCTACAATCCCCGGGTGCCGGTGGCCAAGACCAATCTCGTCGGTATGAAGAATTCCGCCACGGTGGAGCTTGGCCAGGACGTGGTGACCTGCATCTCCTGCCACCGGCCCCACGGGTCCCCCTATCCGGACATGCTGCGCTGGGATTACGACGCCTGCGTGGCAGACACGGAAAATGATGAATGCGGCTGCTTTGTCTGCCATACCGCCAAGGATGATTAAAAAGGATGATTAAAGAGGGAAGCGATCACTGGTAAGAGAGCCTGTGATCGCTTGCCGGCCCTTGCCCTGTTTTTTCTCGCCTCAGCCGCCCCGGTGTGGGGTATTCCCCAGGTATGGCCGCACGAAACCATAGGCCGGCCACCGCCTTTTTGCCGTGGCGCCGTCCCCCCCCTGGAGATCCACTCAAGCTTGTTACGCCGCCACCGCGCTGTGCGTTTCCGTTGATTTGCGCAGGTAATAACGGTAATCCCCTTCGTACACCCGCATCTCGCCGTGGTCGATTTCAAAAACCCGTTGCACCAGCGAGCGCAGGAAATGGCGGTCATGGCTGACCAGCAGCACCGTGCCGGTGAATTTCCGCAGGGCATCCAGCAGGACCTCCCGGGACTGGATATCAAGATGGTTGGTGGGTTCATCAAGAATGAGCAGGTTCAGCGGCCGGGCCAGCAGGGTGGCCAGCACCACCCGGCTTTTTTCCCCCCCGGACAGGTTGGCGATGCGTTTATCCACCTCATCATGCTGGAAGAGGAAGGCGGCGCACAGGTTGCGCACCATGCCGATGGTGGCCTGGGGTATGGCGTCCTGCACGGTTTCGAACACGGTCTTTGCCGGGGAGAGGAGTTCCATGGAGTGCTGGCTGAAGTAGCCGATGTTGACGTTGGCCCCGACCTTGAGGCTGCCGGTGGTGGGTTCGGTCTGGCCGGCCAGCATCTTGAGAAAGGTGGATTTGCCGGCCCCGTTCACCCCGACCACGGCGATTTTCTCCTGCCGTCTGATCATGCCGCTGATGCCGCCGAACACCG
>Ga0172380_10004602_pt1 | contig 17546 bp, 18 predicted proteins | sample Leawe162metaG_FD_119747 | JGI IMG/M metagenome (GOLD analysis project Ga0172380, IMG submission 119747) | Leachate microbial communities from a municipal landfill in Southern Ontario, Canada - Leachate well 162 metaG | ecosystem: Engineered > Solid waste > Landfill > Unclassified | place... | reverse complement strand
TCGACCAGGCAAACCCGCAAGCTCCGACCTATTTCGCCATTGCTGCTGCTCCCATTGCGACTTCAGGAGCGACAGTTTGGCAAGCTCAGTGTCGACACCGGCCTTTTCAAGCACCAGCGGATTGCCTGACGCCAAAGCCTTGACTTCGGCATAAGACAGCGCTGCAAGTTCGACATCCTCGGCACTTCGCAATCCGGTATCACCTTGCATGACCTGAGCAATGAAGCGCGCCTTGGTCTCAATGGTCTGCCAGATATAGGCATCGAACGAACCTTCCGTGACATAGCGGTAGATGCGCACTTCCTCGTTCAGGTTGCCCTGGCGAATGATGCGCCCCTCCCGCTGCTCCACATCCGAAGGGCGCCAGGGCGCGTCTAAGTGGTGAAGCGCAGCAAGGCGGGTTTGGACGTTGGTTCCGACCCCCATCTTTTGCGTGCTGCCTAGCAGAATGCGCACGCGCCCTTCTCGCACGGCCTTGAACAACTCTTCCTTTTGGGAGTCGCTGTCGTAGTCGTGAATAAAGGCAATCTCGGCGACAGGCACCCCCATGTCAATGAGCTTTCTTCTCAGGTCTTGGTAGACGCTGAATCGCCCATCTTCGGCAGGTGTGCTCAAGTCGCAGAAGACGAGCTGCGCTCCCTTGGTAGATGCGGTTTGCTTCCAGACCCCGAGAACCTTCTCGGCGCACTGGTTGCCTTTGCTCCCTTCGTAGTCTTCCGCGAACGGATCGACCAGACGCATGTCCAGCGCAGCCTTTCGGCCATCGCCAGTTACCGACAGCATGTTGTCCTGCTGTGGCCTTACCTTGCCATTCCTGATTGCTTCCGACCTCTCCACAAGGGTTTGGACGTAGGCTTTCAGCTCCGGCGTTGGCTTTGCGGTTTCCGTCTCCTTGAGTGCTCGTGGCACCGGGAGTTGTAGCATCTCTGCCGTGCGTATGTCGGCCACCTGCCCGAACATGGACATCAGTTCTGGCAGATTGACGAAACGCGCAAAGCGAGTGTGCATGCGGTAGCCGCTACCGTCGGGAGCCAATTCAAGTGCCGTCACCGATTCACCAAAGTTGCCAGCCCAGGCATCGAATTGCTGAAGACTGAACGCTGACAACGTGGCTGGCTGCAGATACCGCTGCATCGTCCACATCTCGGCCATGCTGTTGGATATGGGCGTCCCAGTTGCGAACACCACGCCAGCACGACTTCGACGCTTGGCCATGACACATCTCGATTTGAGAAACATATCGAAGGCCCGCTCGGAGTTGCTGTTTGGCAAACCCGCCACGCGCGTCATTTTGGTGAAGCGGTAGAGATTCTTGAACAGATGGGCCTCGTCAACGAAGAGCCAGTCGATGCCGAGTTCGTCGAACGTCAGCATGTCGTCCTTCTTTTCCTTGGCCGCGAGCTTTGTCAGTCTGGCAAGCCAGACCTTCTTTGCCCGCTCAAGCTCCTTAACGATGCGATTGCCGCGATCCTTCTTGGCGTCACGGATAGCCTGCTCGATCTCACCGATTTGCTTCATGATGAAGTCATCGATGAATTCATCCCCAAGCTTGATGCGCTCGAAGGACGAATGGGTAATGAGCACCCCATCCCAATCGCCGGTGGCAATTCTGGACAGGAGGGTTTTCCGCTTGTCGCCTTGCAGGTCGTCCTTGCTCGCCATGAGGATGTTGGCCCCAGGGTAGGCGCGCAGGAACTCCGCCGCAAATTGCTCAAGCATGTGATTGGGCACGACATAGCAGGGCTTTCCTGCCACGCCAAGCCGTCTCAACTCCATGCCCGCACAGATCATCGTCAGCGTCTTTCCGGCGCCCACGACATGCGCCAGCAAGGTGTTGCTCTTGCTGGACACGACGCGCCAGATAGCGTCACGCTGATGCTCATGCAGCCGATACACCTGAGAGAAGCCAGGAAGCACCAGATGCTTGCCGTCATAGCGGCGCGGCACAATGCAATTGAACTGGTCGTTGTAAATTCTGACCAGCCGTTGCGTACGCTCATCGTCAGACCATAGCCACTCCTGGAATTTTTCCCTGAGTGCCTGCTGCTTCTCTCGCGCAGCGATGGTTTCCTTCTGATTCACGACCCGCTTGCTCCGGTCTTCCGGAGATGGATCGGTAACAGTCGGCACCTGCTGATTGAGGGCCTGCTCGAAAAGTGTTACCGCACCAACCCGCTCCGTCCCATAGGTCTGCGTTGCCGCCACAGACCCTTTGGCGCCGTAGTGCGGATCGATGTGCCATGCTCCCGCTGTCGCGTTGAACTCGACGCTGTTTCCCTCGCACTCCATGATTTCGTCCAGGAATGTTTGGTAATCGACTGCCGGAATCCAGACAGAACCAATCCGGGCACCAATTTCATGCGGCGCCAGGTCGGCGGGAATAACTGCCTTCAATGCTTCTGCGTTGGCAGCGAACTGCGGCCCCGCATTTTCGGCAAATGTCAGCTTTTGGCGGACATTGCCGGAGAGGTAGGTATCCGCCGTTTCCCAGTTCCCCGTTTTCGGGTTGAGGAAAATGGCACCCGCCTCTTGCAGCTTGGGAAGGAATACGTCGCCCGGTTGCCCGAGTAACGCCGCCATCCTTGCGACATTGATCGTTCCCATCTGTTGGATGGAGGCAACCAAGGCTTCTTCGGGCGTTTCGCAACGCTCGATTCTTTTGGCGACCCCAACCGTGCGACGGGAGAAGATGTCGGCTTTCTCGGCCGTTTGAGTTTCCTCATCCCACCGTTCCAGAGACAGCAGCAGCGGCAGATCGGGATCCCCCCGGAATGCCTGCCTGTTGGCCTTGGCATGCAGGTAGCCGCACTTTGCCGTAAAGGTATCGTAGGCCGCGTTCAACCCCACACGGTAAAGCGCCAGAAGGCTCTCATCATCCGTGTTGGCTTGTGCTGCCACCAATCTCCGGGTCGCGTCACGAATCTGGATCATGCCCTTGATTCGGTCCGCGACCTTTGCCGCCAATTTGTCCTCGATCACCAGGAGCTTGTGCCCCTCGGAGACCGCAACCAATCTGTTGGCCAGTACATACGCGCCGGGTTTGACGAAGGTCTCGGACACCACCCTGACTTCCCTTGCAGAGGTTTCCCGCTCGGTTGTTTCGGGGGATGCGGCGTAAACACATTTCGGCAGAAGCGCGACGCGCTTTGCCAATTCAGCACGAAGATCTCCGTCAGCAAGGCTCGCGGCATTTGCTTTCCCGTAGCCATTACTGTTGAAGACCAGCTTGCCAATCACCCAGTCCGGGTTTTCGACATACCATTGGTTCAGGTACATCTTCTCCCAGGCGGCGATTCCGGAGGCAGGATGCCCAACGGGAAGCAATGCTCCATCCATCCAGGAATCCGCATTACCCTGACCGCCCTCCTCCAATTTCTGAAGAAAGATGATGTCGGTTGTAACTTCCGTGTTGGCTATCGCCTGAAACGCTTGCAATGGAAGCCGGATACAGCCCAAGAGTCGGGCACGATCGGCGAGATAACGGCGTACCTTTCGGTCAGCCTTGTCCATCGTTCCGGCGCTCGTGATGAACGCTACGATTCCCCCTGGCCTGACCACCTCTAGCGCTCGCGCGAAGAAGTAGTCGTGAATCAGGAAGTCACGAAACCGAACGTGACGGGTCTCCGGCACCTGATAGTTCCCGAACGGAACATTCGAGATCACCAGGTCGAAGAAGGCTTCCGGTAAGTCAGCTTTCTCGAATCCGCCATTGATGGCACGCACCCCGAGCGGCTCATAGAGAGCTCTTAGGATGCGCGACGACAGCGAGTCGATTTCAACCGCGGTGATGGTTGACTGCTCGGCAATTTCCTTGGGCATGACCCCCAGGAAGTAACCGGTCCCGGCGGATGGCTCAAGAATGCGGCCACCCTTAAAGCCCAAGCGTCCAACCGCATCCCACATGGCCTCGATCACTTCAACCGAGGTGTAGTGCGCATTGGTGACGCTGGCGCGCGCACTTTCGTACGCTTCTCCCAGGGTTTCAGTCAGCCGGATGGCTCGCGCCTTCCAGTTGGCATCGTCCTGATCGAGATTGAATGCCTTGGGCAAGCCACCCCAACCCGTGAAGCGGTTGAGCGTGGCTCGTTCCTTGGCATCCGGTGAGCGACCTTCTTCGGCCAGCGTGCGCAGAAGATTGATCGCCACCATGTTGGCCTCGAACTTGGATACTTCGCCCGAAAGACTGGCGAATACCGCCGCATCGAGTTGCGGCCACAATGCCTTGGGCGGTGTGACCACCTTATGGGGAAATGGGATGATCTCCGCTTCCCGTTGTCCGACTGAACCCAGAACAACAATTGGGTCTTCGTCTGGCGCAAAGCCTGGCAGCCACATGACTGCTTCGGCAAGCTTTTTGAGCCTCATGAGTGTCTCCAAAAGAAAATCCCTTGGAGACACCTCTCCCCTTGCAGGGAATGGTGCCCCGCAAGGGTTGAATGAAGTCGTCACAGAGTTCCGTGACAACCGTCTAATTACTGATTATTTCGAGTCCTCAGCTGGGACCATTGACCGTTCGGCGTAACCGACAGGAACAATCTTGGTTTTCCGGAAGGCACTCATGAGAATGCTTCCTGGAAAACCCCGTGCCGAAGCACGGGGAATGGTTAAACGTTGTGATAACAACGAACCACGACCACCCACTGCCGACGCTTTACACGTCTGGGCAGGTTGGCGCGGGTTTGCATGTGACCGCAACAGTCATGCTCGCAACGGCATCCTGAAGTGAAGGCATCTTGCAGGGCATTGATGATGTCACCCTGGCATACACCGCGAGGCACTCGCACCGTATAGACGCGATCCCCTGCTTCTCCACCGCTCATATCCTGCGAACCGAATGGTCGGCAACGACACTGGAGAATCAAGAATTCGCCGATGTACTCGTGGGCGTCTTCGCCCTTCCAGCCATCGTTGAATTGGTACGTCAGGCGGCGATAGCCATCAAACCGGTTTCCCATGGCTAAGCCTCCTTGTCCAGGATGGACTCGATCGCGTCATGCAGTTGTTGAACCGTTTCCGGTGCAACATCAGCAACGCAAAAGCCACGCTTATAGACGTCCACCACTTTGCCTTCTCCCCAGAGAGAAGGAACCGTCATGATTTCGTCGTCATCGCAGCCCTCGGTGTCGTAATCGAGCACCGTGAATTCGAGTTCAACGCTCGCCGTGACTCCGGTCACCAGACCACCTTCAAGCCCGATCACGCAACGTACTGGCGAGCAAAGATTGATCTTCTCGCACAGCGCATCGATGCCGGCGGCATCCAGAGAAATCTGGACATCGCCATCGGTTGCAATATCGTGAATATCGTCACTTCGATTGGAAGGCTCTCCCTGATCGTGCTGCTGGTAATAACGCAGTGCCGCAAGGAGGGTCGCGTGTTCGGCCGAATCGACCGCAACAATTATTTGTGACATTTCAGGCTCCAATATAAATTGCAGAGCCATCGCCCCATGCGGGGGTCTGACCCCGCATGGGTTTGAATTACTGCTGATGGTTACCTCGTTATCAGATCAACGTGAAAAGCAATACCGGTCCGGTTTCAACTCCTGAAAAAGTCTGCATATCCTCCCCCACCCTGGAGAACCCCAAATTTGTAATTGGGATCCTCCAGCAGTTGCAGGTAGTGCACGACATCCTTCCGATCGTGCTCTGATAGTGCACCGCCTTTCAACAGCGCTATCAGTCCTGACTTGAACAGTTCCCGGTAGGCGCCAGGTTTTGGGCAGTGTTTCATCGCCTTCCTCCTTTCGGAGCGAAATCGACGATGCACTCCGCCGTCTTCTGGTCGTATATCGATGCCCAATAGCCATCCTCGGCCCATTTCTGAGCAATACCGGTAGCGCGGGTGCGGTCCTGCTTTTCGACATCGTAGGCCGGCTGTTCCTGCATGCCCTCCGCGGTTCTCGGATCGTGAACCGTTGCTACCACCTGATAAATTGGCTCGTTCATATGTCCTCCAAAAATTGTGGGGACACGTTTCCCTGGAGGGAGACGCGCCCCCAGTCCAGGGAAAATGAGAATCAGCTAAATCACATCGCCATCCTCGGTGATGCCGAGGTGAAATCTTGTGATCCAGCCGCGATTGAAAGCATCGATCATGAACGCCACCAAGGAATCCTTGACGACATTTCTGTCAATGCTGCGGGCGGCTTCAAGCGCGCCGGTATCGCCTCGATACATTGAGGCAAGGGCGTACTTGATCGATTCGACTTCGCATTCGCTGATCAAGACCCGCTTCACAGCAAGCCCCGTGCGGCAAAAGAAGTCGTCTTGTTTCCCGCCACGACAAAATGATCCAGTAGCCGAACATCCACCATAGCCAGCGCAGATTTAAGGCTCTTCGTGAGTATTTCATCGGACCGTGATGGCTCCGCTTCCCCGCTTGGATGATTGTGGGCAACGATGACTGCCGCCGCATTGTGAGCCAGCGCATGCTTGATCACTTCACGAGGATAGACGGAGGTCTGGCTGAGCGTCCCTCGGAAAAGTTCTTCCGCGACAATCAACCGGTTCCTGGTATCCAACCACAGGCACCAGAACACTTCATGTTCCATACCGGCAAGGCGACCACGCAAATATGACGTGACCGCCTCCGGGGAAGACATGCAATCACGCACTTCCCCCATGTCTTCCTGCATGGCCCTGATGTAAAGCTCCTTCGCGGCGGCGATCTGCGGATGGGCCGTATACGGCGCCCGGTCCTCGCCTGCAATGAAGCTCGCCTGCCTTGGAATGCCAATCCCGAAAATATCCGAGAGAGGACGCTTGGCCAAGCTGCGACCTGCCGATCCGCACAGAACTTCCAACAAATCGGCATTGCTCATTTCGATTGTGCGCATTTCCATTTCGATTCCTATCAAGAAATGGGGCCACACGCACCCCAAGGGGCTGGTGAGATGCCCCGTTGGGAAGTATTGAAAGAGATGCTGAAGCATCCATTCCTGGTTAGTGATGCATTGCTGCCTCCATGCGAAAAGCCGCCGAAGGCACCATGTCCCTCGCTGGGGATGGTGCCCCGGCGGGGTTTGAATAACTGTCGGTCGCCCGAGAGTCGTTGAATGCTGTTTATTTCGGAAGGCCAGCTACCTTCATGCTCCTTGGCGTAGCCAGAGAGAACAATTCCGCTTTCCACAATCCACCTTGAGATGCACTCTGGAAAGCCCGCCTTGCGGCGGGCAGGTGTTACGTAAAGCAATCGCTCCTCCGGCCTGCCGTAAGGCCGCACGAAGCATTTACAGTACCGGCGCGGGACCTCCCGTCTTTCGACAGGAGGTCTCGGCTAATAGCAGCGGACACGAACCGACTCACCCCAGGGTGGCGGCCCGTATTCGCTGGTGTCACCCCACAGCACGGGATAACCCGGGGGATTGCTCGGGAAATCACCGCACAGATCTGTCAAATAGACCAGACATGACGGCTGCAATCCCTCTGCTTCCACCCACTCGAACACCGGCCGAAAGTCGGTGCCGCCATACCCTTTCGGGTTGAGCGTGATAGGGTCGCCACGTTCGAAGATGTCCACGCCGTGAATCTCGGCATCGCAGTAGACGACATAGACCCTTTCGGGCTGCATGTCCCCAACGATGCTGTCAATCTCGCGCGCAAACTGGTTGAGGGCGATTTCGTCGATGCTGCCAGACGTATCCACCGCGACCACCATTGGCGGCATTGATTCATCGCGCAGTGCCGGCAAATACAACCCCGCGTACATGAACCTTGGATTGGGCTGACGCCACGAGTAGTCACTCATGGCATTCTGCTGTACAAACCGCCGCAGGATGGCGCGCCAGTCTTGGGGAGGATTCTTGATCTCCTCGACCAGGCGCTCCATGCCGACGGGCAGCCCGCCCATACCTTCAGCCCTCTTGGCAGCGTTCAGCACGGCAGCCGACCAATCCGCCTGGAGTTCAGGCGACGCGTCTTCTGCCGCATCGACGACTTCCCCACACGCGGAGCCGTCAGGCTGGCTTTCGCCATCGCCATTCGGCCCCGGGTTGCTATTGCTCGTGGAGTCGTCGCCCGGATCACCGCACGGGTCGCCCTGGGAGTCGTCATCTGATCCGTCCCCTTGGCCAGAAGTCTGGCTTTCGGTGACATCGTCAACTGGCTGCTCCCGAGGTTGCTGGTTGGCGAGGTGGGCATAGATTTCTTCCGCGCCCATTCCCTTGTAGGGAAAACCATCGAGCGCCCCCGCCGGCAGAACCATTCCCGCATCCAACACGATCGGGTTGATCGCATAGTCACACGCGTAGTTCCACAGATCGGAATCCCGGCTTTCTCGCCGCCAGGTGTGACCATTGGCACAGTGCATGACCTCGTGGGCCATTACGCCAACCCTTTCATACCGACTGAGTGACAGGACGTACTCCGGGTTGTACCGGAGCTTCTTGCCGTCAGTGCGAAGCGTCTTCACCGAGGCATCCTCAACCATGTCCAGCTTCAGGGAGAGAACCCCAAAGAATGGGTGGTCAAGTATCAGGTCGCGCCTCGCGGCCGAAACCGCTTTCAGTGCTTCTTTCATGGAAACCTCCTTTGGGTATGTCCAACCCACCTTGCAGGGTGGGCCGACTGGTGGATCACATGTAGGCATCCATGATGATGGAGATTTCCTTCGCCTGAGCCGCGGCCTTGGCGCGAAGAACCGGATCGTCCCGCAAGGACTGCGGGGGATTGACGACAAGGACTTCTTCGACCCTGGCACGAACAGCTTCAAGATCCGCGTCCCCCGTTATGTTGAGGTTCGGGATCAGCGACACCAGATTCTCAAGATTCGAGACCAGGGTGTCATGGAACTTCGACTCCGGGTTGCTCAGGCGGTTGGCCATGTTGTCGACCGCGTTACGCAACCGATTCCATAGATCCCTGTTGGCCTTTGCGACTTCTTTCTGCAACCTCGCTTCAATCTCGCGCTGAATGCGCTCGATCTCTGCATCGGCCATGGTCACCCGAAAGTCCGCCGCAGATGGCATGGGAAGTATCTCGATTTCAATCGAATACTTCGCACGCATATCTTCTACCGTCGGGTAGTCCATCTCGTTGAACATCCCGTTCAGCAAGACGCGTGCGTCTTCCTTGAGGATGGGATATTCGCGGAGAAATACTTCGGCGAGCAGTGCGTAGTCGCGCTTCAGTTTCCGGACGCCATCAGAGAATGCCGGGTAGTTGGCGGCTGGGAGGATACGTTGCCCGTCTTTCGACCAGGGCAGCGTGTTCTCGTAATGGAAGGTCCGCAGTTCCCTGCCCTTCTTGTGAACGGCCTCATACGACTCGGCGGCACCCGGCAAGAGGTGCTTGCTGAACCTACCAGCGTCGGCGGTTGCGGCGTGCTGCTCCGCGATCTCGGCGCTGATCTTGCGGTCGTACTTGCGGGCCTGCCATCCATGGATTGCAATACCCACCAGCATGGCTTTCTGCGACAGATTGATGATGTTCATGAATTGCTCCTAATAATTTTGCGGAGCAATCCCCTTGACGGGTTTTGCCCCGCAAGGGTTGACGAAATGAAGCTGATTAACCGAGGTAGCTCTTGCCCAAGGGCGAGACGCATAGCCTGGTCCAATCCGGGGTTTCGATGACTGCCGGACAAAGACGGTTGATGTCCTTGACCATCAGCACCGCGAACTCGGATTTTCCTGAATCGAACATCCGTTCCGCATACCGAAAAATCCGGCCGCAGTTGGTGTCCGTCGCCTTCTTCGCCAGGGCCGTCGAAACCGCCCACAGCAAATCAGGACGATCCGGGATTGGGGCGTTGTCCGGGCTCAGGATGATGCTGTCCGGATTGGGCAGCTTGCTGCGAACCATGGACAGGAATGCCCGAAGTTCGGTGGCGGCACCCTCCCCGACCGCTCCCGCGAGGGCAGCGAATTCGAGGTCATCCGGAAGGCCCATCTTGATCGCCTTGCCTGCGTACTCCCAGGTCCGAGGACAAGGAAAGTTCTCCATATCATCGACCCGCTTGGCGTCGAAAACCTGGAGCAGGTTGGGGCGGAACCGAAGGAAACTGATAAGTGCTGGAGGCATGTTTGCCGCCAACGCCCATTCGCTCCAATCGTCTACGGTTGGCTCGATCCCGATAACTGCCCCGAAACGGGACAACACCGGGGCGAGAATGCCCGTCACTCCCGCCCGATCCGTGCGGCGGTTAGTTGCCGCGACGAAGGTGATGCAGTCGGGCAGCTTGTGGCCGTTGACCTGGCGCGCCAGGAGCAACTGCATGTAGCTGGCCTGAACTGCAGGACCGGCTTGCCCAAGATCGTCGAGAAACCATACCGTGGGCTGGGTTGCTTTGATGGCCCTGGCCAGATCACCGAAGGGCAGGAAGGTAGCGCTTTCTCCGTCCTTTCCGGGCCAGGGCAAACCCTTGGCATCGGTTGGGTCGGAGACGACGGGGTGACTAAGGATCACATCGTATCTGGCTGCCGTTGCGGCTGCCTCGACGATGGACGACTTGCCGACACCCGGCGCGCCAGTCAGAAGAACCGGAATTCGCGCATCGAGATACTGAGACACGAGTTCCGAAGCTCGCTTGGTGCGAAGAGAGATCGTTGCCATGAATTGCTCCTGAAATATTTACGGAGCAATCCCCTTGGCGGGTTTTGCCCCGCAAGGGTTTGAAAATGACAGCCAGTTGCCTGACTGTCGATAATTGCTGTTTGTTTCGAGCGGCCAGCTACCGCCTATGACACCCTTGGTTACCCAGGGACGACAATTCTGCTTTCCGCAGCGCACATCGCAATACGCTCTGGAAAGCCCGCCTTGCGGCGGACTTTGGTTTCAATCGATCAATTTGAGTAAGCCTCTCTCCACCAGCGCCTTCAATTGCGCGCTGAGTGTCTGGACCAGAATTACCGATCCGGTAAAGAGAAGTACCCGTTTCCCGTCCGCGAGTTCGGCGACGGTTTGTTGCCCCAGGTACTGATATTTCATGGCTCCCCCCGAACAAGAGGGCTCCCCAGCCAGAGGGACTCTGGCATGGATAAAAAATCGACCTGGCTGTCTGCAATATTCCTGTGCATAGCGTCATCTCCTTCATGCAGCGCGACGCATGGCATGTTCAACCGATTGCAAAGTAGGAAACCCCGCTTTGCCGTCACGATTGAGAATATCGAGCCAATCGAGTGACTTCTGACCGCCGGGAATCTCACCCGCTGGAACAATGGCACTCGCCTTAATGCCGGTCTCCCAGAGTCGTCGAACCAAGCGCTTGGCGGATTCCTGACCATGCCCCTTTGGGTGCTGCACGGAAGGCCGATCCTTATCTGCAAAGACCAGGATTTGCGTCACGCCCGATGGCGGCTTGAAGTTCTCCAGCAGATAAGCATTGATTGCGCACCAGACCGGCATCTTCATTCCTTCCATCACAGCGAGGGCTGTCTCCAAGCCTTCGGCCAAGGCCAGCACCGAACCATCCCCACCCAGTCGGATAGCCCCCCCGGACAACTTTCGCTGACTGGGGTAACGCATCAACTTCTTGGGAGATGCGACAGGCGCCTTGAGACCCTCTGAGGTCAGGTAGGTACGGTGGATAGTGATGGCACTCCCGTCGTTCCCTTGCACCATGCCCAGAATGGCTGGAAACATTCCGATCTCGCGCCTTTCCTCAAAATACGCGAGGGAAGGATGGAGACGGAGCGTTTCCGGCTGTCGAATCGAAATACCTCGTCGGGCCAGATACAACCTGGCCGGCTCTGCGTCGCGATGAGAAATCGCGATCGACTCGTTCCAGACCTGGTTCAGCGCCTGGCGTGACTTCTCGTCATCGTTACCTTTCTTGGTTTTGCGGGGGATGGATCTCCCGCCAAATGGCTTGGCGATGCTTCCGACACGCAGATACTCCGCCACCGATTTCAGTGTTTCAATGAAATCCATGCCGGTCACCCACATCAGCGTGGCGAATCCGTCGGGATGAACGCCGCACGTATTGCAGACGCTTCCGCCCGAATCATCCACATCGGCAAAGACGCGGTATCCGTCCTTGCCGCCATGCACCGGACAAGCAACGTGATGACCCACACGATCGAGTGCAGGTTGTAGCTGTGGAGCAAGCGTCGACAGGATGCTTTCCCAGCGACCTTGTGCAGCCAGCTTTATTTCCTTTGCTTCCATGATTGCCTCCATGAGTAGCCCCGGATGGGGCCTTCCGAAGTACCCCGACAAGGCACTTGGGAAGGCCCCGTCGCGGGCCGATGAAATACCCACCGGCATAGAGGCACCCCGACCGGGGAGGCTCCCCGGTGGGGTTGTTAAGTCAGGCGCGTGAATCCTTGCCTGAGCGTGATGCCGTCAAAATGGCCCGTCATCGTGGGGCGGTGCCTTGGACTGTCCCTTCGGCGCCGTTCGGGTCGCGTCAGAATCGTCCTTGGACTTGTTACCGCCGCTGGGAAGCATTTTCATGGTCTCTGCGACGATTTCCGTGGTGTAGCGTGTCTCGCCATCCTTGTCCCAGGAACGGGTTTGGATGCGTCCCTCGACGTACACCAGCGAGCCTTTCTTCAGGTACTCACGAACGATCTCCGCGAGTTTCCCGAAGAAAACTACGCGGTGCCATTCCGTCTTTTCGTGCTTCTCGCCGTCTTTCTTCCAGCTCTCGCTGGTGGCGACATTCACGCGAGCAATGGCTTCGCTATCGTTGGTATATCGGACCTCAGGGTCTCCCCCAAGAAAGCCGATCAGTTGAACTTTGTTAAGCATGATGCACTCCTTGTGATGAATAGGACGCTCACGCCATGCCCCTGACGGGAGCATGACGATCCCGTCGGGTAATTACTGCTGGATAATTGCAAACGGATTTCTGCTTGCTTTTTGATGCTGTTTATTTCAGAAGGCCAGCTACCTTCATGTCCCGTTGGCGTAGCCAGGGGAACAATTCGGTTTTCCGCAGCACAGATCCGCCTATGCTCTGGAAAACCCCGTGCCGAAGCACGGGGGATGATTTAGATCAAACTCCCAATGGCGGCTTTGACTTTGCGGTATTCCCGCATCAAAGCCTCCAGTTCGGCACCATCCAGATCGCCCTCGGCGCGAACATAGATTTCATCCAACGCCTCAATCGACTTGATAGTGGCCATCTGGTCGAAGATCGCTTTCAGCTTGGTACTGGGTTCATGAATGGAGGGACCGGTAACGATGGATGACGCCCCATCCGTTCTCGCCTTCTTCCCCGTTGCGCCAGCGACATCAACCTGATCGACACCCGGTTTCGATTGCTTGCCCGCCTCCGTCTTGGATTCGGCGATTTCCCCCGTTTCGTCATCAATGATCGGTGCGTAGTTTCCCTCGATCACATCTGTCAAATTCAGGTTCTGCGCCTTGCCCTGCTCTGCCACAGCGTCCAGCGCCAGTGCAGAAGCCAGTTCGGGCGATTTGGGCAGGTACTTGCACAAACGACGAATCGCTGTCTTGAGTCCCATTGCCGTAAAGTCGGAATCCCAAACAGACTCCTTCTTGTACCGCTTGGCCGATTGATAGCCCCGCGAGTTATCGCGAATTTTCTCAATCTCCTTGCGACCCATCGCCACAAACGTCCGGCTTCCGTCCTTGAAGACGGCCACGGCGTAGAAGCCAGCAACGTCGCCACGCTCGTCATCGGCTGCCGGAAAGCCACCCAAGGTGGTCAGTGGGTCATGGTCAAGACTCCGTTCCATGCCAAGCTTCAGCGTGAAATCGTCATTCACCCTGACCTCATGTGCATAGATGTCCTGAACCAGCCCAGACTGCCGAGCGAGCTTCATCAGCCCCGTGTAGCCGGGGATAAGTTGACACTGGTTGCCGAATGGCACCAGATGCGCCTCACCCATCAGGCCGACTTCGAGCCCCATCTGTGAGGACTGGATAACCGCCGCGAACACGCTGCGAGGATCACACTCCCCAAGTTTCGGGGTCATGCGGAACGCCGTGAGCGCAATACGCGCCATGCGGTCAGGATTGATATGCTTTGGCAGCGCGCGGGCAATTTCACCCTTGAACTGCTCCAGCATTGCCGGGAAACCTTTCGGTTGCTCAGCATCAGCGGACGTGCTGCGATTGATGTTTTTCAAGGCTTGCAGTGACATGGTATAGACCTCCAAAAAATAGAAATGGCGGACACACCACGCCCCTGACGGGAACATGGCATTCCCGCCGGGTTGATTGCTGCTGCTACTTCACCGTTTCAGACCATTCCTCTGTTCGAGTACCTGGTCTAAGGACGATATTTCTGTCGGTTGCACATCGCGTCTGCCGTTTCGATTTCCGAATCCACATAGCCATGTTTCACGCAGGCAAGGAGCAAACGACGACTTTCCTTGAGCTTGCGCCTGCAACAGACGACTTTGGCTTCTGCCTGTTTAAGGGCATCCACCTTTGCTTCCACTTGGGCGGCGATCGACAGAATCGGATCACCGACCTCGTAGAGATACGTAATGACCTTTTCGATTGGATTGCTCAGCATTTCAGCTATCCAATTCAAAGCTCGCTGCCCAACGCGGCAACTCGATCGCTTCGATCTCGCCGTTGGGCTGATACGCAGGCCAACGATTGTTGTCACGGCACCAACGTAAGAGCAGAAGTGCTCCACGATACTTGGCGCGGCCGACTTCGATTAAGTCGTCGCTGGCCCGATACGCTACTGCGGCATGCGGACCGTCCTTTTCGACGGCGATGAAATAGAACGGTAGCGTCCTGCCCGTGATTGCCTTGATGCCGTCCTGGTAAAACGCCGCCTGCAGGTCATAGCCAAGCGAAGCGATTGATCGCGCAAAACCATCCGCCGACGCATCGACGCAGGTTTTCACATCCGCGATTCCGGTGATGGACCCATCAGCCATGACCAGCCAGTCGGGCCGGCACTTGCATTGAAGTCCAGTTTCGGGATCGCTCCAGAACCCGGACATCTCGGCCATTCCGTTGCTCAACAACCGCGAAGCACCCGAGTGGCGGGAAATGCTGATCTGAATGGACCGGATGGCCAGCATCATCGTGGGCGTCAGGATTTCCTTGCCCTCATAAAGTCTGGCAATGACATCCTCACGGAACACACACCTGGAATCAACGTCGGCCGCCTTGATGGCGTCCTTGATCTCATCCTTCTTCATCTTCCCGACCTTGATACCAAGGTCCGCAGCGGCGGTCTTGAAATCATCCAGCGATTGCAAGGTGCCTTCCAGCAAGGACTCATCAAATACCGCGTAATCCGAAGCGAATGCTGCTGGCTCCAGAATCGCCGAATGCACCGCCGTGCCAAAGGCCATTGCCGGTGACGGCTCGGGCGGATGGGTCACATACTCCTGAAAATGCGCCGGGGACCGCATGATCCGCACAAGGCTTGAATGACCTACAGCATCCTTGTTGCGGTGGTACTCCTCGGCGGTCATCGACAGAAGACCGATTTGAGTTTCAATATGCATCATTACCTCCAGAAGAATGATTCCCGCTGGAGGCACTCATTCCCTGCCGGGAACTTGCGTCCCGGGCGGGGCTATAAATGACAGGTAGTTTCCTGACTGTCGATAATTGCTGTTTGTTTCGAGCGGCCAGCTACCGCCGTTGACTCCCCTGGTTACCCAGGAGCGACAATTCTGCTTTCCGCAGCGCACCTCGCGGTGCGCTCTGGAAAGCCCGCGACGAAGCGCGGGATGGGTTGAGCACGCATCATGCAATCCAGGATACTCAGGGTTTGCATGACGTATGGCGATCAGGTGTGTGACTCACTATTGCTACGGGTGCCTCTCAGCGCAGACCCAGCGCACGAACGATTGGGCGGCTGATGATGAAACCAGAAACGACACACATCGAGAGAATCAAAAATATCATGGCTAGGCTCCTTGTCGGGTTGATGAATGACCCCACACGAGTTGCCAGGCTTGATGCGCGCCCGTAACAACCCCGCAGGCCTAATGGCTCTCTTTCGAAAATCATTAGGCCTGCGGGATTCCCACAGGCTTTGTTGGTGCCGGATTAGCGCAGTCCCAGTGCCCAAACGATCGGGCGGCTGATGACGAAACCACTAATGCAGCACGCGATAAGAACGAGTTCCATGATGTCTCCGATAGAAAATGCGGAGACACCAAACCCCATGCGGGGAGAGCGTCCCCGCATGGGTATGAATCGTTTTAGTAAGTCGAGCTAAAGCACCACCTCAAACCGGGCTTCGGTTTCAGTGGCGACTTCAACAAGCGACTTTTTTACGGCCTTCTTCCGTCGGGCCGGCTTCTTCGGCGGCACGACTTCCAGCTTCGGCATTGGAATGCCACGCCGGATAAAGGTCGGTACGTCGTACTTCGACCAATCCTCGTCGCCATCTTTTTGACTGGCGAGCGAGGATGCCGAATCTGATCGGTCCCATTCTGGAACTCTTACCGCCCCGGACCAATACTTAGGCTTGGTCATGGGTGGTGAAAACGCCAGGTGTCCGAACCTGCCAACAGCAAGCAGGAAAAGATGAACCGTTCCGAAAAGCGATGCAACAAGAAGAACTTTTTCCATGATGCCTCCAAGTAAAAAACCCTGGAGACACCGCTTCCCCGTTGCGGGATGGGTATCCCGCAGGGGTTGCTAATAGCCGCCACGCTTGCACATGGACGGCCTGTAGATGCTGTTTATTTCTGGTGGCCAGCTACCACTTCATCGAAGGCGCTAGGCACATCGTATGTGAAATCGATTTTAGTGAGTCGTTTCGATTTTGCAAGTTTTAGACAGTGCACTTTTGTGCGCTTTTCGCATTCGATTTTGAGATTCCGTTTTGTAGCATGAGCTAACCTCTTAAGGAGCTCAGCATGGCGACTCGGCCTCACGTCTATGTTCCATCTTCGTCGCCAGATATCAGTCGGCCCTATTTCACGCAGAAGGTAAAGCTGAATTCTCTCCATGCGCAGCAGGTCTTCGAACGTGGTTTCGAACTGTGTGCGAATGCCATCTTTTCGCTCTCCATCGTATTGCGTGTTATCGGTACGGATGCGCAGGCACGCGAGGTAGAAGCAATCGTTGATGATCAGTTGAACAAGATATTTGAAGAAATGCGCGCTGAAGTAACTCGCCTTGAAAAGCTGGCCGAATTGAACGGCATCGAGTTTGCCGGCGTTACGTATTCAAACCCAAAGGATCTTGAAGCAAAAATCACATCCCCACGCGCCGTTCGCTATATCGGGCTGATCCGCGAGTTCGACGGTTTGGTCGCCAAATTCGACACTCTTTGGTTATCGGGATCAATCCCAGACGGGAATTACTCCCACAGCATCTATGAATGGAAGCGCAGGCTCTTGCGGACTGCCGGCGGCATGCGCGGACTGGCCGGGCGCGCGATTACTGCTGCCAGAAGGAAGGAGACCAAGACTACTGAGGCGACTCCTGTTCCCGAAGTGGTGGCCATTGAACACTCTGAAGCAGCATCACCGCCAAGCGTTCTCGTGGTGTAGGTGGAACTCAATCCACACCAGGAGCGTGCGGTTTCCGCTGTAGGTCACTGCACTGTTCTGGCGTGCCCCGGCTCCGGTAAAACTCGCGTTCTTTCCGAGCGCGCTATCCGGCTGCTCTCTTTGAACGACAAAGGACGATTGTGCGCAGTCACCT
>Ga0172380_10004601_pt1 | contig 17546 bp, 34 predicted proteins | sample Leawe162metaG_FD_119747 | JGI IMG/M metagenome (GOLD analysis project Ga0172380, IMG submission 119747) | Leachate microbial communities from a municipal landfill in Southern Ontario, Canada - Leachate well 162 metaG | ecosystem: Engineered > Solid waste > Landfill > Unclassified | place... | reverse complement strand
TTTGAAAAGTTTTCGAAAGGTATTAAAAATAATTCATTTAATATACTGCATGTTGTCAAAAAATGATTTAAAAACTGTAACAGTTTGATAATCAAAACAATCTGAAAAGTGCCCAAATTGTTCATAAGATTGTCCGGTAACCTTGTCGAGTACTTTCTTTTTTAACTTAGTTCCGTCAATGTCTTCTTTTACGCTCTCTAAGTCTGCAATAAGATGCTTACACTTAGGATCAATTATAACCTCAATAGGATAACGATTATCAAAGATTCTGTTTATAAAATCACGGCGTTTTGTTACTGACGGGTTTGAATAAGGCACACGGTTTGAAGTGTTAGAAAGAAACCGCTTAAATTTGCGTTCTACAATATCGTAATCATTGTATTGGCTTCGTGTATCTCTTTTCTTTCCCGATGCATCGCCGTAATAAAATATCCTTTGAGTATCTGTGTACCTGGTTAGAAATTCATCGCATAAACATTCCGTTTTGTTCCGTGGATTCGAGAGCGCTATTTCATCGATGAATTTAAGGATATACTTTTCGTCTTCTTTAGATATTTGCGCTATTGTACAAGAGATATAAGGCACTACGTTTTGATCATATGATATATGATAGGTTCCTGATTCATCGTTTTCTATTGGTCTAACGTGTTTGTTAAACTTAAATGAGCTGTAAAATTCTGCACCTGTTTTTATTCGACCCCATTCGCCTTTTACGTAAATTCTATATAAATTCTCATCCCCGGCGATCCTTTCAGTTAGTAGTTTAATATACTCCTCATCGATAAACTTATTATCCAAGTAAGTTGAATGGCAAATTGTCCGATTATCTAGTTCCTTATCGAATAATTCCGCTTTTATCCAATGCGTTTCATCAATTGGATTAAATGTTATTATAAATTGCTTATAACTTTCTGTTTCGCCTCTTAATCGTAAATCCAATTGGTCAAAGTCTGTTTTGTCTAATTCCGTTGCTTCTTCAATCCATATACTTGTTATCCCTTGAATAGATTTTAACTTTTCTACGTCATCCAGGCCGGTAGTTAAAATTTCGCTGCCATTGTTGAAATGGTAACTTAGGTTTGTTTTATTTGCTGTTACTAAATTTGAAACATTATAGTCAGCAATCAAATCGCCGAAAGCTTTAAAAACAGAATTTTGAATTGTATTTGCTATTTTTCTAACTACCAGAATACGATGACCAGGTTCGTTTAAACATCGAATAAGTATTTTTTGAACTGCAAAAATAGACTTTCCGGAACCGGAACCACCAAATAGAATTAAATACCTGGAATCATTTGAAAGCAAATTATAATAAATGTCGTTTATGTAACAATTTACTTTCAATTTATAATTTTTTAACTTGTTTTACTTTTAATTATGCGGTACTATAACCACAAAAACAAAACGTTTATTAAGTTTTGTCATCTTTTTTTGATGCAGGTAAAATAAAGAATTCTATTCTTTCGCCAAGTGTTGAATGATCGATCTCTGTTTTATCTCTCCATCTTGTTGATTTTCTATTTTTTAACCAAAAAATTAAAGCCGTTGTGTCAGGCGGCATTTGTTCAGTTAGGCTTATAATCTCTACCTCTTCGTCTGCTACAATTCTATCGCCAATCTGCTTGTGTTTTTTCAATTTTATTGCCACCTCTTTTTCAATACTACAACCTTTTGCTCTTTCATATAAACTTTCAGCAATTGTTATGTCGGCTATTTCTTTTCCTCTTTTTAAGGACTCTAAAAAACTAGGATATTTATTTTTCCAATTATTAATAGTTGATTCTTCTACTTCAAAAAAGTCAGCTATTTCTTTATCCGTAGCGCCTAATAAACATATTTTATATACAATATTATCGTGTTCTTTTGTATATTTTTCAGGTCTTCCAATACCTTCGGCAAATTTATTACCTTTGGGAGCAGCCATTTTCAAGTTTTAAATAAGTGGATTTGCAAAATATATAAAGATCGATTGGTAAATTATATTTTTTAATAGTTTTTGAAGCTATTTCGTCGTATTTTGTTGTAAGCAATATGTATCTATCAACCTTAATTTGATTAATTTCAAATAATACGGTATATGTTAATAATTGACCAATACCTGCATATAATTCTGATTTATAAGTAGGATTTTTTACTTCGATAGCGTATGTCTTATTAGCGCATTTAATGAAAAAGTCTATTTTCTTATTATCATTATAACGCATTTTTTTATTTATTGAGAACTCTCTTGAATGTGAAATATAAATATCATTTAAAACATCTATACAAAACAATTCAATATTATTCTCTATATAATTACATAAATCCTTTTCAGTCTTAAAATCCTGTTTTATTATTAAATTTACTTCGTTTTCATTAAATATATAATTACCATTAACATATAATGCAGGTCTACCGCCTTCGTTTATTTCTTCGTCTTTTGTCATGCTTTCAATTTAAACAATACTTCATAAACCCTTTCATTACCTTTGGCGACAATGGTTTTATCTCGACGAGTTTACGCCGGGGTACTGGCACTTTGGTTGGTGCCTCGCTGGTATGAAATGTGTTTTTCACTGTGATTCATAAAGTATTAATTATTAGGGCAAATATAAGTCTTTTTTATTAAAACGCAAAACCCGGTAAAACTTTCATTCTATCGGGTTTCTCGTGGAAGTTCTGAAAAGGAAAACTAACAAGTTTTACCCTTTCTCAGATGTTTGATTTTTTTACTGGTCTCATTAGCACATGTAATATACGATAAAATTATTTATTTACAATCTTTTTTAGCTCTAAATAATCCTCAACGGAATTAATAAAATCTAAAGCTACATCGTTTTCTGTTTTGCCTTCAAATGTTACTAGGTCTTTTATATTCGACAATTTACCGAAATAGACTTTTTCGTCTTCGTTAAAGTCGTATAATCCTACGTAATTTTTATAAATTATTATCATATTGATAAATTTTAGATATAAATATATAAAATCTTTTTGATATAAAAAAGCCCTGCGAATTTCTCAACTGGCAGGGTCTGTTACAAATCGGTTATGCGGTTGCTAGTAAAAAGAAAGGAAGTATTTGCAGCACTCCGGGTATTTAGTCTTTCGACTCGTTAAGGTTCACACCTTAAATATTTTACCTGTCAACTGCAAATTGACTTTGTTATTTTCTACTGCAAAGATAGAAAAATTTAATTTAAATAGATACTTTCAAGCAAAATATATTTTTCGTTATACAAGCAATCTTTGATTGTTACAGGGTTTGAGTGCAAAATAAAATAATCATTTACATTTTCTTCAATGATCATTTTAAGTATAATTCGATCAACTAATTTCATAGCACAGGGCTTTAAGTTTCAGATCAATTTCTCTTATTCGCTCAGTATTAGCCTTTATTCGTTCGGCCCGTTCAGCTATTTGTTTTTGTAATGAAGTTAATTTTACTTCGTAGTAAGAATTGATAAAAGCTGCGTCAGATTCTTCGATTGTTTTGTAACGTTCTAATTCCATAAGTCAAGGTTTTTAAATAATTATTACCAACTTTTTAGCTCTAAATTCCAGCCAGTTTTTAACTGAGTAAATTTTTTGAAAAAAGCATCAAAGGTTTTAAAACTAAATAACGCACCATTAAATTCAATTTTAAAGCCATTAGCCCAAGTATTTTTAGCTTCATTTCTAAAAGTACACTCCATACTTTTAAAATCATCGGTAAATGTTTTTTCATTATCAAAAATGATCTCTTTACCTTCTTGTAAGTGTTGTTTTAAAAAATTTTTCATGTCGAGTTTTTTAAGTTTACCCGGTGCCGGTATGGTGGCCGGAAAATCACCGGGGTATTCAAACAGAATGCTTTTCACCACCAAAGCCCGCTTCGTTGAGGTGATCTCTGAGAGTGGGGCAGCCCTGCCATAACTGACAGGTAAAAGGCAGGGTTATGGTTTTAAAAAGCATATAACATTTTGGTGTATTTTTACATTTTTTTTACTCTTGACAAAATTGTTGTTTACTCTAAACGCTGCCGATAACAAGCCACGCTCCTTGTAAACAAAATCATTATAATACTTCATTCCGTTTCTAATAAATATTTTTTTTGTATCACCAACAAAATCAATATAATATCCTTGCTTATCTCGAACTTCACCAACAACTATTACAAAATATGATTTAGGTTTAAGTTTTGTTATTGTATTTGCTATAATCCGTTCATATTTACAAATAAATGTATCATAATCCATAGTACTTAAATCTTGCTCTAAGTCTGAATATACTTCCAAATTAAAATAAGGAGGGCATGTAAATGCAAAATCATAAGTTGGTATTAAGTCATTTAATATTTGTTCACTATCTCCTATATACCATTGAGGCTGGTTGTTTACTTCTAATATATTTAACGCCTGTTCACGGTTACTGTTTACTTGCTCATGCCTCAATTCAATTCCAGTATATTTATACCCTAAATAATTAGCAACTATGCCACGAACCGAACCACCAGCAAATGGATCTATAATCAACCCATTATCAGGGCAAAACCATCGATACATTAACTCACACAATACAGGATCAAATATTGAAGTATTATTATAGTTTGGCATATACTTTTCTAAACCTTTATTGAATAATATATTGTCATTTCTTCCAATTTCAGACTTAATATTTAGTTTTTTCCACATCCTTAATCTATTAGCCCAATCTCCACTATTCCCATCTAGTATCGAAAATGGTGGCACAATAAATCTATTTTTAATTGATAGTTTTGTTATTATTTCATTGCCAAATAAATCAGTACTCATCAGTTATTTTTTATATAAAATTAAACTAATTTTGAAGTTGTAAGCAATTCATAGTATCTCGAATATGCTTCATTGTACACTTCATCACGTGTCAGTTTACTGTTAAAAAATGAAGCCCAATAGATACGTTTCCCATTGTCTAAAATTTCAATAAAATCTGTTGTTACATTTAAAGTTTTCATTTTGTCAAGTTTTAATTGTTATTTGATGAAGTAAAAATACATCATATTTTAATTCGATGCAAATTAATTGCACTTTATTTTAATAGTATTTGACGAACGTACTAATATTAGTGACGAAAGTTAATATATCTTACATTTAGTTCGTTCTTCAATTCGTTGGATCATTTTTCTATAATCCGAATTGGTCTCGTACATATTTTTAACGGTCTTAGAGCTGTGCAAAACCGTTGCATGATCTTTGCCAAATCGATTACCGGCTAATTGCAAAGACATAGATTCATTCATCTTTTTCATTATTATTTGGCGTGAATAAACAACCTCACGCCTTCTGGTAGTTGATTCAAGCTGATTAACAGAAACTCTTTTGCCCTGCAATTTAGACACCTCTTCACATACAACTACTTCAAAACTATCGTAATTAGTAGGTTCTGTTTTATAACTTGTTTTTACAATAAATCCGAAGCTTTCAACCAGGCCGGTGAAAAATTTAATTATCGGTAATATTCTTGTAATTATTCGAGTTGTATCTGTTGTTATTTTTATCTCGTATATCATTATTCCTTATTTTTTAAGTTAAAACTATTTCTTTAAAAATTACTGCATCCATGACAAACAGTCTTTATTTTAATTTATATTTTTCAATCGTTTCAATTAATGCGTACCGATCCCATTTAAAGACACTAAGCCCATTTGTAATTATAGCCTTTATTATAATAATTACCAGATTTTATAGGTGTATCTATTGCTAAATCATGCGTCCAGCCTCTTTTGATTCTTGCCGAAATAGCTCCAAAATGTTTAAATTTATCCATTTCTCTTAATAGGATGCGTAATGATTTTGTTTCTCCTTTGTATGTCACATATTGTGTTACTCTTCTGTTATTAGCACTTACTTGAGGTGTGACAAATCTGCAATTTTCTGGGCAATATCCTTTTTCATTATCAATTCTATCAATCATTAACCCGGGTTTAAAACCATTAATTAAAGCCCAATTTTTAAAAGCCATAAAATTATTAATCCACTCATCACAAATATTAATGCCACGATCGTAATATATATGACTTTTTTTACTGTCAGGGTTTAAGCATCTATATTTTAAAGCTGCCCATTTTCTATATAATTCTGATTTACCAGCTTCACCGGATTTTACCCCTGCCAAGCATCCACAAGATTTTATTCTTAACCTAACTAGGTGCAATAATCTTACATTGGTTATATTTCCACAATCACATTTACACATTATAACTCTATTAGCTTGACCTGATGGTAATATAACCCTATCAACCTCTTTGATTACTGTTAATAATCCAAATCTATCATTTTTATGTATTTCTATTTTCATTTTGCATAATTTATATGCAAATATAATATATTATTTAATTAAAACAAATGTCCAATCCGGATAAATAGCCTTTGATAAATCCCATTTCATTTTCCAAATGTCAGTTTCAAATCCTTTAACTTCGTGGTACTCTTCATGTCCATCTGAATAAATAACTTTAAAATCAATAAAATAATTGCAGATATGACAGCCATTAACCGATATGTCAATTTTAAATTGTGGAATCCATTCTTTTACTTCTCCGGCCTTTTTTAACCAATCCAATTGAATTGCGTATGAACATTCCAAGGCACTTTGATAATTCCGACCATTGTAATTTGATACTTTTGAATGATACTTATTTGATTTAGAAAACGATCTATTTATTTGATTTTTCATTATTTTTTGATAATTTTTGAAGATAATTCGATCATTTTTAGTATTTTATTTTAATTTCACTATAAAGGCGTTAAAGTTAAAAGCTATATACGTTTTTTCGGTTATCGACAACCGCATAAGTGTAAAAGGTTCGTCTTTCGCAAATTTATTTTCCAATAAAAATTTTAAATAACTTTTTTTAACTTTTAAAACGCCTGAACCATCTCTTTTAATTCGACTTATGAATTCTAAATCTCTCGCAAATTTTTCCATGATTAGTATTTTAAATTAGTAAAATGCCTTATTTCCATGTTTTCAACAGGTTTGTTGAAGTATTGAAAAAAATGTTCATCATTGTTGAACCCGTCATTTTGCGCTAAATTACTTACTTCATTTAAAGGTAATTCATTTTCCTCAATAAAAGGCCATAAGCATCCGTGATATTTATCCAAATCAAACCTCTGTTTACTTACTATTGTTATCGGCGGCATGAAATCAAATTGAGCCGGAATATTAGGATCAGGATTGCGCTTATAAGGTTTACAAGTCCAAACAAAGGGTTGTACGAATTGGCCTACTTTGAAACGTTCGGATTGGTTGCGGATGGTGTGAAGTTTGGGAATATATATTTTTTCTGTGTCAATATTCATCATATTTTTATAATAAGAACGAATATTTTTCATCCCAGTTGTCATTAAATACATAGCCCAAAGTTTTTCAATAAAATGAGTTTCTTCTCCTGAAGGAAATTTCAACATAAATGGTAGTTTCATAATCTTAAATTTAAGCCCAATAATAATTTATAATTCCAGTTTCTTTTCTCCTCTTTTTGTTCAAAAACCGCCTTACTTTTTTCTTCAATTTACGGTTTTTGCGTTTATTCTTTGTTGCTCGACATTGATCGCAGGTGCAAACGATTATTTTACAAGGGGGAGTTTTCATATTCTTAGTTTAAATAAATATTATTAACCAGTAATTTCTGCCAAACCACCAATAAGTTATCCATATTGAATTTCGCCACATTTCATCTCCCTTTTTAAATTCCAATTTAAAAAAAGTTTTTTCAGGTGTTTGATTTAAAATTAGTCTCATATTCTTATTTTAAAATGGTGTTTCTTTGTCAAAGTTGGCGTTGGGTTCGATCCTGGAATTGGGGTCAGCATGATCGTTAGGGTCGAATTCAAAAGGCTTATTCACATTTTCAAATTCATCGTAATCATACACGGCGGTCAAAGATAGATTAAACCTGAAATCTATAATCCCGGTTTGCCCATTTCGATGTTTTGCAATAATTAATTCACTCCTCCCATTGTACGCTTTTCCGTTTTCATCCTCTGTTAATCCATACATTTCAGGACGGTAAATAAACAGAACAATATCGGCATCCTGTTCAATACTTCCCGACTCCCTTAAATCAGAAAGACCAGGTTTTTTTATTGTTCGTTTTTCAACTTCCCGGTTCAATTGCGAAAGCGCAATAACAGGAATATCCAATTCCATCCCAATAGTTTTGCAGGTTCGAGAAATATAACTTATTTCCTGCTCCCGGTTGCGACTTGAATTTTCACCCTCAATAGATGCGAGTTGAATATAGTCTATAATAAGCATATCACATTGCCCTTTCCGGTGTAATAACTTCGCCTTGCTTTTTATCCGGTTAATATTTTTTGGCTTATCGTCTATAAAAATAGGTAAATTTTCCAGTTTTTGAATTGCGCTTTCAATTTTAGCCCACTCACCGTCCTGAATATTTCCAAACTTAAAATTATCTGCATTTATTCCAGAAGTTCCAACAAGTATTCGACCGCCAAGTTGTACGGATGACATTTCAAGCGATGCCAAGAAAACACTTTTAGAATTTTCTGCAGCCGTTTTTAATATCGCCAAAGCTAAGGCAGTTTTACCGGCACCGGGACGGGCGCCAATGACAATAAAATCTTTTGGCTGCCAACCGGATGTATATTTTGTTAGTTTTTGAATCGGTGTTTGTATTCCAATTGATTTACCTTCGCTGTATAATTTAACCCGCTGTTTAAACGACTCAAGAGTGTTTTTAATAACTTCATTAAAAGTCAAAACATCATCTTCAATATCGATATCGTTGTTTATTTTGTCGAGTTCAGCGTTGGCATAATCAATAATATCGAAGGTATCTAAATTGTCATCAAAAGACCGGTTCATTAACTCGCTACTAAAAGCTATACATTGCCTCTTGATAAACTTATCGTGAATAATTAAAGAATGATATTCGATATTGCTTGCACTTGTTACTTTCCCGGTTAATTGAGAAATGTAATGAGGGCCGCCAACAACATCAATTTGCCCACACTCTTTAAGTTTTTCACAAACAGAAAGGTAATCGATAGGCTGGTTTTTTTTCTGCAAGTCCTGAATAGCGGTAAATATAATTTGATGTGCATCTTTATAAAATTCACAAGGCTTTAAGGTTATCTTATCATAAGCACCTTTTTCAAGCATTAAAGCACCAAGAACCGCCTCTTCAATTTCGCACGCTTGCGGCGGAATTTTGCCTAAATCTATTGGGATTGTATTTTGTGGTTTCATGATAGTTTTTTATTTAAATATGCTGGTTGAGGTTCTTGTTTTGGTTGTAAAGTTTTATTTTCTTTAACTGGGAATAGTCCAGCATAATTACAAGCTATTGACTTTTCAATTATAGCTTTTGCAGTTTCGGTATTATTGTCAGAAATTTTCATTAAATGATTATAACATTGCTTTTCTGAATCTATTGATGCGTATTTTTGTTTTTTTTCTGCTTTGTATTTTAACCACTTTAAAAATGTTTCTTTAATTTCTGGTAATAAATATTCATATTCATTTATAATTACATCTTCATTTCCATCTTCAATGCTTTTTAAGCATTCAGTTAACCATTCGGTTAACCGTTCGGTTATATTTTCTTTAGAATAAGATATAAAATTAGTTACTTTAAAATTAGATTTCAGGTAGTTATAAGTTTTTTTATTAAAATTACCCAATCTTAACATACCGGCAAAAGTTCCAGTAATTGTATTTATTTTACTTTTTTCTGATCTTTCGGTCATAACTTGGTTAAGCTTTCGGTTAACCAATCGGTCACCATTCGGTTCAAAATGTTCAGAGATAACACTCCAAATTTTTTCAAATTTTTCAATTGATAACCCTACCATTTTAGCAAGCCTTTCAGTATTATTTGGTATGCCACCACGTTGATGTTGGAAACATAATAAATCAATATAAACACCTTTTTCTTCAGGCATATATTCCGCTGTTCCTTCAATCCAATCCTTAGAATAAAATAAAAATGCAGGGTCTTTCATGATAATTCTGGATTTATCTGTTCTAATCTATTTTGTAAAGTAACTAATCCGATTTCTAAATTTTCAATTGCCTGTTTATCTCTCAAAATATCTAAGGCTCTTTCGAGATAACTATAATTTAATGCATTAGATAATAGGCTAAACATTTCATTTACATCAACATCATCATCCTTTAATATAAAAATTAAATTATAAATATCAAACAATTCTAATTTTTCTATTGATGATATTAATTCCTCATATTTTTTCGGAATAACTTCTTTAATTTTTACATTGCTTTCTTCATGATGTTTTTCATGACAATCAACGCATAATACTTGGAAAACATCATTATCATATTCCCATGGTTTTCTATTCTTTAAATAAAATCTATGATGAATATGAAGTTCCTTTTCTTCATTACCACAGATTTCACATTTAAAACCTCGTAAATTAAATAATTCTAAGCGCTTCTTTTGCCATTTTGGATCGGTAAGTTTAGTTTTATAACTCATAATACAATGTTATTTCGTTTATAAATATCAGCTTCAAATTTTTTAAACTTTTCAATATCTTCCTTATCCATTAAAAAAACAATATCAATAAATTCATTTACAAGAGCATAATCTATTAAACCAGTAAGTTCAATATCAGTTTTATCATCAGATAATTTTTGTTCAATAAGAGAGGAACATTTAAATCTTTTCATGGTTATATTAAATTAAAAAGCCCCTAAAAAGAAAAATCCGAACGGGTAGAAAGGAAGTGACAAACTCCCGCCGAACGGATTAAACCTTTTAGAGGCTATGAGGTTAAATGAATTTTCGTTTTTCATTGTCGTTTACTTTTTACAGCTTTATCGGGTTTCCTACTCCCCGGCATATTGCGATTCAAATATAGTAATTATTTTTTAGATTTAATCGATAATTTCTTCTATATCTGTTGAAATATTTTGCCACATCCAATCATTATATGCTTCGTCGACTCTTCTTTCCATTTCTTCGTCCGACATATCCTCGAATTCAAGTTCTACAATCTCATCAACTTGAGAATCTGCCTTATTCGTTTTTACTGAAAAATTATATTTTACTTTCATGTTTATTTATTTATGCCTTTCGGCGGTTAATTATTTATCCGGTGTTAATCCCTTCCATTCGGTATTGGTTTCTACCCCCTCTCTGAAATCGTATTGTCTGAATTTTGGTGTTAATCCCTTCCATTCGGTATTGGTTTCTACCTGCATGATAATTGAAAATTTAGGCATGTTTGGTGTTAATCCCTTCCATTCGGTATTGGTTTCTACCCAACTAGAAATAAAGTCTTTTATTTGTTGATAGTTAAGTTCAAATTTTTCTTCAAAAACTTTCCAAACTAAACTATAACAAACCCATAAACAGCCATTTTTGTAATCCTGTTGATAAATCCATTCGCTTCCTTTATAGAAGGTAAATTCCTTTTCACCCGTGAATCGTTGTTCGCATTTATTGAACATCTCGAAAAGGAAGTCGGACATTTCTTTGTTTTTGTCTTGCTCACTTTTTTTTACTTCTTTAAAAATGATCGTTTCGAAGGTTGATTTTTCTTTATCAATCTCAAATCCTTTAGGTACCTGTATGTTAATTTGTTTTTCCATGACTATAGATTATTTTATTTATAATTTTATATACTATAAATCATTATCACAATAGCTACCAATAGCGTTATAGCTAATATTGCAATAAGTGTGAAGGCGAGGCATCCGATCTTATCAGTTGCATCCCATTCGGTTTTTATTGTTTTTAGGAATTTCATTTTAAAGTGGTTTTTGTGAGTTTATTGCCTTATCTAATAAGTTTACCCCAGTTAAATGTGATCGTTTAACCTTGCCAGTCTTTTGCGGCAAATACTTAGTATAATTGTTATACATTTGAACAACTGTTTCGCGATCGTGTCCGGTTAGGTAAATTCCAAAATTAATTAGTTTGTTCATTATTTTGCTCCTTTAAAAGTTTAAATATATCATCCATTCGCTTAGGATCATCTTTAGTATAAGTAATCCATTCGCCACCGTATCTGATATATTTTACAAAGTGCTTTGCGCATCCAATTACATAACTACATATTAATAACGCCAATATAATTGGACTTACAATTATTCGAGTTATAATTCGTTTCTTGTTCATATCAAACTTTTTGTTTATATTTTTTGCTCTTCTTAAGATCAGGATCAGGAATTAAATCGTTTTCTCCTGATGAAAAATATTCAGCGTAAAAATTCTGTAGGTTTTCATAATAATGCATTGCGTCAACCGTACTCATTTCTGTTGTTGTTAATCGGAATGCACTTTTAAATAGTTCACCGGTTCGTTTATCTACCATTGCAGGCATTTCGTCGTACTTCTTTTTTAGTCGTTCTTTATAATCTTCAGGTAAACAATAATGCATGCAATATTCATGTACTTGTTTTTTGCTTGGCGGGTGTAAAAATTCGCCAATATCCAATAATGCCTTTTCAAAAAACATATAAGGAATACCCCACATTGCATTGTTTTGCTCCAAGGATCGTTTGTTTTCGACTTTTTCGGTTGTGATAATATATCGGCCTGGCTTCAATGATTTCATTTGCTTTTGATATTCCTCAAAGTTATTCCAAAGTTTATTACCAGAATCAAATACATCGAACCAAGTTTGAATTTTCATAGCCAGAATTTTTGAACAATTAAACAGATAATAATCCCCGCGCATCCAGCAAGGATTACTATTCTGTTAAAGTCTTTAGGGTCTTTTAAATACCTTCGATCTGAGTAACTGCCCATTGTTTGAAAGATTTAAATTTTTCTTCAATTAAAGTTGTTGTTATATGACAACCTTCTGACGTTGACGGGGTAACTGGAATTTGAAAGGAATCAACCCAAGTTTTTAGCTTTTCTTTGTCAGGAGCTTTTGCAGCTTTTTCTTTTGCCTTGTGCTCTTCTTCGGCTTTCCTTTGTGCTTCTTTAGCTGCAAGTTCTTCGGCATCCTTTTTAGCTTTCAATTCAGCTTCTAATTTAGCTTTTTCTTTTGCTGCCTTTTCGGCTTCAATTCGTGATTGTTCCTGTTGCTCCTTAAGCTTTCTGTCGGCTTCTTCTTTTTCCTTTCGCGCTTTTTCTTCAATTAATTTTCGTTCAGCATCGGCTTTAGCCTTTTCTTTTGCTGCAAGTTCTTCGGCTTTTTGGCGTTCAAAAGCAAGTTGTTTTTCTTTTGCTTCATTTTCTTTTTTCAAACGTTCGTTTTCAAGTCGAATTCGTTCACGTTCTTCGGCCTCTGCTTTTTCTTTTGCTAACCTGTCGGCTTCAGCTTTCCTGTCGGCTTCTATTTTTGCCCGTTGTTGGTCTTTGGCATACTTTAAAAGTTTTTGGTATTCCTCTTCGGATATTTCGCCTAAATTACCTACAAAGGGAGCAAATTCGATTAAAGGTAAAATTTCTTCTTCACGTTGCGCTTTTAATTCTGATTTTCTTTTTGCCTCTGCAATTTCACGCGCCTTTTCAACATTGAAAAATGTTTCTTCAGCAAGTTTGCAGGATGCGGCGATAAGGTTATAACTGGCTTGCTCTAAGTTGCCTTTAAGCAAATGAATTTTTTTACGCTGATCTTTCAAATCGCTTGCTCCTGTGCGAATTTTTACAGTTTTTAACCGCAATTCACGGGCGATAGTTTCGTCGAGTTGTGAAGGGTTTTCGTAATTAATTTTGTTTGATTGTTCCTGAATTTCTGAAAGCTGTATAAGAAACGGCAAAAATGACTGTTTAATTTGTTCGCCCTCTTGAATTTCAAGACCTGATTTGTTTATAACTTCTTCAAGTTCTGTTTGTTTTACTAATACTAAATTGCTCATCGTGTTTATTTTAGTTTTGTTTTTAAAATGTATTCCTCAGTTCCCTTGTGCAACTGGTTGTTTTTTACTTCAACCGAATCACAGTTATTTTCTTTGCCTATCTTTTCGGCAAATAGAGCAGCTTCAGAAATGTTATCTTTTATCATGTCAAATTTAGAATCCGGGAATCCGGTTTTCTTCAAGGTTGCTTAGTAACTATTCATAACTGTTTGATTTAAAGTAAGTTACTAAAATGGAAGGTCATCGGTTTCATCATTAACTACCGGAGCCGGTTCACTATTTTCCTGCGGCGCAAAGCTTCTGAAATTACCCAAAATAGGTAACTTTTTAAACTCTTCTTTTTGTGGATCGGTTGCAGCCTTGTATGTTTCTGAGTCCACTTTTTGCCCAATAAACCCGTCGTTATCGTACTTATCTTTTTCTTCGTGTACGACAATTGAAATATTTAGCGCAACACGTCCGGGGGTGAATTCTTTTAAATAATTCTGATCGATAGGAATAAAAATACCCCGGATCATTCCTGATTGTCCTTTTTTCTCAAGGATTACTGATTTTAATTTGGTCAATTCGATTTGGCCTGAATAGTTGTTTTTCATTTTATTTGCGTTAAAAGTTTATCAATATAAATCCGGCATTTTTCAACCTGTATTTTTATACGTTCAATAGCTTGCTGATCCCGTGGAATATCGAAAACTTTAAGTTTCAATTTTGGATCAACATCCTGGTAGGTAAGTTTATTGTAAAACTCATTATAAATCTCAATATCCATATCCCCGAATCCGTTGTAAAAACAATAGTTTCGCGCTTCTCTTTCGATAAGATGTTGAGGTGTATCAGAAAGTACATAGATAAGTTTAGCAGCTTTCTTATTAGCCAGTTCCATGTATCCTTGAAGTTGCCAAAAATATCCACTGGTAGGCACTTCGGTTTCAAATAAAGGGAATGTTTCCCAGCTCCATGAATTTTTCACATCGAAAACATAATCCGGTAAAGATATATCCATGTGGCCTTGCATGTAATCGTTTTCCAAAAACTGATCGTCTTTAAAAAGCATACCTAAACCAAGTTGCTCAGACAGGAAATCAATCGAAGCGTCTTCCATTATTAAACCTTTTTCGGTGTACTTATTTGTAAATTCAAGTTTTCGATTGAAAATTTTACCTTTTAACCAATCTTCACAATACCCTTTAGCGGTTTCACTAAGTTCACCGGCTTCCTTTGCTGCTTTTAGTTTCGGTTCACCAATTATATGCCCAATAGCAGAACAGCGGATTTTAAATTGCCTGCCTGAGAAGTTCATCTTTGTTCTCATCTGTTATGTGATATTTCTTTTCAATCTGTTCGATTTTAAAACCATTCTTCAAGGCCTTAATCGCTTCAACCCATTTTTCAGTTTCCGGTAAAAGTTCGGGAAGTTGTTTCTGTTCACGTTCGACAGTGCCAAGGGAATCGAAAATGCTTTCTTCTTTTTGCCAAAGCTTTAAACCAAGGCCGGTATTTATAGCAACGCATTTAACAAAGGCTCTTTGTTGTGCTTTATGAATAGTCATTTGATTGGGGTCTTTATCGACCTTGTTCCCATCAATTACAGGGTAATCAATAGAATATTTTTTGTCGTCGATATTTACCCATACAGTAACAAAAGGATTTGAATCTTTATTGTAAAAAGCCGGATAACCTTCATTGTTTTTTATACACCCAAATTGAACTGATTGCGCTCCATTGTCATAAAGAAGCGTTATAACAGTTGCCCATTCGAGATAGTCCAAAGATTTTTCAGGCTTATTCTGTTGTAATTTACCTGTATTGTCTTTGTAAAATGTAGGTTTCTTTTTAACGTCCGACTTAATATCGAGCGCGTAAAGTTCTTTGAAATTTTTAAGCATAATTTTTAGTGTTTATTCATTATCTTTAATTTCCTGTTCCGGTTCGTACTCACGAACATTAGGTTCGTCATCCTCTTCAGTTCGACCATCGAACCAGTCGGGGAGGGTGCAATCGATCATTTGGTTACCTGTGTACATACTAATCATTATAAAGATTTTCAATTACGTCTTCTTGATCTGTAAAATCATCACATTCAGTAGGCATCCTTTGTAATCCTTCAATGCGTTCCTTCAATATTTCAGGACGGTTGCAGAATTTCTTTTCAATCTTATATGAATAAAGGAGTTTATCAGTCGCTTTACATTTAAAATAAATTTCCCATTGATCTTGTTCTTGATCTCCTGTTTCAATTACGTTTTTACCTTTAATTAAATTTTCACAAAACTCAAAACATTTGTGATAATTTTTAGGATTATTTTTGCACCATTTTTCATGATATGCCATAAAGCCCTTACTTATCATAGCCTTATTACAATGATCACATCTATAAACCTTTTCATTTGTCTGTTTCATGGTTACTCTTTATTTTCTTGAAGTATTTCAGGCCTGAGCAATATATCTTTATTCCTGACATTTTTATAATTGATGCCAAAATGTTTGATTAGTACTTTTTCTTTGATAAAAAATCGTACTAATTTTCTTAATTCACCCGGTTCTTTTGGTATTGGGCCGCGTTTTTTCTTTTCCATTTCCTGTTTTTTAATTTATTTATTGTTTTTAAAATACATTAATACAAATTGCAATCCAATTATGCCCAACTTATATTCAATTCTTTCGACGTGATAAGTCTTACCAATTCTAAGTAAATCAAAATCATTGAAATGTTCTGAATATTGATTTCTTAAACAAAATCTCACTTTATAAGGTGGAGTTGTAAATAATACCATTTTATTTTTTGTCATTTGATAGAATATTTGTACACAAAAATAATCAAATTTTTATTTAAATGCAAATAAAATGCACTATTTATTTTATCGATTTAAAAAGCCTTTCTCTTATTATTGTTGATCTTTCAAGCATAGTGCAAAATTTTGAACTGGGTTTATTAGCGTGTTACCGGTAATGCAAAGACAGCGCATCCATTAACTGCATACCTAAATATTTAGTGTACTGCGGTGGAATACTTTGAGCAAGTTCATGCTGCCCAAGCCAATGCAAGCCGGTCATTTCTTGTACTTCTTTTACTCCTGAAAAATGCCCTACATATTGTATAAAATCTCCGTTTATAGGCTTTCTGCCCATTTTAGTATTCTTACTTATGTGTTTTGGGTGTTCCGGGGCAATTAGTTTTATATTGCTTTCAAATAGCCTATGCCTATAAGTTTTCATTCCAAACATTGCCCCACATAATTCAATTGGGTTAATCAAAGGGCTTCCGGGTACGTTTTCAATAATATAAGGCAATCCGGTTTTTTGTAATTCTATCCGGGTTAATGCAATCAAATCAACATACTCTTTCCCGGCAATCCTAAATTGCATTGAAGCGGTTGAGTATGCCTGGCATGGTGGCGAAGCGTGTAAGGCATCATATTCTTGCCAATGTGCTTTTAAATATTCAATTGCATCGGCTTGTATAAATTTGCCTTTATGCTTTTGCTGTGGTTCAATATCAATCCCGGTAACATCAAATCCGGCTTGTTCGTAGCCATGCCCTGCACCACCACCGCAACAATAAAGGTCTAATAATTTAGGGTGAAAAGCACTACCGGTAACACGCGGTAATACGCAAACCGGGGTTTCGTTCTCGTTGGATAAGGTATCTATGCGCAAAGTTTCGTTCATCATATAAAGTTTATCTGTAATTAATCCCGGACAGCGCATACCGCCACCGTTAGGCGTAATGCTAAGAACCC
>Ga0172380_10004600_pt1 | contig 17547 bp, 20 predicted proteins | sample Leawe162metaG_FD_119747 | JGI IMG/M metagenome (GOLD analysis project Ga0172380, IMG submission 119747) | Leachate microbial communities from a municipal landfill in Southern Ontario, Canada - Leachate well 162 metaG | ecosystem: Engineered > Solid waste > Landfill > Unclassified | place... | reverse complement strand
CGTGGACGGGGGTCGAACCCGCAACCCTTTCGAACTTGCTTGAAAGGCAAGCGACTTTACCAGTTCGTCTACCACGCCATGTGAGTCAGAACGGCCGGCGGTGTCTCTCCACCTTCACGGTGGCAACTGCCGCCAGTTTCCTGACTGTTCCAGGCTTGCGGCCTGGCTTCATTCTGAAGGTTTCGAACCCTTCAGCGAGAGCGGGTGAGGGGAATCGAACCCCTACCGTCTGATTGGAAATCAGAGGCACTACCACTATGCAACACCCGCAAGTGGTTCCACGCACCGATAGCTCCATTGCTACCGGGCTGTGACCTCTTGAGCCGTGCGTAACTCAAGCCAACCGACCTAGCGAACCAGGCCATGAAGAACAACCCTAGCACCACTTTCGGATTGTTGCAAGCGCTCATGGAGGGAATCGAACCCCCGAGGCAGTTCTTAGGAGGAACCGTTCCGTCCTTCGGCACGAGCATGTGCACGGGGATCCACACGGCCTTGCTTCCGTGTGACCGGCTGAAGTGCCGTCTTCCCCTAGCGTGCACGCTACAGGAATCGAACCTGTTCGTCTCTTCCGTGTCATGGAAGCGCTGTCCCACCTTGCTCAGCGTGCAATGTTCTTGTCTGAAGCCCCAGAACGGGAGTTGAACCCGTAACCGAGCACCTGTGTCTTCCTTGGTTTGACCCTCACGCTTTGCCGTTTGCGTACCTGGCGGATCAGACAAGATGGGGTGACGTACGGGAATCGAACCCGCTAGCAGCTTGAGTCACAGTCAAGTCCCTCACCATTTGGGTTACGTCAACGTGCTCTAGACAGGAGTCGAACCTGCACGGGCATCACTGCCCAACGGACTCTCATTCCGTCGTGTATCCCGTTCCACCACTAGAGCGTGGTTTCATTGTGCCCCCGCCAGGAATCGAACCTGATCAACTGTGCTTCGAAGGCACGGCGTCCCAATCCAGGGCCGAAGGCGAGATGGTGGGCACGGAGAGAGTCGAACTCTCAATCCCTTTCGGGCGCTGGTTTCTAAGACCAGAGCGTATACCGTTCCGCCACGTACCCATTGGAGCCGTCAACAGGAATCGAACCTGTGATGGATCCGTACCGGGGATCCGTGTTACCACTATCACCATGACGGCAAGTCATGCCTGTGCCCCTGCAAGGAATCGAACCCTGTCGTATATCGAGTTAAAAGCTCGCTGCCTACCCAGTCGGCTTCAGAGGCAAGATGGTACCGGCCAAAGGAATCGAACCCTTGTAGGAAGCTCCAAAGGCTTCCGTCCTACCATTGAACGAGACCGGTATGTTGTGGACCCCCTGGGAATCGAACCCAGTTGGCGTTGCCGCTCCTGATTAAGAGTCAGGTGCCTCCCCATTCGGCATGAAGTCCAGGGTGGGGTTTGTGTGGGTTACGTACGACCTCACACGTGCCATCATTACGACGCTTGAAACGTAGATGGCTTGAGTCACTGGGCCTTGTTTAGGGGCTTGTTCTGAGCTACCAGCACTGCTCTTATCCTCCACGGACCTTCTTGCGAATCCAGGTGCCCCCTTCATCTACATGCGCAGGTCTTTATCCCGCACGTCCCATTTCCATGCTCATCGCTTCCCAGGCGACTTGCCATTTGGGCATGACTCTACAGTCGTTGTGGATTCGGATAGCCATTAGATTCGTTCAAGTTCAATCCTGAATGAATGCTCTGGACGGCGCTACCTCGGGCCTTGAGACCTCACCTTTCGGGCGAAGACTTGTACCTCCTTCCTTTACCGAATGATCCGGGTTGACGCCCATCTCAATCACTAACTACCTTCCCGTTGTCATACGGTCGGCCGCATTGATTCCGTGCGTGATACCCATCTCTGGCGCACATCGTCTCAGCGTGGAGATTCGGAACGTTGGTTTCCCAACCCTCCCAGACAGCCTGAGCAACTGTCCGTATATCCTCTTGCGAGGTTGCAGGCTCTCCACAGCCTTTGGTCCCAGATGAAGGAATCGAACCTCCGTAGTGTGAGTCAGAGTCACACGTCCTACCACTGAACGAATCTGGAATGTGTCCACGACTCTCCCGATGAGTTGTACACCTCATCGCTTTCCTCGTGGGTTCCCCGCACACCTAACCCGGAGCGGTCTTCTAAGGGGACAAGGATCAGGCACCTTGACATCGCCCCGACAGTTTACATCCCGAAGGATGCAGGTCGGCCCGTGAGAGTACAGGGAATCGAACCCCAGAGCCGAAGCCGTTGGTTTACAGCCAACTGAACGTCCATCGTTCACTACTCTCAAGATGGCGGGACTACCAGGAATCGAACCTGGCCATCTTGATTCGTAGTCAAGAGTTCGCAATCCAGCGCTAGTCCCAAGATGGCGGGGGCGGTAGGAATCGAACCCACTCTAAGGGGTTTGGAAGCCCTTGTACTATGCCGGTATACGACACCCCCAAGATGTTTGACGGTGGGGAGAGCGAGGCACCAACCCTTGCACGCGCGGTTGGTTCCGCACGTCTCGCCGGGAATCGAACCCTGTTCCTACTCTCTGCCCACCATCAGCAGCCCGTGGGGGAATCGAACCCCCTTTAGATGACTGAGAATCATCTGTCCTAACCAGTAAACGAACGGGCCAAGATGTTTGCACGCAACTTCCGAAGGCGGCGTGCCTGCGCTCGTGGATCTGCTGGGAGTTGAACCCAGGTTTCTGTGCCATGTTCCGGAACCGTCTACGTGATGTAGTCGCTTTGCGTCCGACCGACGTACTGCGAACACCGAAGTGTTCGGGGGACTGACAGGTTTCCCTGTACTGGACCCTCCACCACCTGCCCTTTGCGGAGGCAGGAAACCGAATTGCTTTGTCGAGATTCGATTCTGATAGGAGCTTCTATCCGGGAGCCGACACTACCCTGTTTACTCCGTGCTGTTGGATGTCAAGGCCGCACGCCCGCCCCGCTGTCTCAGGCTACGAGAGCCAGAACGGTCGAGCCGAAGCTCTCCCATTCTGCGTCGAGACCAGCCATTTCGATCTCGACCAGGGTGTCATCAGAGATGTCACTTGTAGGTTACGACAGAATGCTAGTCCGTCGCCGCTAGACCACGCAGGTCACCCTTCGCATGCACAGGCAATGCCCGTCAGACCCAGGTTGCACGAGCGCCACCGACCACGGCCTCGTAACTCTCCCACCGCCTAACACTGGTGGGCTTACCCGATATTCCTTGACGAGCAGGAGCCGTGCCTGCTACACGCCTAGCCCCGAAGGGACGACCGGATACTTCGCCGGTACGTTGCGTCAAGATTGTCGAGGGGGTGATGGTGCACCCCCTCATACGAAGTCAGTCATCTCTCGACACCTGCTGGGTGTTTCCACCTAGCCGTGCCTGATCTGGCTGCTTCGTCCATCTCGGTATTCAGTTATCAAAGTTCCTTGCCGACCTCCTTGCGGAGCGGACTTGCCTTGCGATTCGAAACCCTACTCCCTCTTTCCGGCTTTGTCAACTCTTTCGGCCAGAAATTTCAGAAGGCTCCGGATCTTCCTCTCGGAGATCTGGAGCCTTCAACGGTCACGGGGATGCGACAGACTCCTAACGTGGGGCGAACCCCGGCTTCAGTTCGGTGTCGTGTGTATTGCTCACGTCACTACCTTAGCACTACCTTCGGCAATCAGCAACCCAATCTGATCTTTCTCGTAGAAGAACTTCACACCAGGCCAGTTCCGAACTTCGTCCGGGCTGATGGTGGAGAGGTGCGTCTCGTAGGGGTTGCCTTCTTCTTCACCTTGCGGCCAGTACCCTAGCGGCACCTGGACCACTACGCAACCTGCGACCGCACGAACTCGTTCGTACAGGGCGAGAGGGTTGCTCGTGTGCTCCAGCACGTCACCGAGGATCGCCAGATCGTACGGGCCACCGAGGTCCACGGTCTGAGCGTCACCGACGATCACGTGATGGTAGCGGGTGCGCAGTTCGAACCTTTCGACATACGGCTCCCAGATCTCGACGGCAGTCCACACACCGTGCGGCCACCAGTTGCGCCACGTACCAGCACCGGCACCGATGTCGAGCACGGTCGCTGGATCCAGATACGAGATGTGGTCGAGGGCGAGCAGTCGAACCGCTCCGCTAGACCAGGGCATCGGTGTACCACTCGATGTTCTTGCGTAGACGCTCATCTGTCGGGTTGATGGTGAGAGCGTCAACACCGTGTGTGAGCGCTTCCTTGAGTCGCCCCGTGTTGAACGCTGCGAGCGCAGCGAGGTCATGCGGATCCGGACCCCACGCATCCGCCTCGCTGATGTAGTCGAGCGCACGGTCTGTGATCGAGAGTGTCCTGACCGCTGCCTCGTAGCAGCACGGCCAGTCCTGCTTGTTGTAGTAGTAGCGAGCGAGCGCCAGCCACGGCTCACGACGGCCAGGATCTTCTTTGGTCGCACGGAGCAACCACTGTTCAGCCTCTTCGGGAATGCACTCAGCGAGCAGACGCATGCTCTTCGCACGCTCTGGTGCCCAGACCGCCTTCGGCAGAGCCAGGTGCCGCTGCAACTCGTGAGCAGCAAGCGCCAGCCGACCCTGGTAGTAATACTCACGGCCGAGGTAGTGGGCGTTGCGGTCGTCGGTCGGATCCTCACGAACCGCCAACTCAAGTAGGGGTAGGTACTGACCCCGACTCTTTGAGTTGTCCGGGTGGTGGTGAATCTCCAGCCCGCACCAGCCCTGTGTCTCGGGCAACGTCGGTGTTAGAACCTCGTGCACGGGATGACGCCAGCGGTACCCGTTGCGAGCGTGGATCTTGTCGCCGCCGTACACGAGACCGGGCGTGCCGTCTGCGTTCCACGACCACGTGTAGTTGTACCGTGGCCGTGTCACGACGCTCGGGTCCAGTTCCTCCAGAGCGTCACGCCATCCTGGGATCAGGATCTCGTCAGCGTCGAGAGCGATGCAGTAGTCCACATCGCTTGGAACCAACGCAAGCGCAGCGTTGCGTGCGTCATCGAAACGCCACGGGCTGATGTGGATGCTGCTGACCCACGTCTCTCGACGGCTGAGTTTGCGGATGGTGTCGTCTGTCGATCCGGTGTCGATCACGATGCGGTAGTCCGCAAGATGCGCCGAGTCAGCCCACCTTTCGATGTGGGCTTCCTCGTTCTTCGTGATCGTGTAGACGGCTACCTTCACTTGTGTGCCCAGCACCTCAGGTCGAGACCCTGCGTATCCACCGCCGAACTGCTGAACTCCTTGAGAGCGTCGGTCAGTTCCTCTTCGGTGATGTTGGCGTAGTGCTCCCAGTCACGGATCGGGTTCTCATCGATCGCAGAGTGCGGCGACCGCCCGACGCCTGCCATCGTGGCAGTGAACAGACCACCATCCTTCAGGTGCGCTCGTGCGTTGTCGATGATCTCTCGCCACACAGCGGTGTGTTCGAACACCTCTGCGCAGACGATCACGTCGAACCTCAGACCGATCTGGAACGTGGCAGCGTCAGCGACGATGTCCACTCCCGGACCCTCCTGCATGTCCACGCCGATGTACGAGCGCTTCGTGTGCGTGAAGATCGGGCGAACCGATCCGTTGATGTCCAGGCTCCCGATCTCCAGGATGTCGAATGGACCTTCGTTACCGGCACGCCACGTGTCGAACGTGGACTGTACCCAATCAATGACTGGTGGATGCATAGCTGCATCCTAGATGCCGTTCGACAGTTTGCGCTACGACGCCTTCCTGAGGATCACAGAGACGATACCAAGCTCACCAGAAAGCGTGTCCGAACCAGAGGCACCGGAACGTGTCAATTCGAATCGGAAGATGTCACCGGCAACGGCCACACTCGTGAGGATCTGCGTGATGTTGACGACATCAGCACCGCCTGTTGTGGCAGTTGTGTTGACGGCTGTCTCGGCCTCTGAGAATAGGTCACCAGAGTCCAGCCATGAATACTGTGTAACCCACTGAGCGTCACCGCTTGCGGCAGGTGCCCCCCAAACGACGAAGGCGTGCAATGTGCTCCAGTCGGCAGGAATAACCTGCGCACCAGACTGGATCGATTCGGATGCGGCGTCACCAACAGACCAACATGGGGTACGGATACCGACTGCACCGAGCAGTGTGTTGGTGATGAATGGTGATCCACCAGAGATCTGGAACTGTCCGACTGTGAGTACGATATCACTCGGTCCTGGACCAGTAGGTCCGGTCGGACCTGTTGGGCCAGTTGGTCCGGTTGGTCCGGTGACAGTCGAAGCAGCGCCGGTTGAGCCAGTAGGGCCAGTTGGACCGGTAGGCCCGGTTGGACCAGTCGGACCAGTGACTGTTGAAGCGGCACCGGTAGCGCCTGTTGGACCCGTTGGTCCAGTTGGTCCTGTTGCACCATCAGCGCCTGTTGAGCCTGTGCCACCCGCTGGACCAGTCGGACCGGTTGGTCCATCTGCACCATCGGCTCCGTCTGCACCATCGGCACCAGCCGGTCCCGTAGGGCCGGTCACCGTGGATGCTGCTCCCGTTGCACCAGTCGGGCCTGTAGGCCCGGTCGGACCTGTAGGACCGGTAACAGTGGACGCAGCACCGGTCGCTCCGGTCGGACCTGTAGGGCCGGTCGGACCTGTAGCGCCGTCAGCACCCACGGCTCCGTCAGCGCCAGCGGCTCCATCAGCGCCAGTCGGGCCAGTAGGTCCGGTCGGGCCAGTGACTGTAGACGCAGCGCCAGTTGCACCGGTCGGACCTGTAGGACCAGTTGGTCCGGTGACGGTGGATGCTGCTCCAGTTGCCCCGGTTGGGCCAGTCGGACCTGTAGGACCAGTTACGGTCGATGCTGCGCCTGTTGCGCCTGTTGGACCTGTAGGTCCGGTGACAGTCGATGCCGCTCCAGTTGCACCAGTTGGTCCGGTAGGTCCGGTAACTGTAGAGTCTGCGCCAGCAGATCCAGTGGCTCCCGTTGGACCCGTTGGACCAGTAGGTCCGGTGACAGTCGATGCCGCACCCACAGCACCGGTTGGTCCCGTAGGTCCAGTTGCCCCATCAGCACCGGTAGGGCCGGTGACGGTGGATGCTGCACCAGTCGAACCCGTTGGTCCAGTCGGACCCGTTGGGCCGGTGGGTCCAGTTGCTCCATCAGATCCAACGAAGCCAGCCGCTCCGGTAGGACCGGTTGGGCCTGTCGGACCCTGTGCGCCGGTAGGGCCAGTGACGGTCGAGGCAGCACCGGTCGGACCCGTTGGTCCCTGCGGACCTGCGGTGTCGGATGTGACAACGGCGGTCTTGTCCATGACAGTCACCTGGTTGACATCCCAGATGACCGTGGTTTCGTCGGGTCCAGTGCCGTAGACGATCGATACGTCAGACATGAACTACCTCGTTACGTCGCTGGAGACCTTGACTTCCCCGACGAGAACCGTCGTGATGACACCGGATGCAGAGCGCTGCAAGTCCCAGAAGTAGCACCCGACATCGAGCGCTGCGGTGATGGCCTTCGGTAGAACAATCGTCACCTCACCGTTCGGGCCATCGGTGACCGTGCAGGTGAACGTGGCGTCTGGTGTGGTCTGTGTCTTGACCTTGCGAAGCTGCGAGGTGAACGTGTTGCCTGTGAAGACGATCGGAACACCCGCCGACGTGTTGAACGTGAACACGTGCGTATAGTCGTCACCCTTGTAAATCGTGAAGTCTCTCTTGCCTACTGCCATTACTTCTTGAATCCCCGACGAACGGATCGGGCGCTTTCTTGCTGGGCCGTATAGGTTGCTTGCGCCTTTAGGTTAGCTGCCTTGATCCTCAGGTACCGTGCATTGGTAGTCGCAGCATTCAGAATGCGCTGAACACCATCATGAGAAGCTTTCGTCGTGGCCTTATCAGCAACCCACTTATCCGACTTGCCACTACGAGTACGGAACTTCGGCAGCTTGCCGCCGCCATTGGTCACAGCGACCTTACCGTCACGAGTGACAGTTGTGTTCTTACGATTGGCGAGCATTTCCTTGACGTAAGCGGCCTTCCGTGCCTCTGGTGTGGCGTATGCGTGCGCTACCGGCTTGTCCCGATTCTGATACCGAACGGATCCAGCCCTACTAGACCCACCTCTTCCAGCAGGCGGCGGTGCACACACCTTCGAATAGCAGGCGAATGCCTCAGTCATCGAAAGCGAGATCCTCATGCCTCCAAGACTACTTCACCGGGCAGGCTCCGGATGCACACTCCATCTCGACCGAGCCTGTGAAGTTCTCACCCCGTGCTGCTGCCTCGTACTCAGCCCTCGTGATGACCTCGTACGGGGACTGTGGGCGGGACTCGGACGGAAACACCGTGAGTCCCTTCGTGTGTGGAAGCCAGCGGCGCATGATCTCTGCGGCTGCCTCAACCGAACCCAGTTCCTCACGGTCTAGGTTCGCCGTGAACGACACGGCGTTGCCATCAGTGCCAGAGCAGAAGTGCTCGGTGACGAACGCCAGCACGGCCAACTGGTCGTTGAGGCTCACGTCGCTGGTCTGCTGCACGAGACTCTCCGGGTACTGATCCAGGATCACGTCACGCAGTGGGTAGCGGATGACGGCGGTGTTGTCGGCGTACACACACTGCTCCACGAGCAGGCCACGGTCGAGCGCCTCGCTGATACGAGGATCGCCGTAGGTGTAGCGGACTCAACGCCAAGCGTGTCGAGCGAGGATGGCGTGCAGACCGGGTTGCGTACCACGCAACTGGCTGATGGTCCCGTTCGGTGCGATCGCCGTGACCTTGATACAGCGGTTGATTCCCAGTTCGTCGCAGTAGCGGTCGGCCTCTTCACGGATCGCTCTCTTGAACGCCGACAACTTCGCAGCGAGCACGTCGTTGCTGAAGATGTCCGAGTAGCGGACACCGTGCGCCGCTGCCCAGCCCTGAAGACCCAGGAAGCCCACGCCGATGCGGCGGTTGCGGTTCTCGACCTCAGCGGTCAGTTCCTGGTACGGTCGTACCAGTGTGGCACGGATAAGGAACCTGGCCATCAGTCGGAACGCCTCTTCAGCGCCTGCCGTGTCTGTGCCGTACGCTGCCAGGTCCACTGAGCCGATGTTGCAGGACTCGCCCTCTTCCAGGAAGATCTCGCCGCACGGGTTGGACGATCGAACGTCGCCGGTCTCACCTACGGAGGCTGCCGACGTGTTCGTGAAGCCTGGCTCACCGTTGGCCCACATCCCCTCAACGACAGCCTGGAAGACCCTCTCGGCTTCTGGGTCGTGGGATCCTAGTGCGGAGATGAACTCGTTGTCAATCTCCACGGAGATGTTGGTCGTCCAGTGGTGCATGTGGTCTGCCTTGCACGAGATGAACTCCATGATCTGGGGATCCTTCCAGTGCACGATCGACATACGAGCAGAGCGGCGAGCGCCACCGGCCACGACTGCTGCGGCGATGTGGTGGTCACAGAGCATGCCTTCGACGCTGGTCATCCATCGGCCGACAGCGCTGTTGAGCACCTCGGTGACGGCGACCAGTGACTTGACGAACGGCGCTGGTCCAGATGCTGTGCCGCCGAACGTCTTGATCTCGGCACCGGCCTGGCGGATCTCGGACACGTCGAGTGCCACGTACGGTTGCGTCGATGTGGCAGCGTCGAACAGAGCGCCCCAGCCGGATGCCCAGCCCTCACGCTTGTCTGCGACCACGACCATCTTGATGTCCTGATCGGCCACGTACCACGGTTCCAGGAAGTAGTCGCCAGCGGACTCACGGACAGCGAAGTAGTCGGGGTGTGCCTCGTCGCAGGTGATGAACAGATCGAAGTGGCGGATCTTCGGTGCCTGGCGGATGTACTCCTGCGAGTAGTTGGCACCGACGCCTCCACCGGTCAACAACTGGTCTGCCATGAACTCAAAGTGGTCTGCCAGTCGATTGGACCACGGTGCCCGGAAGCAGTTGCGGGTGTACGGCAGACCGGTGCCTGTGATCCAGAGATGTCGGCCAGCCGGGAGCATCTTGAACGACGTAATCAATTCGGTCAGCCTGACCACTTCGTCAGGGTTTACGTGACCGACGCTGGTGGACCCTGACACGACTCGTGCCACTGTGTCGGGCCACGTCTCGTACGTTCCATCCGCCTGCTTGCGGCTGTAGGTGCGACGGTACACGTCTTCCCCGATTGGTCCCCAGTTGATGTTCTTGTCGTCAGTCGTATTCATAGATCCTTTGCCCTGAGACGACAAGAACGGACCTGAGTAGGTCCGTTCACGTGGGGAATCTGGCACCGTCGCTAGCAGATCTGCTGCGCCTCATGCAAGTTCTTGTCGCTCTTTAGCTGTGAGGTTCACTCTACCAGAGTGAACCTCGGCGTGCGCCGTGTATCTCTACTCGTCGTCGCCTTCTTGCTCGTCTTCTTCCAGTTCTGCGGCCTGGCTGCGCCACTCACCTGGTCCCTTGAACTTGGTCTTGACCTGCACTTCCTCTTCGTTGTCGCTCATATCACCCCTCTCCCACGTGTGGTGGCCAGTAGCCGTTTCCGTCTGCGAAGTTGTACGCACCGCCGATCGAGTGCGATGCCGCCCCGATTGTATCAACGTCGGCACGATCTGTGACAACGATCACCGGATCGATGTCGATGCGCTTGTGTTGGTCATCGTGGAACACGCCCAGGTAGTGCGACTGTCGTTCCAGGATCGGACCGAAATCCTTCCTTGCCTTGTCCATCGCAGCAGCGAACTGCTCCAGTGTTGCGTTCTCGGGAACGGAGACGGTCTTCTGACCTCCCTTCACCGTGATTGCGTACTTGTTGGCACCCTGAGGCAGAGCCTGGCCGGTGTGTGAGTCGATCGTAGCGCCGCCCCACGACTTCTGCACCTCTGCGAACGTCTCTGTCTTGATCGTGTCCCAGTTCTTGTCGAGGCCGGTGGTCGGTGACGACGTGGACGCCATCTTGTCGAGTTGACCTTGACCGATGCGAGCGAGACGCTGGAACTCTTCGTGACTCACCGGCCGACTGTCTCCACGGGCCTGCGCCGCTGTGATGACCTTGAAAGTCTTCATGTCATTCTCTAGGCTGTGACCCTTTGGATGACCTCCTTCTCCATCAAAGAAGCCTTTGTACCAGGACGGACCAACCCGTCGCATATCGGCGTTCTGAAGTGCCTCAGGGTTCCCACGCCTTCCCGCTGCATACCCGCTGTTGTACGCCTTCTCTGCTGCACCTGTTCCCGTTGACCCACCCGTTCCGACTGGTGGTGGAGCGCACGCCTTCGACTTGCAGGCGAACTCGTAAGACAGGCCCAACTCTGCCGATGCACGGAGCAGCTTACCCTTCGTCACGTGGCCCTTCGCCTCACCGAGACGCTTCAGAACCTTCGGGTCATGAGCCTGCTTCGCAGTGAGTAGGGACAAGCGACCCTTCTTGCGCATGCCGATGCGAGAGTTGCTGATCGCTGCCGCCTTGCTCTTGCTGTAGCCCTTCGCACGCAGCTTGTCGTACAGCCACGGCCACTTCAGGCTGTTCGATCGGCCCTGGCGAGCACCCGGTCCCTTTGCGAACTCTTCGTACCTGCCAGAAGCTACCAGCGTTGCCGGGAGCTTCATGGTGTTACTTCCCGTACGCCTTCTGGAACGCTGCTGCTGCGGCCTTGCGCTCCGGGGATCCACGGTCAAGCTGCGAGATCTTGATCGCATCCTTGCCCTTGTCACCTGAGACCTTGAAAGCGCCCTTCAGAGGTGTCGAGCCGTCCTTGTTCGGCTGACCTGCCTTCGTCTTGGCACCCTTCACTGCGTTGGATGCACGAGCGGCGTCAGCCTTCTTGCTGTTCGCTCCCTTCACGTGACGCAGACCACCCTGGCCCTTCTCACGATCGGCCCAGGTGCCCTTGATGCGCTCCACAGCCGTCTTGTACTCCTTCGAACGGCGAGCGGACGACATGGCACGGAGCACGGCGTTCGAACGGCGAGCGGCGTCGGACATCGGAACACGAATGACGCCCTTGCCCTTTGCAGTGGACCCACAGAACGTGCCGTCCTTCTTTGAGTGACAAGAGTTGTAGAACTCTTCAACGATCTGTGACTGGAATGCGTGCTCGGCCATGAGAATAGCTTAGACGACCAGCGGAAGCCTCGGTAATGCGTTCGGGCTGAAGAATTCGGCCACACCGCCGCCCAACATGAGGTCAGTGATCGCCCAGACCATTGCGTCAAGACGGTCAGGCGACTGCTTTCCGGGAACCCACTGGACCATCTGGTCTTCCAGCTTGCCGTGCAGGCCGACGTGGTGAACACGGCCCTGCTCGTACAGCGCTGCAACAGGCTCGGCTCGGAGGAACTTGCCGCCCCTCGTGGCATAGACCTTCTTGACCGGAACCTTGTCGTCCTTCGTGTTGAGCAGGTTGACCACGAGGTCGTAACCCTGGTTCACCTCGGCCACGATGCGGTTCGCACGGTGCTCGTGGTACTTGGCGATCGCCATGTTGCTCCAGGTGTCTGGTGATGGTCGGAGCATCGAGCAGTCTTCGATGATGTAGGCGTGCCCGTTCTCGCCCAGACCGGCAATGATCATGCCTGTCTCGCTCTCTCGCTCAGTGATCGAGGACATCGACGGGTCGATCGCCACGACGATGCGAGTCATCTTCGACACGTCGAAGTCGTGCACCGAGATGCGACCGTCATCGATCGTGGAGCGCTTCCAGAGAGCGCCTGGGTCGTCCAGGATCAGTTCTGCGTACAACTCCTGGCGTCCCATCGTTGTTCCCTCGTAACGCTTGCGCAGTTCGTCCAGCGTCGAAGCTGGCAGGTTGGCAGCGTTGTCGAACGTCGAGCCGGTTGTCAAGATGACGTTGTCTGGCTCTTCCTTGCCACGACGGACAAGCTCCACGATCAGGTCGGACGGCTTCGGGGTGGTGGTGATGATGATGCGAGGGTTCTCACCGAGACGCAGACCCATCATCGCCATGTCCCACGCCTCTTGAGCGTAGGAGAACGCACAAAGCTCGTCCATCCACAGGAAGTTCGACTGGAAACCACGGAGCTTCTCCGGGTCGGATCCACTGAAGCTGAACGCCTTCGATCCGTTGCTGAGGGTTAGCTGACCGAGCGAGCGGTTGTACTTGCCCGTGCCACCGGCCTTCGAATCCCACATCTCTGGAGGGATCACGGCCAACAGGCCAGACTCACCTTCATAGCACGTGTCTCGGACAGCGCCAGCGGTCATCCCGATGATGCCGATACGGCACCCTGGGTTGTCCAACATGAGCTTCTTGATCGCCTCAGCGCCTGTGCGGGTCTTACCCCAGCCACGACCGGAAAGGATCATCCAGACCTTCCACGGGTCGTCTAGGGACGGCAGAAGCTGATCGGGTCTCGCCCAGAACTCCCAGTTGTACGTGAGGGTCTTGACGAATTCGTTCTTCTCTTCCAGTGTCCAGGAATCGAAACCTGGTGGTAGCTCGACTGTCATTACTCATGACAGCCTAGCCCACGTTCTCAGTCGTCAGCGGCGTGGTACCAGTCTGGGGCGCTGTAGTCCTGGTCGTCCACTCGGGTGGCAGCCTCTTCTCGGCTGATATCCCACTCGTGCTCGCCTTCAGCACCCCACTCTTCATCGGTCATCACGATGCGGGCCATGCACAGTTCGAAGACAGCGTCTTCGTCCCATTCGGTCCCGTCTACGGTCAGCGGCGAATCGCTCACAGTCCTACCTCTCTCATCTGCTCTAGTCCTGAATCCCATCTGGATGAACGGAGCGTGTCACTGCTGACACCACCACCGAAGTGGACCCAGATAAGTGCCTGGAACTCGTGTCCCTTCATTGTACCAAACTGCGCAGGATAGTCAACTGCCAATCTGCTGAGGGCTTCTCTCATCATTCCGGTCGAGTCACGGAACATTCCGTCGCCGGATGCCAGACCGTCTCGGGCAGACTGCGCACCGGTCTGGAGCAGACCCTGAGCGCTGTTGACCGCACGGCTACCGAGCGTTAGCTCTGCGATCGTTCCACTCGTTGTTGGGCCTGAGCCGAGTCTCTTCTGCTGGGCAGGCGTGACACCGCTGTTCAATACGAGGTTACCGGCCTGGATGCGGTACTGCCACACGTCGTTCGTGATGCTGTAGTCCACATCAGGACGACGAATGTTGGAATAGAACGACGAGAACTTCGGGCCTGTGATGCCAGCACGGGCCGTGATCTCACCACGCATGAAGGCCATCGCCTGCTTCACCTGGTGTGTTCCCTTCGATGTGAACAACGGGAAGATCGGATCAACCTTGTCGCTGAGTGGCGAACTCTTCATGCCGATCTTGCCGTCCTTCGTGGTCAACTCAGCCCACTGCTTGAACGAATCGTGTCCACGGGTGGCGTTCACGGCGTACATCAATTCGACCAGGGTGGCTGAGTCGAGGTCGTTACTGTTGACCTTCTTACCGGCCTCCAGCTTGTTCTTCAATGGCGGTACACCATTCTGTAGGCCAATCTGACCCGGTCCCTTCGTGGCCTTCTCACGCTTCCATGCCATCAGATCCAGGGCGGCTTGTGACACCTCAATGTCACGTGGATTCTTGGCGATGTCAGCAAGGGTACGAGCCGTCTCGGCGTTGCCTGATCTCGTGCCAGACCATTGGCGACCGGCAGACAACACTGTGGTTGCTGCGACCACGTTGTCCAGATTGATGCCTGTCTCCTGGGCGATACGGGCAGCGTCAGCGTGTGCGGTGTTGTACCAAACCGAGTTCTTCAGACCGGCCTCCATGACATCTGTGTCCACGATCTTGCCGGTCTTCAAGTCCACACCGATAGCCAGCTTGCCAGCGGCTACCAGGTTCTCGACGTACGCACTCTTCGGAGGTCCGAGAGCGTCCCACTGACCCTGAACCTTTGCCTCCCCTTCTGCCGAGAATGGTGTGAGCTTTCCGCTCGCATCGAGACCGCCGATGGATAGGGTGCCGTCAGGGTTCACCGTCTTGTGTGTGTCTCTGCGGCCTGGGAATAGAGCATCGAGCTTCTCTTCGGTCAGACCAGGTGCACCCGTAGGTGTCGTGCTCGTGCTTGCGCCCTGAGCGATGCGAAGATCGTTCTCCTTCTTCGCTGCCTTCTTCGCTGCCTTGTCAGCGGCCTTGTCTTCATCCGTCTTCGCAGGCTTACGCCCCTTCGGAGCGCCCTTACTGACCGAGCCACCGGTACCACCGCTGGTAGGCGGGCGACACGATGCGTCGTAGCAGGCGAACTCTTCGGGTGTCACGACCGAGACGTTGCCGTCTTCATCCTCCACGATGAAGCCGAACTCCAGTGCTCGTTGCATTGACGCCCCGTACGGTACCGCTGCTGCCGTCAGACGGACAGCGTCGTCCGGAAACTCAATCTGTAGGGCAATGACCATGCCGACAGTTTAGTTGCGATCAACAGCCTCAAGAACCACGGCCCGGAAATGGTCTAGATCGCCTGTGTTTGGGATCACGAGATCGACACGCAACTTGCCGATGTCTTCGGAAGCGTGACCGTTCGCTGCCTGCACTCCAGGCCGTGCGATCCGGAACAACGACCCGCCGATGTCCCGGACGGCGTCGGCCTCGTTCGGGAATCGAACGTCGGTGATCACGAAGTTGCCGTCCGGTGTCAACTGCTTCAACACACGGTCCACCCAGAATGTCTCGCCGTACAACTCACGGCCGACCTCGGTACCGAACCGCTGGAGCAACTGCCGGATCTCCGGAAAGTCCACCTTTGCAACATCCCACCCGTACAGGTTCACAACGTCCTGAACTCTGAAATGGCCGACAACGAGAGGGTTCAGGTTGTACAGCGACAGCCTCAGGATGTCAGCGAACGCCAGACGTGTCCAGCCTCGCTCCACCAGGAAACCTGCTGCTGTGTCCTTACCGCTCTGTGCGTAGCCGGTGAACCCAATGACCCTCATCCATGAACCTCCTGTTCCGCTGCGGCTTCTGCCTCAGCCTTTGCTTGGCACTCCTTTCCGTAGCCGATCGTCATCGCATGCTCATCCTTGAGTGGACGACCGCAACGACGACAGACCTTCATCACGATGATCTGCTGCTCGGTCTCCCGCAACTTCTCTTCGTAGAACGCTGCACGCTCAGGGAACAACAGCATGTTCTTCTTCAGACGATCCCTCGTCTTGACCAGCGCTGTTCCCTTCGACATGGCGTCAGCTTACACCTAGCTCACGTGACCTGACAGAGCAACTTCACAGCCCTCACAGGTTCCTTCGAACAACGCCGGTACCCACGCAGCACGGAGCGTGCTGGCGCACGGCTCGCAGGACTGAGCGACCGCTGTGAGCAGTCCGTTGACGAAGAGGTGCGCCCAACCTGACTGACGCACCTCTCCATCACGAGGCTCCCGGAACGCTACTTGAGGAACGACCACGCTTGATCGAACGTCGGCTTGACGGCGTCCCAGATCTTCGCATCGATGTTCTTGCCGTCCATCAAAGCGAACACGAACTGCTGGTGCTCACAGTTGGCCTTGACCCACTCTGCTGCCTCACGGCGTGTCGGGAAGTGCTCCGCTGCCGCTGCTTCGAACGTAGCCAGCGCCTTGACACGGATGAACGCACGATTCAATTCATCGGCGCACGTGCGTACCTGTTCGTACATTTCGTCCGGTGCAATGTCCAGGAGAACGTCGAACGTGCCCAACTTGAGCGACTCCCACACGGCAACGTTGTTGAGACGAGACAGCACCGAGTGGAGATGCACGTACTGAGCGAACTTGATCTTGACTCGATCAGATGGTCCCTCGTTGTTCGGCCACACGAGCACGAACCCCTCACGGTTCGGACCGCTCTCCGGGTTGGCAACGGTCTGCAACATCGAGCGCAGGTTGAACGTGCGAGGAACGGCAACACGTCCGACCCAGTCCGTCGTCTGTGCGAAATCCTGTGGCGTGTAGTGATCGGTGCCGTCCTTGTTGTCCACCGCACCGAGCATCACCAGACCAGCGAAGTCGCCGTAGTCCACGACGATCCTGTTCCCTGGGTGGATGAACTCAAAGATCCCGGTGGCACCAGGCATCGGCTTCCAGTCACCGAGCATCTCACGGGCAGCCTCGCTGTGCCACGTCGAGAACGAACCCTTCGTGGACACGACGATATCGCCGTTCGAATCGGTACCGACAACGATCAGCGTGCCGTCTTCCTTGTCGTACGCCCAGAACGGCTTGTCGGTGATCTCTGGTCCGGGAGCGTAAGGCTCGCCCCAGTTGAAGAACTTGCGGTACGGACGAGAGATGACGTTGCCATCAGAGTCCGTGACAAGGCCACGGCACATCATCGTCAGGTCATCCCAGTCTCGGGAATACACGGTCTGAACGCTGTAGCACCAAACGTGCAAGTTGCGGCCCGGATCAACCGAGTGCCGCAACTTGCCCGCTTCGTGATACTGGTTCAGCCGATCGAAATCGACTTGCATCAGGTACCTCTCAGGTGGTCTTCTTCGGACGACGGACGGCCAGGACGATGAACAGTCCGAGACCGACGATCAGGGTGGCGAGCCACGCCGTGTTGCTGCTGGCTGCGCCAGTGGACGGGAGCACGGGATCGACCACGGTCGTGGTGATGCCGGGATCCGTTGTGGTGCTGCTCTCTTCACTGATCACGGTGGTGGTCGTGTCGTTCACG